>JYMV01038602.1_pt2 | contig 19254 bp, 18 predicted proteins | sample 338911 | NCBI WGS metagenome assembly JYMV01 (sample SAMN03354496, study PRJNA234377) | hydrothermal vent metagenome | biome: Deep sea; feature: Hydrothermal plumes at the Eastern Lau Spreading Center, Western Pacific Ocean; material: Seawater | place: Tonga | collected 2009 | depth 2000 m m
AGACCCGCGTCTTTACCAGATCCTGATCGATCGCTATGGTATCCAGCCTGGTAGGTCAATTTTTGTTGATGATACTAAGATCAATGTAGAAGTAGCAGTAGATCTGGGCTTCCAGGCAATTCATTTTTTATCCGCGAACCAGCTGCATGAAGAACTGCGGAAATGGGGATTGATGTAGAACCGACGAAAAGTTTGGGTGAGCGATGGGAATTGAACCCACGGCCTCCTGGGCCACAACCAGGTGCTCTAACCAACTGAGCTACGCCCACCATACAGCTTTGAACCAGCAAGAGCCGATTTTAAGCGGCAAAACTTACAGGAATTACCCCACCACCAAAAGAAAATCGGGCGGGACAATCATCTCTGCCGGCGTAATTTTGGCTATGCATCTTCTATCCAGATATTTCTTCCGGGAAATGGTTTTGCCCTTCCTGTTTTCCCTGGGAATGATCACTTTTATTCTATTTGTCAATTTTCTCCTGCGGGCAGTGGACCGGTTCCTGGGCAAAGGCCTGGATGTCATTACCATTCTGGAATACCTGTTCTTAAACCTGGCCTGGATCTTGGCCCTATCCATACCTATGGCTGTCCTACTAGCAACTCTAATGACATTTGGGAGGCTAGCAGAAGATAACGAGATCAATGCTATGCGGGCATCCGGTATCGGATTCCTAACCATTATGCGGGCACCGCTTCTATTCGGGGTCATCGTTACTTTGCTGTTGATTTATTTCAACAATTATATCCTTCCGGAGATGAATTTTAAGGCTCGTCTGCTCTCAGGGGATATTTACCGCAAGCGCCCGGATTTGAATATCGAACCGGGAATCTTTCTGGACAACCTGCCGGACTACAGCATGATCATTGGCGGTAAAACAAAGGATAAAATGACTGATGTGCGCATTTTTTCCAAGGGCAGCAAGGAGGCCCAGACCAACATCCACGCCAATTCGGGTACACTCTCCACTTTGGAAGATGCGTTTTTGCTGACCTTGTTTGACGGGGAGATCCACGAACTGGAGCAGAAGGATTATACCAATTACCGAAGGATCATTTTTAATAAACATGTGATCACCATTCCAGCAGAGGATCTGCTCCTGAACCGCCGGGATTCCACCAGCCGAACCGACAGGGAAATGACCGTTCCCATGATGACAAAGAAAATTCGCAACTATAACAACCGACTCAACGTGGTTTATCGCCGGCTGGCGGGAGCTTACTTCCGGGCTTCAGGCGACAGTTTATGGCCAAAATCATTGGAGCAGGGCAATCAATATGTCCAGATCACCCGCGAGGCTGTGAAAAGGGACACCACACTGACTACTGCCCAGGTACATAAAAAAGAACGGAAGCTGCGCAGCCTGGAGCGCCAGATAAAAAATGAGTTCAACCTGATCAACAGTTACTTGAAAAGCCGCAATAAATACGGTGTCGAGATCCATAAGAAATTTTCTATTCCCTTCGCTTGCATCCTGTTTGTACTGCTGGGCGCGCCACTGGGAGTCATGTCAAAACGGGGCGGTTTTGCGGTGAGCACTAGCCTGAGTTTCGGTTTTTTCCTGGTCTATTATATACTATTGATCGGCGGTGAGGAAATGGCAGACCGGAATATTCTTCATCCGGCTGTCGGTATGTGGACACCTAATGCGGTACTGCTGGCAGTAGCTCTTTACCTGACGCTCCATACGGTCCGGGAAAGGGCACCGATACCAATGCGGCTACTTACCCTATTTAAAAGAAAAGAAACTGAATCATGATTCCCGCTGATGTAATTGCCCGCACACGGGAGGGAAATACCCCACAGCCAAATGGCCGTACTGTTCATGGCGATTTATTTCAAAAGGATGACCGAGGATGAAACCTTTGGCATGGTAGAAGCAATAATTAATTCGGGGGCTACCTAGGATTCCAGCAATAGCAAAAACAATATGGCCGATAAGCACAGCACCGGCGGCATTGGTTATAAAGTTTCCCTAATCCTGGGATCTATTTAGGCAGTCTTATAAGTTTCGATGGACACGGCATTTTTGGGCTGGCTCCGTGCCCCGCTTGAATATTTCCTTCTCCAGGGGACAAGCCCTGCGTACGGCCATTTTTGACACTGAACAGATTTCGGCAGTAATTATACCCTTGGGCCGGTGAAAATTCACACGGGGCAATTCCAATTCATTATGGCCATCCCTCATAAACTGGGCCCAGGCCGGCAATGCTGCCCGGGATCCATCCTGACCCTCACCCAGGCTGACCTGGTAATTATCAATACCAAACCAGACACCTGCAGCGATCTGCGGCGTAAAACCAACAAACCAGGCGTCACTCCAACCCTGGGTAGTGCCGGTCTTTCCTGCAGCCGGACGGGTAAAATTGTATTTCCAGCGGGCACTGCCGCCAGTGCCACGATCCATAACTGTTTGCATCATGTTAGTCATAAGGTAAGCTGTTTCCTCGCTTAGCACTTCATTCCGTTCCGGGTAATACTCCCTGATCACATTCCCGTATCGGTCTTCTATCTTGGTGATGATAAAGGGCTGTGAATACACCCCTTTATTGGCAAAAGCGGCATAGGCCGATACTATTTGGAGCGGGATAACTTCAGATGTCCCCAGGGCAATAGCGTCTACCGCACGGATGTCTGTGGTAATTCCCATGCGCTGAGCCGTTCGCTTTACCTGTTCTGCCGGAGCAAAATCCTGCTGGACAATACGCACGGAAATCAGGTTCAGGGATTTTCGAAGTCCTTCCCGCAGGGTGGTGAGACCGCCGGTACTACCCCCATAGTTCTGGGGTTTCCACTTGACCCATGTGCCATCTGTGTTCTGGACGTTGAGTACCACCGGCTGGTTCAATAGCTGTTGAGTAACCGGGTATCCGTTCTCAAGCGCTGTAGTATAAACAAATGGTTTGAATACGGACCCCGGCTGGCGTCGGGCCTGCACTGCCCGGTTATATTGATCATGATAATCGGGGCGGCCGCCTATCATGGCCAAAATACCGCCGGTTTGAGGATCAATAGCCACAAAAGCAGTCTGGACCAACAGTTTCCCCCGTAGGTCTTTATACAACTCCTGCTCTCCGTTCATCATCAACTTTACGGAATCTTCGGGGTAAATGGTAAGATGAGCCAATTGTTCAAATTCTTCCCGATCATTGAAAATTCTTTTATTCAGTTTTTTTTGGGCAGCTTGTACCGCTTCCAGGACCGACCTTTCCGCGATCGTTTGTAATCGGGAATCCAGTGTTGTATATATCTTCAAACCATCCCGGTAAATATTGATGCCCAGGGCATCGTCCCGTTTTTCCAGGATGCGCCGGACATATTCAGTAAAGTACGGTGCCACACCGCGCTTTGGCTCATCCGTAACTGATTTCAGGGTCATAACACGGTGTTGTTCATATTCACCCTGGGAAATATATGCCTGGTCGCGCAGGAGCCGAAGAACGGTATTCCGGCGGCGCAAAGCCCGGTCAGGATGGCGCACGGGGGAATAACTAGCAGGTGAGGGAAGTAACCCAACTAAAAGCGCTGATTCATCCACGGTCAGCTCACTGGATTCTTTGCCAAAAAACCGTTTTGTAGCCGCTTCTACACCATAGGTTCCATGTCCAAAATGAACCGTATTAAGGTACATTTCCAAAATTTCATCCTTGGTATAGGTCCGTTCGATCTGGACAGCAGTAATCACCTCTTTTATCTTGCGGAGAACGCTATCTTCAAACCCAATTGACTTGTATAGGTTACGGGCCAGTTGCTGGGTCAGCGTACTGAATCCCTGTCGGTAACTCATGGAGAGGATATTCACTACAAGAGCTCGAGCCACACTACGGAGCGACAGACCCCAATGCTCCGTAAATCGCTGGTCCTCAGATGCAACTACTGCATTCTGCATGTGCCTGGGAATCTTGTCCAGTTCTACAAATACCCGTTTCTGAACGAACAGTTCATTCAATACCTGACCATCTGATGAGTAAATACGGGTCACTAGATCAGGATCGTAATTTTCCAACTGCTCAAGAGATGGGAGATCCCGGGAAAGTATAGTGACAAAGACCAGAAATGTCACCAGACCGCCAGCAATGATAGCCAGGGAATGCCAGAAGATCCTGGTTAGTTCATTCGCTGGTTGCGACTTGGACATGATCAAATTTACTGTTTAACGTTTAGAGGCCACAGGTTCATATTACCCGCGTACGGAGCAATAGAAATATAAGTTCCGCTGATGGTCAGTCTTTTTTTCGGGGGTGGATCATGTTTTCCGGTTTTACGAGACGATCGAACTCATCACCGTCCATATAACCCAAGTCAATAATCGATTCCTTCAAGGTAAGGTTCTCCTTAAAGGCTTTTTTAGCAGCTTTTGCTGCTTTATCGTAGCCGATATGAGGATTGAGAGCAGTAACCAGCATCAACGAATTATACAAATTTTTATCGATGCGTTCCTGGTTAGGTTCAATGCCCGCCACTGCATTTTTACAAAAGGATCTGCAGGCATCGGAAATTAATCTGATTGACTCCAATATATTATATGCTAAAACAGGACGGTAGACATTGAGTTCAAAATTTCCGCTTGCGCCCGCAAATGAGATTGTGACATCATTACCCATGACCTGGGTGCAAACCATGGTCATAGCCTCACATTGCGTGGGATTGACCTTTCCCGGCATGATCGATGAGCCAGGCTCATTGGCCGGCAAAACAAGTTCTCCTATCCCGGAACGGGGTCCTGATGCCAGCCAGCGTATATCATTCGCAATTTTAAATAAGGATCCAGCAATCACCTTAAGAGCGCCGGACAGTTCAACAATACTGTCTTGTCCGCCGAGAGCCTCAAATTTATTCTCCGCAGTTCGAAAAGGTAGCCCTGTAAGTTTACTGATCTCTTTGGCCACCGCTTTTGCAAACCCGACTAAAGAATTGATCCCCGTACCTACGGCGGTGCCGCCCATGGCCAGTTCAAAACAGTGATCCAGCGCCTTTTCCAGGCGGGATAACCCATGATCGAGTGCAGAAGCATAACCGGAAAATTCCTGGCCCAAACTCAAGGGAGTAGCATCCTGCAAATGAGTTCTACCCAATTTAACAATATCATTAAACTCTATTTCTTTTTCCTTCAGAGTATCCCGTAAGAGCTTTAAGGCCGGGATCAGCTGAAGGTGAACACATTCCACAGCGGCAATATTGATAGCGGTGGGAAAAGTATCATTGGTGGATTGACTCATGTTGACGTGGTCATTGGGATGAACGGGATCCTTACTGCCCATTTCTCCTCCAAGAATCTCGATGGCCCGGTTGGCGATCACTTCATTGAAATTCATATTGGTTTGGGTTCCGCTACCGGTTTGCCACACTACCAGGGGGAAATGGTCATCCAGTTTTCCTCCAATCACCTCATCCGTAGCATCGTGGATAGCTACCTTAAGTTTTTCATCCAGGCTGCCAAAGGAGTGGTTAACGGTGGCGGCGGCTTTTTTAAGAATGCCATAGGCCCGGATGAATTCCCGGGGGAAGCGTTGATCGCCGATCTTAAAATTGTTTAAGGATCTCTGGGTTTGGGCCCCGTAGTACCGGTCTGCAGGTACTTCAACCGAACCGAGGCTGTCCCGTTCAGTCCGGGTCGACATCTAGTTACTCTACAACCCAGGTATCGCCAGCATTAAGCAGGTCTTGGACACTGCCAGTACCTTTTGTTTTGATTGCAGACTTAACCTGGTCTACCATCACCTGATTGTAAGTTGGTTTATCAATACTGTAAATCACACCAATGGGTTCCGGCAAGGTTGGATGACTGGTCCAGTTGGCAATAATATGTGCCAGATCCAGGTTGGTCTCGTCATGGACCATTAGATCCGCTACACTGTGTTTATCCATATCCACAATGGTTGGTGTGAACCCATCCAACTTGATTCCCCTGGTCCCATTGGCGAATACCATTGGCTCTCCATGATTGAGCTCGATGACGTTATCAAGTTTTGCACTTCCTGTATAGTCTTCGTACACACCATCATTAAAAATGTTGCAGTTTTGATAAATTTCAAGGAATGATCCACCGTCATGTTGGTAGGATCGTTTTATCATTGCGGACAAATGAGCCTGCCATCGGTCAATGGTCCGGGCTACAAATGTAGCCTGGGCCCCCAGGGCCAGAGAGGGTGGGTTTAATGGGTAATCTATTGAACCGAAAGGTGTCGCCTTGGTGATTTTGCCTACCTCTGATGTGGGCGAATACTGCCCTTTGGTCAGCCCATAAATGCGGTTGTTAAAAAGCAGCAAATTGATATCCACGTTGCGCCGCAGTACATGCATAAAATGATTTCCGCCAATAGATAGACCATCCCCATCTCCGGTAACTACCCAGACAGACAGATCAGGGTTGGCAATTTTTACACCAGTCGCCAAAGCCGGGGCCCGGCCATGGATGGTATGAAAACCATAGGCATTCATATAGTAGGGAAAACGGCTGGAACAGCCGATCCCGGAAATAAACACAAATTCTTCCTTTTTCCGTCCAAAGGTGGGCATCGTTTTCTGAGTTTGGGCCAGGATTGCATAATCGCCGCACCCGGGACACCAGCGAACCGCCTGGTCCGATTCATAATCTTTTTTGGTCAATGCTGGAGCTTGTGCATCTGTCATAATCTATCCCAGTGTTTGCTTTACAGTTTCAATAATAGTGGAAGCACCAATAGGTCGTCCCCTTACCAAATTCAATCCCTGGGCATCCATCAGGTATTCTGCGCGAATGAGTTTGACCAGCTGCCCCATATTGATCTCGGGCACCAGAATATTCTTGAACCGAATCAGGATTTCTCCCAGATCCTTTGGCAGCGGGTTAATCCAGCGTAGGTGTACATGGGAAACGTTCATGCCCTCATCCTGCATGGTTTCTACTGCAGACCGGCAAGAACCAAATGTACCGCCCCAGCTTACAACCAGCATGTCTCCGTGTTCGCTACCATATACCTCAGTTGGCGGTATAAATTGGGAGACACGATTAACTTTTTCCTGTCTCAATTCTACCATACGATGGTGGTTTTCCGGGTCATAACTCACGTGCCCGGTTACATCAGCTTTCTCCAATCCACCGATACGGTGCTCCAGACCTGGTGTGCCAGGGATGGCCCAAGGCCTGGCCAATGTTTCTTCATTTCGTTTATAAGGTAAATATTCACCATTTTCATCAAGTCCTGATGCAAATTCTACATCAATTGCATCTATATCATCCATATTAGGGACCATCCAGGGTTCCGACCCGTTGGCCAGGTAGCCATCTGTCAATAAAACAACCGGCGTCATATATTTTAGTGCAACTCGAGCTGCTTCGTAAGCAGCATAAAAACAGTCCCCAGGTGTGGCTGCAGCAAGTACCGGTACCGGGGCCTCGCCATTGCGGCCGTAAAGGGCCTGGTTCAGATCAGCTTGCTCCGTTTTCGTAGGTAATCCGGTACTGGGCCCACCACGCTGCACATTTATAATCACTAGGGGCAGTTCCGTCATCACCGCCAATCCCATTGCTTCCCCTTTTAATGCAATCCCTGGTCCCGATGTAGCTGTCACAGCAAGATTCCCAGTAAAGGCTGCACCGATAACAGATGTTATCCCGGCAATCTCATCCTCTGCCTGGAAGGTCTGAACACCAAAATGCTTCCAAGAAGCCAGGGTATGGAGAATATCACTGGCTGGCGTAATGGGATATCCACCGTAAAATAATTTAAGACCTGATTTTTCAGATGCAGCCAGCAATCCAAGAGCGGTTGCCAAATTGCCGTTCATATTACGGTATTTTCCTGGAGGCAGTACTGCTTTTTCCACCTTGAAACGGGTCATAAAAATTTCCGTGGTATCAGCGTAATTATAGCCGGTATTCATGGCCCGTTTGTTGGCTTCAATAATGGAATCCTTGCCAGCAAATTTTTTCTCCAGCCATTTTTCCGTAGCTTCCAGATGCCGGTCATACATGTAATAGAGTACGCCCAGGGCAAAGAAGTTCTTGGTGCGGCCTATCAGTTTCCGCGACAAATCCAATCCTTCACAGGCAGCGGTGACCAGCTTGTTCATCTCAATTGGGATCACCGTAAAATAGTCATCAAGGGTTCCATCCTCTATGGGGTTTGTTTCAAAACCTGCAAGTTTCAGGTTTTTTTTCGTGAAGGCATCCGTATTGACAATGATGGTACCGCCAGATACAAGCTCATTCTGGTGTACTTTCAACGCTGCTGGATTCATAGCTACCAGTACATCAGGCTTATCGCCCGGAGTGTGAATATCTTTGGAACTGAAGTGGATTTGAAAAGCACTGACACCAGCCAGGGAGCCGGCGGGAGCCCGGATCTCAGCTGGAAAATCTGGCAGCGTGCTCAGGTCATTCCCAAAAATAGCTGTGGTTTGCGCAAACCGTCCACCCGTAAGCTGCATTCCATCACCCGAATCACCGGCAAAGCGAATTACGGCATCGTCTATTGTCTTAATTGATTTTCCCATTTAAAAAAGGTATAATGAAATAAAAAATTATCCAGTTAGCAATTTGTGCTGTTATTTCTGATGCTGACCAATTACGATTAGACCGGCGGCGAATTTACCAAGTGGGTTTTATTGTGAAAAGGGAATTAGTGAATTTGAGTCCTTTTCATTTAATGTGTTATCCACCGTTACAGAATTAACTTTTGACCATGTCTAACAAAGATAAAATAAGACTCACCACCTTGAGCCACGGCTCCGGGTGAGCGAGCAAGATCGGTCCGGGTGACCTAGCCCAGGTTCTGGGTGACGTAAACATGCCAACGAACGATTCCGTCGTTGTGGGCTTTGATGGCGCTGACGATGCGGCCGCTGTACGCCTGGATGACGGTAAAACCCTGATCCAGACAGTAGATTTTTTTACCCCGGTGGTGGATGATCCGTACGAGTTTGGTCTAATTGCCGCCGCAAATGCACTTTCCGACATTTACGCCATGGGCGGAAAACCACTTTTCGCATTAAATATTGTCGGTTTCCCCATCAACGACCTCCCCAAATCAATTCTCTCGACGATCCTCCAGGGCGGCGCTGATAAAGCAGCTGAAGCAGGTATACCCATTGTAGGCGGCCATTCAGTGGACGACAAGGAACCCAAGTATGGTCTGGTAGTTACCGGTGAAGTGGATGAAACATCCATGTGGACTAACTCCGGCGCCCAAGTGGGAGATACCTTGGTACTCACAAAAGCCCTGGGTACCGGTGTGATTGCCACCGCTATCAAAAAAGGTGTGGCCAAGATTGAATCCATAGATTCTGCAGTGGATTCTATGAGGACCCTGAATAAGGATGCGGCCACGGCATTAAATGGCCTCAATGTCAACGCTGTTACAGATGTAACGGGTTATGGTCTGCTGGGACATTTATTGGAAATATGCCAGGGTAGCCAAGTTTCCGCAAGTATCAATTTTTCTACGTTGAATTTCTTACCCGGTGTCCGGGATCTGGCAGGAGCTGGCGTGATGGCTGGCGGGACACGCCGCAATCTTCAGCATGTCAGTGATCAAGTTAATTTTGGAGAAAATCTATCTGAAATAGACAAACTTCTGGCCGCCGATGCCCAGACATCCGGAGGGTTGCTGGTTTCACTTCCTGACGAAGATGCGGAACAATTTCTAAGTATCCTGGCAGAGAATTCCCATCTTCCATCCTTTAAAATCGGACAAATTAATGAACAGGATTCTTACTGTATTAAAATAGCTTAAGATATATACGAGTATTTTGATCGTATATAATACTTGCAAGACTAAATTAAGTCCGTTATTTTCCCCGCCCGATTAAACGATCATGTTAAAAATTACCCGTAAAGTCGAGTATGCACTTATCGCTCTGAACCATCTGCAGCAGCAGAATGACGGTGATCTGTGTTCTGCCAAGGAAATCTCCAAACAGTACGGCATTCCTCAAGAACTACTGGCAAAAACACTACAGAAATTAGCCAGAGTCGAAATCATTGAAGCTGTGCAGGGTTCTACTGGCGGATACAAACTATTAGTAGATCCAAGCACCATCAATATGACCCATTTTTTTGAGATCCTTGAAGGTCCAGTGGGCATCATGGATTGCTATTTTGATTCGGGCTGCAGGCAACTCAATACCTGCAATATTCGATCGCCTATTAACAAGATTAACGATGCCATACGCAATGTATTTAATAACATAACCCTGGCAGACCTGACCTGACTGTTATGCAGTTAAAAGAAAAAATAATTGACGTTCTCAAACAATGCTACGACCCAGAGATCCCTGTGGACCTTTGGAATCTAGGCCTGATCTATAATATCGACCTGGAGGACGCAGCCGATGATCTAACAGATGTTGTCATTACTATGTCCCTCACCACACCAGGGTGCGGTATGGGACAATATATGGCAGACGATATCAAGACCAAAGTTACCGGTCTTGATAAAGTGCAGGATGTACAGGTGACCGTTACCTTTGACCCGGCCTGGCAGCCAGAAATGATGAGCGATGAAGCCAGGTCCAAGTTAGGATTTGAACCAACAGTGGTTCCAAAAGATGAACCAAAAATTGATATGGAGTGGGAATAAAATGGCTGAAGCACAAAAAAACATCACAGAACAGCAGCAGGATTTTCAGACCGCCACGATTATTGTCACCAAAAAAGCTGTGAAGCGTCTGAAAGCGGTCATGAATTCCGAAGGAAAGGAAGATCATGTATTGCGCATGTCCGTGGAAGGGGGCGGCTGTTCCGGTATGAGTTATAAAATGGATTTTGACAAGACCCAAGGCGATTTTGACAAGGTCTTTGAAACCAATGATCTTAAGGTTGTCTGTGATCTCAAAAGCTGGCTCTACCTGAAAAACATAACCGTGGACTATTCCGATGATATGCTCACCGGCGGGTTTAAGATCAAGAATCCCGGTGCAGAAAGAACCTGCGGCTGCGGGACATCTTTTTCAGCCTGACCGCAAACTGAAACAAACCATTTAATTTTATTGATGCCTGCAAATACCCAACCGGACATTATTGATCAGAAGATCAGCGAAGATTACAAGTACGGTTTTGTGACCGATATTGAATCTGAGACCCTTCCGCCAGGATTGGACGAGGACGTGGTCCGGTTCATTTCAACTAAAAAGGAAGAACCGCAGTGGTTATTGGACTGGCGACTCAAAGCCTATCGCCACTGGCTGAAAATGAAAGAACCGGTATGGGCCAAGGTTCACTATCACGATATCGACTACCAAGATATCATCTATTATTCCGCGCCCAAGAAAAAAGAATTACAAAGTCTGGACGAAGTGGATCCGGAACTGTTACGTACCTATGATAAACTGGGTATTCCCCTTGAAGAGCAGAAAATGCTCAGTGGTGTAGCGGTGGATGCGGTCTTCGATAGTGTTTCTGTGACTACTACCTTTCGGGAAGAATTGGGAAAGTATGGGATCATTTTCTGCAGTTTTTCTGAGGCAGCAAAGAACCATTCAGACTTGGTTAAAAAATACCTGGGTACGGTGGTACCTTATACAGATAATTATTTCGCTACTTTAAATTCTGCTGTCTTCAGCGATGGTTCCTTCGTTTACATCCCTAAGGGTGTGCGCTGCCCTATGGAACTCTCCACCTACTTCAGGATCAACGAAGCCAAAACCGGTCAGTTCGAGCGCACACTAATCATTGCCGATGAAGGCAGTTATGTCAGCTACCTGGAAGGGTGCACAGCACCCATGCGCGATGAGAACCAGCTACATGCTGCCGTGGTGGAACTGGTGGCCCACAAAGATGCCACTATCAAGTATTCCACAGTTCAGAACTGGTATCCGGGCCACCCGAAAACCGGTGTAGGCGGCATTTATAATTTTGTTACCAAGCGCGGCATCTGCCTGGAAGAGAATTCCAGGATTTCCTGGACCCAGGTTGAAACCGGCTCCGCTATAACCTGGAAATATCCCAGCTGCATTTTAAAAGGAGATAACTCTGTGGGTGAATTTTACTCTGTGGCGCTATCGAACAATTACCAGCAGGCTGATACAGGTACAAAAATGATTCATCTGGGTAAAAATACGAGAAGCACTATTATCTCCAAGGGTATTTCCGCCGGCCACGGCCAACAGGCCTATCGCGGTCAGGTCAAGATCATGAAAGGAGCTGAAAACGCCCGCAATTTCTCCCAGTGCGACTCAATTCTAATTGGCGACAAATGCTCTGCTCATACGTTCCCCTACATTGATGTACGCAACCCCACTGCCCAGATGGAACATGAGGCCACTACTTCCAATATTGGTGAGGATCAGCTATTCTACTGCAACCAGCGGGGACTCAGTACGGAAGATGCAATCTCCATGATCGTCAACGGTTTCTGCAAAGAGGTTTTTAATGAATTGCCTATGGAATTTGCTATGGAAGCCACCAAGCTTTTGGAAGTCAGCCTGGAAGGTAGCGTCGGGTAGCTTAAGTATTCCATCATATGTTAGAAATAAAGAATCTTCATGCTGGTGTTGAAGGCAAAATCATTCTTCACGGCATCGACCTGAATATCAAGCAGGGTGAAATGCACGTTATCATGGGTCGCAATGGTTCCGGGAAAAGTACTCTGTCCAATGTGATCACCGGCCGAAATGGGTATGAAGTCACCGCAGGTGATATACTCTACAAAGGTGAATCTATTCTAGACTGGTCTCCAGAAGACCGGGCTCTGGCCGGCATCTTCATGTCTTTCCAGTACCCGGTGGTCATCCCCGGCGTCAATAATACTTATTTCCTGAAAGCAGCCGTCAATTCCAAACGCAAATACAATGGTAAAAAGGAACTGGATGCGGCAAGTTTTCTAAAATTGATCAAGGAAAAACTGACTGAAATGGATATGGAAGCGGAATATCTGCAGCGGGCCGTGAACGAAGGTTTTTCCGGAGGCGAGAAAAAACGAAATGAGATCCTTCAGCTCTTATGCCTGGAACCGGAGCTTTCCATCATGGATGAGACCGATTCCGGTCTGGATATTGACGCCTTGAAGATCGTAGCCAAAGGCATCAATAATTACCACAACGGAGAACGCTCTTTCCTTATCATTACCCATTACCAACGGTTTCTGAAGTACGTTGAGCCAGATATAGTTCATGTGTTGATCGAAGGTAAAATTGTGAAATCCGGCGGTAAAGAACTGGCCATTGAACTGGAAGAAAAAGGTTACCGTTGGCTGGAGCCGGCATGACCCTGGCTCATTACCAAACCCAGTTTGACCAAATGTTGGTTCGAGATTACTTCCCTGATGTGATCCAGCCCATCAGGAAAAAGGCGTTCTCCAAATTTCTGGAAACTGGTTTTCCCACACAAAAGTGGGAGGATTGGCGATTTACAAACCTGTCCCACTTGAAAAAACAATTATACCGTATTTCAGATAGTCGGGACCTTCCGATCACTGCTCCCAATAGCAGCACCTATACGATGGACGGTGTGGAAACACTTGTCATTTATAATGGACATTATCAGAAAGAACTGTCATCAAATCCCAACGGCATCAGGGTGCTTACCGGCCTGGAATACTTTCATGAAAAGTCAGGCCGAATAGAAACGGCCGCAGAAAATCCCTTTGACCTTTTAAACACGGCCTTTATGGATAGTGGTTTATCTCTTGTAATAGACCAAAATACCAATGTAGTAACACCAATTCGAATCCTGTTTATTTCTTCTGGCGTTGATCCTATTATAGTGAGTCCCCGGGTTTATGTGGATATAAATGAATCAAGTTCCGCTACATTTATCGAACACCATGTGGGTGACGCAGCTGCCATATTTCAGAATTCATCTATCTTTATTTCCGTAACAGAAAATGCTCTCTTGAATCATATCCGCATTCAATCCAATTCTGAATCCGCACAGCATGTAGCTAATCTCAGCGTAAACCTACTAAGAAATAGTCAATATAATTTTTTCCAGTTTGCTCAGGGCAGCAGACTGGACCGGTCTAATATTCGGGTAAAGCTGAAAGAGGAAGGTGCCCAATGCACTTTAAATGGACTTTCTCTATCGGCCGGCAACCAGCACCTGGACAGCCAAATCCTGATGGATCATCTGGCACCCAACTGTACCAGTTCTCAGAATTTTAAATCAATCCTGCAGCAGAGTTCATCAGGAGTGTTTAACGGCCGGGTTATTGTGCGGGAGGGCGCCCAGAAAACAGATGCAAAACAATCCAACAAAAACCTGCTGCTTTCTAAACAAGCCGGGATGAATTCTAACCCCCAGATGGAAATATATGCCGATGACGTGCGCTGTGCTCATGGCTCCAGTACCGGTGAACTGGACAAGGATGCCCTGTTCTATCTTCGTTCCAGAGGCCTGGATACCCTCACTGCAAAATCTTTAATGATTCGGGGTTTTGCTGCGGAATTGCTGGATTCACTTAAGCATGAAGGTGTAAAACATTATCTCACTACAGCCTTTGACACCTGGATAATGGAAAAGAATAAGAAATGACCATTCAGGAATCTATGTCCGAACTGGCTACGCTTTTTGCCATCTTTGATAACCCTAAAGATAAGTTTGTTCAGCTCATGGATATGGCCCGGGAATCCGCAAGCCTAACAGAAAACGAGCAGACGGAACAGAATAAGATTTATGGCTGCACTTCACAGGCCTGGGTTGTGGCAGAAGCAGCGGCAGACGGCACTTACCAGTTCCGGACAGATTCAGATGCTTTGATCGTGAAAGGTTTGTTAAACATCCTGGAAAGAATATTTAATGGTCATTCCTCAACTGAGATTCGATCTGTGAATGGCAACAGAGTTCTGGATTCTGTTGGCCTGGGCGGGTCCATATCCAGTCAGCGGACCAATGGTTTTGCAAGTGCTATACAGAAAATTAAGGAGATAGCGGTATGAACTCCATTCCCAACGAAGCCATTAGACTATTGAGAGACGTGGATGCCTACATAGTCCCCTCCGGCGACAAAGTCACGCTGCTTGCAGACAACTTGGTACGCATCACGCAGGCCTTGGGTGGGAATTATACCGTTCTGGCCAATGGTAATATGGTGCAGATCACTGCTGAAAATGCGGATGCTTTAGGTTTTGAAGTGGAGAAAAAACCCGATGACTCTGCAATAAATAATGGTTTTTCGGAACAATTGGTCTGGGACCAGCTCAGAAGTTGTTATGATCCTGAAATTCCTGTGAACATTGTTGAGTTGGGACTCATTTATGACCTGCACATTTCTGACGGCGAGGATGGAAAATCAGTCAACATTAAAATGACCCTTACAGCTCCCGGCTGCGGAATGGGGCCCGTGATCGCAGATGAAGTGGACCGCAAAGTGAAAGGGATCGATGGGGTAAAGAATGTACATGTAGAACTGGTCTGGGAGCCTCAGTGGAATCAGAGCATGATGTCCGAAGCAGCGCAACTGGAACTGGGCATGTTGTAAAATGGCCTTTTCTGTTTCAGATGTAAAAAAAGATTTTCCAATATTTTCTGATCCGACCCTGGTCTACCTGGACAGTGCCGCTACCTCTCAAAAACCAAAAACAGTCCTTGATGCCGTGGATAGTGTATATCGGGAAGCCAATGCCAACGTTCACCGTGCAATTTATTCGTTAGGAAGCGAAGCGACGGAACGGTTTGAATCTGCCAGGGAAAAAGTGGCCCGTTTCATCAATGCCCCATCTGAGAAAGAAATTATTTTTACTGGTGGCACTACCGGTTCCATAAATCTTCTGGCCTTTTCACTGGGTTCACAACTCAGTTCCGGGGATGAGATCCTGGTATCGGAAATGGAACACCATTCCAACCTGGTTCCCTGGCAATTGGCAGCGCAACGCAGCGGTGCCAACCTGTGTTATATTCCCATTACGGAGTCTGGAGAACTGGATCTTAAAGATCCTGAAAAATATTTTACTCCCAAGACCAAAATTGTTTCCCTGACCCATATGTCAAATGTTCTGGGCACCATCAACCCAGTTACCAAGATTGGGCAAATGGCCCACGATGTAGGTGCTATATTTATTATGGATGGGGCACAGAGTGTATCCCACCTGCCTGTGGATGTGCGGAAGCTTGGTTGTGACTTCCTAGCTTTTTCTGGTCATAAAATGCTGGGCCCAACTGGTGTAGGCGTTTTATGGGGAAAAATGGAATTGCTGAATTTCATGCATCCGTTTATGGGCGGCGGTGAAATGATCGAGACCGTCACCATGGAATCATCTACCTGGAATTCTGTCCCCTATAAATTCGAAGCGGGGACGCCCAATTTTGCCCAGGCCATTGGTTTGGGAGTCGCTATGGATTATTTGTCAGCACTGGGCATGACCAGTGTACAGGCACATGAAAAGAGCTTAACTGCCTATGCGTTAGAAAAACTTGGCAAAATTGAAGGACTGCGCATCCACGGAAGTTCAGAACACCGCGGAGGAGTAATCAGTTTTAATCTGGATAACATCCATCCCCACGACTTGGCCCAGTTTTTAAATGAAGATAATATTGCCATTCGCGTGGGACACCATTGTGCCCAACCTTTGTTGAACTCCCTGGGCGAAACAGCTACTGCCCGCCTCAGTTTTTATATCTATAATGATATTTCCGATGTAGATATATTTTGTCAATCTTTAGGCTCCATTCGAGATTACTTCTGATCATGGAAACCATACGCTTAGATGATTTTTTAGATGACGGCATCATCCGGGAAAAATCCTTTCGCAAACAGGTGGATGAATTGGATTTTGACCGATTCCAAGATCAAAAGGTGATTATTAAAGGTTGTGCAGGAGTCACGGTCCCAACATGGGCCTATCTTATACTTGCCGCACAACTGGCCCAGGTAGCAGATAAGATCTATTATGGTGAGCCGCGCTACGCCGTAAAAATATTTAACAAGAAAAAATAGCAAATGTCAGGCAGGGTTACCTGGCCAACATATTTTATGAACATTGCCAAGGAGGTGGCTACCCGTTCCACCTGCGACCGCAAATATGTAGGCGCAGTTATTGTACGGGACAAGACCATATTGTCCACAGGGTATAATGGCAGTATCAAAGGTCTTCCCCACTGCGATGAGGTTGGTCATGAAATGGTGGATGGTCATTGCGTCCGCACCACCCATGCCGAAGCCAATGCCATCGTGCAGGCGGCAAAGAATGGCGTGGGAATCAATAAAGCCGAGATTTATGTAACCGCATCACCTTGTTATCACTGTTTCAAACTCATCGCTAACGCCGGTATTCAGACCATATACTACGACGAATTCTACCGGGACGACCGCATTTTGGCCCACGCCAACGAAGCGGGCATCCAACTGGTCTCTTTAGACTAAGTCCTTTAATTTCCAGCCATGCAGGTCCTCAGAGTTAATTATAGGGACACGAATGCCTCTGCTGCTTTTCTTCATCCCAGAAATGATATTGTGCTCAGTGACCGCTACACAGCTAGAGAATACTTGGATGAACGGCTAGAGGAAATCGGATTAACGTCCTAGACTGGCCATGAGGTTTATTTCTGCCATTTTACTTTTTTACAGTTTTCTTGCAGCACAGATCTATGACCTGTCTATCCCGGAAAATGACACCGCGAGTTATAACTATGCCGATTTTCGGATCTGGCTTGCGGATTCTATTGATGAGTTTCATGGCATCTACTGGTTCATGCATCATAACAACGGGGATTCCCGTGATATTGTCTATGACGAAGAGCTGCGTGAGGTTTCATCCCGCAATGATTTCATCCTCATGGGTGCACACATATTTAACATGCATATGGATACGGGCATAGGCGATGCAGTGATCACTGCTATGGATTCCTTTGCTGTTATTACAGGTCATCTGGAAATTCAAAATACTCCCTTTTTCATTAATGGATATTCCTGGGGTGGACAATTTGGCTACCATTTTACCAAATGGATCCCGGAACGGGTCATCGGTTTTATCACCCAGAAAGGCGGTTATCATGATACCACTGATGCCGGGCCAGCTATCGAGGTTCCAGGATATATGTTCATTGCCGAGAATGATCTTCCCGACCGCATCGAAAATCTGACTGGGATCTTTGAAAATCATCGTCCCCTGGGCGCCAAGTGGATCCTGGCCATGGAGCAAGGTGCTACACATACGCAAATCACCGATTGGAACCTGTTAAATACATATTTTGAAACTGTAGCAGGCCTGCGGTTGCCGGAAAACCCGGATATGAGCCAGCCCGTCCTGTTAAATATTCTTTCGGATACCATCGCCTGGCTAGGAAACCGGCCCACCTGGGAAATTGGCAGCTGGGAGTGCTACAGTGATAGCGTGGATTCTGCTTGCTGGTTCCCATCACGAACTGTTGGGGAACAGTGGCAGGCTTTCGTTTCCGAAGGACTTGCAACCGATACCAGCGCCTGTGATCCGACTTATGACAGCACATTTGTTTATTTTATGGTGGGGATTCATGGTGCCGGAGAAGAATCCAATTATGTCGTTGTCACAGATAATAATGTGCTGATCGATCAATGCCGGGCACAACTGAATCTGCCCGAAGAAGAGCGTGTGCTCCACATAAATGGTTTTCTGGATTTTGGAGACGGCGGGTTTAACCAGCCCTGGAGCTGGCATATTATTCCGAATGAATGGGTCCTGGCAGAAATGTCCATTGGCGTCTGTAACGCTCCCCCGGAAGATGTAGAAAATGACCTGGATTACTGGATCAATACTGTGGGACAATTATGCAACTGGTCCAGTTATATTAAAGAAGAGATGAGCGGTGAAAACACTTTTTCTGTCACAATTCTGAATGGCTACGGAGATGGATCTTATGAACCTGGTGATACTGTCCATATTTGGGCAGACCTAGATCCCCAGACGATGGTTTTCCACAACTGGGTTGGGGATACGTCTCTACTCCTGGATCCAAAAGAATGGCATACTACCTTCATCATGCAGGAAGAAGAAATTCCCTTGACTGCCCTTCAGCAAACAGTGAATACCCTGGAGTTTAATTATGAGATTATTCAGGGTGTTGAAAATCCGAAAAATGTTTATTCTAAATTCCCGGGAAATTCCAGCGGCACCATTTTCTTTTTCCATGGCGGGAGTGGAAATGCTGAAAATATTATTGAACGGGTAGAAGTGGTCCAGTTTTTTCAGCACACCTTTGAAAAAGGTTACGGGCTGATAATTACAGAATCGGAAGACCGGACCCTGGGTGACGTGAACGATGATGGTAAGACACCTTGGGAATTGAATCCATGGACTGCACAAGGCAATATCGACATAGGCAACATACAATCTTTAATCGATACCTTTATAGTCAGGGGAGA
>JYMV01050302.1_pt1 | contig 19250 bp, 15 predicted proteins | sample 338911 | NCBI WGS metagenome assembly JYMV01 (sample SAMN03354496, study PRJNA234377) | hydrothermal vent metagenome | biome: Deep sea; feature: Hydrothermal plumes at the Eastern Lau Spreading Center, Western Pacific Ocean; material: Seawater | place: Tonga | collected 2009 | depth 2000 m m
TTCGGCCAAATTGTTAGCAAAAACCATGACCTACCAGGACATGCAATAGATCTTTCAAATATTGTATTGCTTGGATTTGATTTCCCATTTCTCTTAGGGGTTCCTATAATGATAATATTTGCTTGCCTGATCAATCTTCTAACCATATTTCTTTATAAAAAGAGAATGCTTCAGATAAAAGTATGCAAGCTCAACCTATTGGTTTTACTAGGAGTGATCTTTGTGTTATTTTTTTATGACAACCAGGGGGTATTAGACGCTATGAATATGAAAGAATCAATGATCAGCTATAAATTTGGAGCCTTTCTTCCTATTATCGCAACTATTTTAACTTTTCTTGCTTCCAGGTCGATCAAAAAAGACAATGATCTAATCCGTTCTGTAGATAGGATCCGCTAATTTATTGTATCAGGCCTAAGTTCATCATCCTATCTTCGTTTTCCCAATTCAATGACCTGAAGGTCTTTTACTTCTTTTTTATCTATTGTAAACCGCAAGAGTGTGGAAACCTTTTGAAAACCGTATTTGCCTGCAGCACCGGGGTTGAGGTGAAGCAGGCTGAGTTTTTTATCATAAATTACCTTCAATATATGAGAATGCCCACATATAAACAGGTCAGGGGGATTTCTATGGATCAATTCTTTAACTCTATGATCATACCTGTTTGGATATCCTCCAATATGTGTTATCCACACCTTCATTTGCTCACACCTAAACATCAGGTGCTCAGGAAATGTTTTTCTTATGTCTGTACCATCAATATTACCATAAACTGCCCGAACTGGCTTGAATTCGGCAATAGCATCTGTAATAGCTGCTGTTCCTATATCACCAGCATGCCATATTTCATCACAGTCTTTAAAATGCTCAAAAACCGCAGGATTCAGGTAATTATGTGTGTCGGAAAGTAAACCTATCCTAATCATATTTGTTCAATGCTTGATAATGGAATCCAGCCAATGCTGCCACTGGCCAATTTTATCTTATACCAGCCTCCCAACTTATCTAATACCAGCACTTTAGTCCCTTCATGTAAAACAAAGAGAGCGATTCCCTTTTCATCCGGTGAACTTTTGATTGTAATGGTAGGAGAAAACACAATTGCTTCAATCTCCTTGTAAGTTTCCAAGTACTTGTTATATGTAAAGGTGAATGCAATCAAGCTTAATAGCAGGGCTATCATGCTTAGAACGAAAAACAGTTTTTTTAGTCCCCTTATTGCAGATCCAACAAAGGCAAAAAACAACAAGCTAGCAAGCCAAATGCCTATAACGCTTATCCAAGCCCAGGCATCTTGTGAATACAGGTCCTTTAGCTCATTTCCTATATCACCAATAATAAAATTGGGAATTGCTTCAATTTTATCTACCGTTTTCAGGTTAGCCAGTTTTAAATTAAAAACAAGGTCTTCATCGTTAGGGCTCAGTTTTTTGGCCCTTTCATAATTTAGTATCCCTGCCGGAATATTGCCCGCCTTATAGTAAGCATTCCCCAGATTATAATAAAGTTCAGAAGCTTCTTTCCCATCTGAAATAACTTGTTCATATAGTTCAGCTGCAGCAGTAAACTCCCCCTCGCTATAAAGTCCATTGGCTTTCTCAATGACTGCTTCATGGTCCAATGCAAATGTAATTCCAACACTAAGAATGCTTAATAGTGCAGTCAGCATGAAATATTCAAGTCTTTTTACCATAAAATACATTAACTTTTATTAAGTAATCTCACTTTCAATTTTTCCGATCAAATTCAATGATTGCTGATAAACTTCTGTCATTTCCCCTTCAGCACCAGCTGGAGCATATTGGGCAAATTCACATTTATCAAGAACAATCGTCAGTTCTTCAATGGTGCTTTCACTTACCTGCCTATTAAGCAAAGAACTTCGGATTGATTCTTTGGAGAGGTCAGCCACCCTTACATTTAACTTATCGCTAACATATCCCCAAAGGCCTTTTAGTATCTCCTCATAAAATGGGCTCCTCTGGTTGCCTGCCATATGTTTCTTTGCAGATGCAAGGCGCTTTCTGGCAAGCTTCCTGGCCCTCTTCCTCTTAACTAAAACAATATTACTACTTTGCTCAATCGATCTTCTTCTAATAAACAAACCCAGAAACAACAAGATTATTGGAGAGCAGGCAGCAGTAAAAAATGCTGGTGTCAGAAAGAATTTCTTTCCTTGCTCGTGCAGTACAAAAGGAAGCTTCTTGATAAACATAATATCACTTCCAATAAACTTGACATTCTCTTTGTTGATGGTGGAGAGGGTGGTTGTAGTTTCCTCATCCCCTTTCGCCACTTTTAGTATGTACTCGGGTGAGCTCAGCGTTTTGTAGTGTTTCTTCATGGGGTCAAAATAGCTGAAACTGATTGGTGGAATCTTAAACTCGCCGGCATGACGAGGAATCAGCAGATATTCAAATGTTTTAGATCCTGATACGCCATTACTGTTTGTAGTAATATTATCTACAATTTTAGGGTCAAACCTATCAATATCAGGAGGGAGCTGAAAGTCCATGGGTGCAATTAATTTGAGATTTCCAGTGCCGGAAATTTTTACAGTTAGGTTTACTGCATCATTAGCTTTAAGCTCATCTTTATCAATTGATGAATTAAACCTGAAGTTTCCAACTGCTCCATTAAAATCATTGGGCTTACCTTTCTCAGGCAGGGGTTTTACATTTATTTTGATCGGCAAAGAGGTAACAATGTACTCTTCGTCTTTATATCCGCCAAAGAAACCATCAAAAATTGACCTGCGCCCTTGAGACCTGGTTCTAACGACACATTTAAATTCCATGAGTCCAACTTCCAGCTTTCCACTTCGTTGAGGAAACAATATTGTCTTCTTCAGGTCTGCTGCCTGATATCGTACGCCATCAATGTTAGCAGTATAAACTTTTGCCTGTTGAGGCATCTTTACGTCCTGAGTCCAAAAACCATTAAAATCAGGCAGCTTAGATACCTCATTCCTAACAATATCTACCCTGAAGTAAATGGTATATGTTACCGGTATTTGTTCTCCCTGATATACTGATGTTCTTCCAACTTTTGCTTCCAGGAACAAGTTTTTACTCGATACATTCTGAGCATTGGCTTTCTTATTTTGTTGCCGCTTAGCTACCTGATTTCCTTTTCCTTTTACAACATTGACCTGGATTTGGTTTGATTTATAATTCTTGCCACCAGAATTTATCACAGCACTAGCAATGGTATATTTACCAAGTCTCGGTGCAGAAAGTGTATAAGAATAGGTAATGCTCTGAGAATAGTTGCCATTGATGTATTGCATACTAGTGGACTGGTTGGGTCCAGACAGGATATTAAATGACTTCAAAGAAGGGGGGATAAAATTGGAGGTTTTTCCATTTGCAGTAAATTCCAGCTGAAATCGTTCACCAAGTGCTACCTGGCTCTTGCTGACGCTAGAAGTAAATTTGAACGCCTGTCCGACTGACATTCCGAAAGAAAGCAAGATAAGTAACGCTATATAAAATAATCTCTGCACCATGCTACCAATCCTTTTCAATTTTAATCTTAGTTGCTTTAAGCTTTTTCTTTTTCAGTTTCTCCTGAATATTCTGTTCCTCATTTTTCAATGCATCTAAGATTCTTTGCGCATCTTCCTTTGACATTTTACCGGGTTTTTTCTCAGGCTGCTGATCTTGTTTTTCTTTATTCTTCTGATTATCTTCTTTGTTTTGTTCTTTCTCTTGCTTTTGCTGGTCGTTCTTTTCTTCTTGTTTTTCCTTCTGATCCTCTTTATCGTCCTTATTTTCGTTTTTTTCATCTTTCTGTTGCTCTTGCTTCTGTTGCTCCTTTAGTTTCTGCTGAGCATAAGCAAGATTATATTTGGAATCGGAGTCAGAAGGATCGTTCCTGAGAGCATTCTTGAAAGCCTCAACACTCTTTTCATAATCCTTTGATTTCAGATAGGAGTTTCCAAGGTTATGGTATGATTTTGAAACCTTATCATTGTCTTCCAATTGTTTGGAGCTCAAATCAAATTGAGCAATCGCATCTTCATATTTCTCTTGCCTATATGCTGCATCTCCGAGATTAAAGGCCCCTTCAAATGAATTTGAGTTCTCATCCAAAGCCTGTCGATAGTTTTGTTCTGCTTCTTCATAATTAGCATCTTCATAAAATTGGTTACCCTTTCTTATACTCTTTTTATCCTCTTGTCCATGACAGTAAAAGGACATTGAAAAACCCAAAAGAGCAAGAACAAATACTTTAGCTGATGTTTTCATTACAATAAACCTTTAATCAAATAACTTAATTCTACGCAAATACTTGTTCTTCTTCTCACCGACAAAAAATTCTAAAAATAACAAGATTATAGCAAGCCCCAGAAAGTACTGAAACCTGTCCTCATAATCTGTAAATACTTTGGAACCAATATTCACCTTCTCCATCTTATTAAGTTCTGAGAAGAGTGCAACAAGGCCAGTTTGTATATTATTTGCACGGATATAAGAACCTCCCCCAGCCACTGCGATTTGTTGCAGCATGGTTTCATTCAATTTAGAAATAACTGTATTGCCTGCCTTATCTTTCCTGTATCCAGTTTGGATTCCCCTACGGTATATCGGAATTGGACCTCCCTTTGATAAGCCCATTCCAATGGTGTGTATAGTAATATTCTTCTCTAAGGACAGCTGAGCCTGTTCTATTGCATCATCCTCATGGTTTTCACCATCAGTAATTACAATAATTGTTTTCTTTGTTTCTTCCTGCCCTTCAAGATCATTAGAACCAAAAGACTGAACTGCCAATTCAATGGCAGCACCTATAGCTGTACCTTGTGTGGGCATGATGTCTGTACTAATGGTTGATAAGAAAAGCTTGGCAGCTGAATAATCAGTTGTTATTGGAAGTTGCACATATGCTTCACCGCCAAATACTATTAAGCCAATCCTATCACCTTGCAGTTTATCGATCAGTTTTGAAACAGCTAGTATTGCCCTTGTAAGCCTGTTAGGTTTAATATCCTCAGCTAACATTGAATTAGAGAGATCAAGAGCAATAATTATGTCTACCCCCTCGCGTTTTACCTCCTCCATTTTTGAACCTATTTGCGGATTTGCAATTCCTATGATAATTAACCAAAGAGAAAGTAGCAGTAAAATGAACTTGAAAACAGGTCTTGTCCTAGATACATCTGGCATTAAATTTCCAATAAGACTTGCTGTTCCAAAGAGGGCCAATGTTCTTTTTTTCCATCTTTGCATAAGCCAAAAGGCAATAGATAAGAGCAAAGTAGCTCCCAGCATGATCCATAAGGCTTCTGTATATTCCAAATTCGCAAGACGTAATTGTTCCATTGTTGACTAATAATATTTTGTCAAGGGATACTCTTAAATACAGAGTTCCTAAGCAATATTTCTAGCAGTAAAAGTATGCCACCAATGATAGCAAATGGCAAAAACCTTTCTGTTTTTTTTCTAAATTCTGTTACTTCTATCTTAGATTTTTCTAATTGATCTATCTCCTCATAAATATCTTCCAGCTTCTTATTATTGGTGGCCCTGAAATATTTTCCTCCTGTCATGCTCGCGATTTCTTTTAACATATCCTCATCAATTCTCACTTCCACATTCTGATATTTAATCCCAAAAGGGGTTTTAAATGGATAGGGTGCCATACCTTCTGAACCAACACCAATTGTATACGCCCTAATACCAAATGATTCAGCAATCTCAGCAGCAGTTAGCGGTGCAACTAAACCCGAATTATTTACCCCATCTGTTAACAATATCACAACCTTGCTTATTGCCTTACTGTCTTTAAGGCGATTAACAGCATTAGCTAAGCCCATTCCAATTGCTGTGCCATCTTCAATCATGCCACTTTTAATATCACTAAACAGATTCTTTAAGACTGCATGATCAGTGGTAAGTGGGCACTGTGTAAAACTTTCGCCACTAAAAACGACCAACCCTACCCTATCATTGGCCCTGTTTTCTATAAAATCCAAGGCTACTTCCTTGGAAGCCTCCAGACGATTGGGTTTAAGGTCCTCTGCCAGCATGCTGCCGGATATATCCAGGGCCATGACTATATCAATCCCCTCAGTTGTTACATTTTGCCAGCTCGTACTTGACTGGGGTCTTGCCATACAAGTAATTAAAGCGGTAAGGACAAGCAATCGTAGAATAAAAAGAATGTGTCTCGAATAGACCTTCAAACTAGGAGCAGAAGTTTCAAAGCTCCGCAATGTAGCAACTTGAATTTCTGCCCTCACCTTATTGTGCTTTCTCCAATACCAGATAGCCATGAGAGGTATGACAGCCAATAAATAAAAGTATTCTTTATTTGCAAAAATAATCTGGTCCATTACTCAGGTGGTAAATTAACAATCTTAGAATCTTCAGTGTTGGTTGCAGATTCAAAAATTGTATGTTTCGTTGCATTCACGAAGTCGTATGCCTTCTTCATACATGATTCATGTTCATTTGCAAGTGGCTTATATTTTGCGAATTTCACCATATCAGCCAGACGCAACATATGTCCTAACTCTTCCTTGCTTTCTTTAGAAGCAGAAACATAGCTCATGGCTGCAATTATCTCATCTGTAGTTAACTCCATAGCAATGATATCAAATCGATTCTCAATATATGTTCTTATTATTTCGGTGAGATCACTATAATAAAGTTTTACTTTATTTTGCTGCCATAATTTGCTGTTTTCCAACATATTAAGACTTTCTAATGCAATGATGTGTGGAGGAATTACAGGCTCAATTATTTCAGGTGCCGACTTTTCTCTTGATCTTAGCTTTTTGTATATCAAGTAGCCTAATAGTAAGCTGATTAGAATAAGGATAGCAATTATTATATGTGGAATAAACTCATCTAAAGTATAAGGAACTTCAAAAGGTGATTTAATATCTTTGAACACCTTAGAAGTATCAACATCAATGGTCTTTACCGTAATCCTCAAAGGGTCAGTTGCAACTTCTCCTATTGTATCGCCTAGAAACGAGAAGATAAACGGAGGAATATTATAGGAACCAGAGTCAAAAGAAGTAATAGTATAGTTACGGCTTACTATTAACATATCTTTCCCCACCTCCAAAGAAGTATCCTCAACGGATCTATTTAATACTTCAATCTCTTTTATTATCGTGTCGCCAATTTGTGGCCAAAGCAATATTTTTCCTTCTGGAAATTGGACAGAAAGGATTAAATTGATGTGATCGCCTATTAATAGTTCATTTGTATCTAGTTCTGCTTTTACATGAAGGTCTTGCGCACTAACAACAGGGTTTATGGCTGCACATAGAATAAACAGGCAAAGCCTCATGGCCCAAGTCGAAATCAAAGAATAACGTGAATATATTTTATCTCCTGTCATCTACTCCCTCTTCGTTTAAAAAGTGACATTAAGGGTCTCACATATGATTGGTCTGTTCTCAGAGAAACAGAATCAACACCACAGCGGCCAAATAAGGCATTTAAGTTTGAGTCATTTTCTGCATTCCATAATGCAAACTTCTCTCTTACTTTTTTATTTGAAGTATCTATCCATCTGAATTTACCAGATTCAGCATCCAACATTTTAACCAAACCCATAGCTGGGATCTTCTTTTCCCTTTCATCATAAACCCTTAAGGCAACTATATCATGTTTTTTGTTGGCAATTTTAAGAGCGTCTTCACCAACAGTATTTCCAGGGCTAAAAGATTCGTCCAGAAAATCTGTGATCAAAAATGCTATACATCTTTTTTTAATCACATTGGTGAAATACTGTAAGGCATTAGAGATATCGGTCTTCTTGCTTTCAGGCTTGAAGTTTATCAATTCCCTAATTATCCTCAAGATATGGGCTTTCCCTTTTTTGGGTGGGATAAACTTTTCAATTTTATCAGAGAAAAAAACAACGCCGATCTTGTCATTATTTTGTATTGCTGAAAAAGATAAAACTGCAGACAATTCAGTAACCAGTTCTTTTTTATATTGCAGTTTAGTTCCAAATTCTTTAGAGCTGGATACATCAATTATCAGCATTACAGTCAGCTCTCTCTCTTCTTCAAACACTTTGATAAATGGTGCATTAAAACGGGCTGTAACATTCCAGTCGATAGCTCGAATATCATCACCGAACTGATATTCTCTTACTTCTGAAAATGTCATTCCCTTGCCTTTAAAAGCAGAATGGTATTCACCAGAGAAGATCTGATTAGACAAGCCTTTTGTCTTAATCTCAATCTTCCTTACCTTTTTTAGCAACTCAGAGGTATCCATTAATGCAATTGTTAGATTCTCTCCCAATCAAAGAATCAGGAAGGTATTTAAGCCTGTCTTCTAGGGGACCTCAACAGTATTAAGTATCTCGGAAATAATCTCTTCTGAAGTGATATTTTCTGCTTCTGCCTCATAAGTCAAGCCGATTCTATGCCTTAGAACATCAGTGCAAACTGCTCTAACATCTTCAGGAATTACATAGCCCCTACGCTTAATAAAAGCATAGGCTTTTGACGCTAAGGCTAAATTAATACTTGCCCTGGGAGATCCACCAAAACTGATCAGGTTTCTGAAATTTTCAAGATTGTAATCCTGAGGGTCACGGGTAGCAAATACGATATCAATAATGTACTTCTCTATTTTTTCATCCATGTAAACCTCCCTAACAACATTTCTTGCTTTTGTAATGTCTTCTGGCTTAAGTACCCGTTCTACTTTTTTAAATGCAGGAGCCATGTTTTGCCTGATTATCATACGTTCTTCCTCCTTGTTCGGATACCCTATCACCACCTTAAGCATAAACCTATCTACCTGTGCTTCAGGTAAAGGATAGGTTCCTTCCTGTTCAATCGGATTTTGAGTAGCTAATACCAAAAATGGCTCATCCAGCTTAAATGTTTGCTCACCTATTGTTACCTGTCTTTCCTGCATGGCCTCCAATAGTGCAGATTGCACTTTAGCTGGAGCTCTGTTAATTTCATCTGCCAGGATAAAATTTGCAAAAATCGGTCCCTTCCTAACAGAAAACTCCTCTTTCTTTTGGCTATATATCATGGTGCCAATCAAGTCAGCGGGGAGAAGGTCAGGTGTAAACTGAACCCTGGAGAATTTAGCTTTCACTATAGATGCCAGGGAATTTATCGCCAGTGTTTTTGCTAAACCGGGCAATCCTTCTAAAAGGATATGTCCATTGGAAAGCAAGCCAATTAATAAACGTTCAACCATGTGTTTTTGACCAACAATGATCTTGTCCATTTCCATATGAATTATATCTACAAAGGCGCTCTCTTTTTCGATGCGTTCATTAAGTTCTTTAATATCCATAGTTGGAACTACTTCTTCAATCATTTTTTCCATTTTTTATAGTTTTCAAGAATGCAAAAATAATAATTTCATCGTATGTACAAATCCAGGCAATGTTAAATATTGTTAAATTTCCTCAGAAACAAAACTAGCTAAAGTATTAATGATTATTTAGGGCAATTTGTGTCAGACATGCCAATAAAATAGTTAGTTTTAGCAGATTCGAAATTTTGTAATATAAGCTAACATAAATAACAACAAGATGAGTATAATATTTGAAAAGGAGTCAATTTCAGCGACAATTTGTACAGAGATGATCGGAAAAGCTGTGACAAAGGCGCAAGAAATTGGCTTTGGGATATCAATCACGATTGTGGATGAAGGTGGTGTAACAAAGGCTTTCCACCGTATGGATAATGCCCCTTTAGTATCTATAGATGCTTCCAGGAAAAAGGCAGTAACCGCGGTAGGTTTTGGCATGCCTACAGGGGATAGCTGGTATGGTTTTATAAAAGATGACCCTATTTTAATGAATGGTGCTGGACACTTGGAGGACTTCATATTGCTGGGTGGCGGATCACCTTTGATGGTTAACGAAAAACTTGTAGGAGCTATTGGTATTAGTGGCGGTCATTACAAGCAAGATGAAGAATGTGTAACAGCGGCATTAAGTATTCTTTAAGTAGTTCCATTATATAAAAATCAGAGTGCTTAATGGATACTTGAAAGCATCTCGCACAATTAATCAGCCAATTTTATTATAACAGGCAAGTGCGTTATTTTATTTGTTTAAGCTATAGGGGGAGTAATTATCATGGATGGCAAATACAACCCAATTCAAATACTATACAGGCAGAATTAAACAAAGCCCTGTCAATAATTCTTGAAGAGAAAATTCAATGTATGGGTTGCGGAAGAACTGACACCGGAGTACATGCAAAAGAATTCTATGCCCATTTTGATTGTAAAAAAGACCCTTCAGCAGATAAGAACATTATATACAAAATAAACGGATGTTTACCTCCTGATATAGCGGTCTGTAAAATTTATCTAGTAGGCCCTGATTCAAATGCGCGTTTTGATGCTATCTCAAGGTCATACAGATATCAGATAACCCAGGAGAAGGATGTATTTAATAATGATTATGCTTATTATTTGTATGGCACCCTTGATCAAAAGAAAATGAAAAAGGCGGCAAATATCATATTAGACCATACTGATTTTTCAAGTTTCTGCAAATCCAAAACCCAAAGCAATACGAATGATTGCAATATCATTGATTCCTTCTGGGAAGAGAAAAATGGAAAGCTCAATTTCCACATTACTGCCAATCGGTTTTTAAGAGGAATGGTACGGACTCTTGTTGGCACTATGATTGAATTGGGTCAGGGTAAATTAGCTCTAAATGATTTTTCTGACATTCTTTTATCTAAAGATAGAAAAAGGGCTGGTTTTTCAGCACCCGCTCAAGGACTTTCCCTTATCCATATCTACTATCCTGAATCTGTATTAAAAAAGCAATAAATGGAATCAGTTTCAGGGAAAGCATTTGATTTCGATCTCTTGAAACGAGTTTTCAGGTATGCATTACCATACAAGACAGTATTTTCATTAGGGCTGTTTCTTACAATTATTCTGGCTTTCACTGCCCCACTTAGGCCCTGGCTGATACAATACACTTTTGATAATTACATCTTAGTTCCCAATGCTCTAGGATTACTTAGGATGACTCTTATTATCTTCTCCCTTCTAATCATCGAATCTGGCATTCAATTTTGCAATACCTATCTCACCAATTGGCTAGGTCAATCTGTAATTAGTGACTTAAGGTTAAGTATATACAGGCACATAATAAACTTCAAGTTAAAGTACTTTGACAGGACTGCTATTGGGACTCTTGTTACTAGGGCCGTTTCAGACATTGAAACGATCGCTGAAGTTTTTTCACAAGGATTTTTAATCATTATAGGCGACATCCTGCAGTTGATTGTTATTATTATCGTAATGTTCTATACAGACTGGCGATTGGCATTAATAAGCTTATCCACTTTGCCATTGCTAATTTTTTCAACATCTGTATTTAAAAATGCCATAAAAAAAGCATTCCAGGATGTTCGCACGCAAGTTGCCAGGCTGAATGCATTTGTTCAGGAGAATATAACTGGCATGAGCATTATCCAGATTTTTAACAGAGAAGAGTCTGAGCTTAACAAATTCAAAAGAATTAATAATCTACATAAAAAGGCTCATATACAAACTGTATGGATATTCTCAATTTTCTTTCCGGTTGTTGAGATCTTATCTGCTATCTCATTAGGCTTATTAGTTTGGTGGGGCACCCGCGGAGTCTTAGAAGGAAGTGTTACGCTAGGCAGCCTCATCGCTTTTATCCTCTATATTTACATGTTATTCAGACCAATTAGGCAACTAGCCGACCGATTCAATGCACTCCAGATGGGAATGGTTGGATCGGAACGTGTTTTTAGAATATTCGATACTGACGAAACGATAAAAGACCAGGGCACCCTAAGTAATGAATCCATCAGGGGAAATGTTAAATTCAAAAATGTATGGTTTGCATATAATGAGCAGGATTGGGTATTGAAAGACCTGAATTTTGAGGTTAAAGAGGGCGAGACTTTTGCCATTGTTGGAGCTACTGGTGCAGGAAAGACATCCATTATCAATATTCTTAGCAGATTATATGAAATCAACAAAGGAGAGATAATAATTGACAATATTAATGCAAAAGAGTACACACTTGAGGCACTTCGTGGTTCTATTGCTGTGGTATTACAGGATGTCTTTTTGTTTTCAGATTCAATTCTAAATAATATAAGATTAAACAATACACAGATAACTAAGAAGCATGTTAAAGAAGCTGCAAAGAAAGTTGGCATCCATGATCTTATTGAAAAGCTTCCTGGCGGATATCAATTTGACGTAAGAGAGCGAGGAAGCATGCTCTCCTTGGGTCAAAGACAACTGATCTCTTTTTTACGTGCTTATGTAAATGACCCCAAGATCCTGGTATTGGATGAAGCAACATCCTCAATAGATTCAGAGACGGAACAGCTGGTCCACAATGCCATACAGCAATTAACTACCAACAGGACATCGATAATTATTGCCCATAGGCTATCGACTATTCAGGCTGCCGACCAGATTATAGTTATGGACCAAGGAAAAATTGTTGAGACCGGAAATCACGAGGAATTACTAAAGCTTAATGGGTACTATAATAGGCTTTATGAATTATCCCTAATCAAGGAAAGCCATTAACTTAACCTTTATCAAGAATGGATAGATTTTGCAACCTTTTGGTAAGCTTCACGGAAAGGGACTCCTTCTTTTACTAAATCATACACCCTTTTGGTTGCAAACAATTCATCTGTCATTCCACTAGCACACTTATCTGAATTCACCTTTATTTCTTGAAACAGGAGAATTGCAATTCTTAAGCTGTTCTGTGTTATCTCTATACCCGAAATAACTGGCCCCTTCGTTAGCTGTGCGTCTCTATTATATCCAGATATCAAGTTACTTCCAAGGTTTATAACCTGTGTTTCATAAGAAGCAAGAACATGAAGATTTGCTCGCATCAATTCCAACAGGTCTGGATTCTTTTTCTGTGGCATTATTGAACTTCCTGTACAAAACTTATCTGGCAGCTCAAAATATCCAAATTCAGGCATACTATAGAGAATAAGGTCTGATGCAAGCCTGTTGAGATCTAACATTTGCTGCACCATAGTGTGCATCAACATTGCTTCAAACTTTCCCCTGCTATGTTGCACGTAAATTGCATTTTCCTGTACCTTTGAAAAACCAAGTTCTTTTGCTGTAAAATCTCTATCTATTTCCATAGGAACACCATATCCAGCTGCAGTACCCAATGGAGATTGGTCAAGGATTTCCATGACTGCCGACAACAATAAAAGATTATCCTTCATTGAATCAGCATAACAACTTGCCCATAATTCAATGGAAGAAGGCATGGCTTTACGCATATGTGTATATCCGGGGAAACTAATACTGCCATTTTCTTTTATAAAAGCATGGATGGTATCAATCAGCTCTTTACACAGCTTATTACAATCACTAATTTGATCCTTTAAATAAAGTCGCATAGCAACAAGAATCTGGTCATTACGTGATCTGGCTGTATGGATCTTTTTTCCCAGATCGCCCAGGCTTTGTATCAATAGGCTTTCAATAGCAGTATGGCAATCTTCCTGTTCAGGAAGGATAATAAAATCACCCTTTTCTATCATAGAAATTATGACATCCAATTCCTGATTAAGTTTCTCTGCTTCTTCACTAGAAAGCACACCAATTCTTCCCAGCATATCAGCATGCGCCTTTGATGCCAGGCAATCATAATAAGCAAGCTTTTGATCCAGGACATAATCATCACCCACAGTGTAGGCTTCTATGATTTTATCCAAGTTATATTTTTTCTGCCAAAGTTTACTCATCATCCTTTTTTCTACGCCATTTATAAGGGCGTTTCCTTTTTAATACCATATGGTGCGCCTTTAACCGAATGGCATTGATATTAATAAACCCTTTAGAGTCAACAGCATCAAAACCTCCTTCCACTTCCATACTGGAAAGGTCTTGATCATACAAGCTTACTGGTGATTCCCTGCCAATAATAGTTGTATTGCCCTTGTATAATGAAAGCCTTACACAACCGTCAATGGATTCCTGGCTTTTATCAAAAGCACACATTATAAAGTCCATCTCAGGAGAAAACCAAAACCCATTGTAGATAAGTTCTGAAAATTTTGGAATTAACATGTCTCGCAAATGCATAACTTCTTTATCCATGGCTATCCCTTCAAGGTCTCTATGCGCCGCCCATAATATCTCAGCTCCCGGTGTTTCATATATACCCCTGGACTTAATACCAATGAATCTATTCTCCACCATATCCAGACGACCAATTCCATTTAAACTTCCTAAGTCATTTAAATAAATAAATAAATCCAGAGGATCTGTTTTCTCAGTACCATCATCCAGATTTCTTACTGCTATGGGGATGCCATTTTTAAATTCAATTTCAATAATGGTTTCCTTGTCTGGTGCAGATTTTAGTGAGTTTGTTAATGAAAACACATCTTCACTGGGGCGATTAGAAGGATCCTCCAGTTCTCCTGCTTCATGACTTATATGCATTAAATTCTCATCTTCACTATAAGACCTTTTTTTTGATGCTGAGACTTCTATCCCCCATTCTTTTGCATAGTTTAACAGATCATTTCTTCCTTTAAATTGGTTTAAAAACTCCTCATCCTTCCATGGAGAGACAACTTTAATATCTGGGTTAAGAGCATAATATCCCAGCTCAAACCTCACCTGATCATTTCCTTTTCCAGTAGAACCATGTGAGACATACTGAGCTTCCTCCAATCGAGCTATCTCAATATGCCGTCGACTTATAAGGGGCCTTGCAAGGGCGGTACCAAGTAAATATCTGCCTTCATAAAGTGCATTACCTTTAAGAGCAGGAAAAATAAAGTTTAAAACAAAATCCAATCGCAAATCATCTACATATACCTTGGAAGCTCCTGTAGCATAAGCTTTTTTCTCTACAGCTTCAAAGTCCTCCTTTTGCCCCACATTGCCAACAAAACAAATTACTTCATAACCTTTATTGGCTAACCACTTTAAAATTACAGAGGTATCAAGTCCGCCGCTATAAGCCAAAATCACTTTATTATGTTCTTTTTCTGCCATAACTAATACAATACCTCAGATTAATAATGTTTGTTACCAATAGTCTAATGGTTTGCAAAAATACCAAGAATTAATTATTTAATTAAAATGGCAACCATTATTCGTAAGATCAATTAGAAAAGAACAGAAATGGATTAAAGATTCTTGTAATCTGATGTTGAGCTAAGATGAAATTACTTTATGTATCAATAAAGAGGTTGTTATTTCTTGAGATTATTAAGAATTCTGCTACATTTTGCTATTTTCTTGCTAAAAATATTTACACGATCTGTAATTGCTTTAAGTGCATCGACAGCATCCCATGCTGCCATCCCTGGACCAATCCATACCATATTTTCACCCCTCAGTTCAAGATCCAATTTATTATAATGCACAGTGATCTCGGAACGTAATCCTTCTAATTCAACAATATATTGATTAATCAATTCCAATTGCTCACGATAAAGCTTCTTGCTTTCTTCAGAAGGAAGTCTATTAATGTGCATAGCATCTGAGGCAGCAGACAGTTCATTTTTTAGTGTGGAAACCTTATGATTAAATTCATCTAAGTAATTCTTTGTCTTCTGTAACATTAAAGGTGCATTAATTTCTCCTATATTTTCTTTTCTGACGATAGTCTCAAATTGATTTACATGCAGCTGGCAGGCTGTATTTATGTCCGTTACACCATCAAGCAGAGCCCTTATTTGATTATCCAATTTATCAATGGCAGGCCATTCAGGAAAAGAAGTCCATATTTCAGTAAAGCCCTTGGTTTGCAAAGAGAATTCACGCATTAGTGCTCGCAAATTTTGTTCAGTCCTAGTAAGTTGCCTAAGCTCTCTATCCATCAGTCGCAGCTGCTCATATAGCCTTGGGTAAGGATCTATATCTCTATCTTCCAAATTTCTAGAAATACCATTGAGTACATCTCTGTTCTTCTTAACAACCTCTAAAGATGCCTGTTGGCTTTGTGCAATTTTATCGCCAGCTTCTTTATAAGTATTTAGATAGTCAGCAACATTAAAACGCCTGATAAATGGCATTACACTTTCTTCTACATATTGATGATATTCTTCCGCTGATTTAGAAAAGGTATCAAAAAGGCCCTGCATTTCATTTTGACTTGCCTTCATTTTTATTTTTGTCTGTTTGAATAGTTTCCATTCCTCTGTATTAGATGCAATTTTATCTTTTCCTTTTGAATAGGATTTAAATTCTTCATAGGTATTATCGGCTGCAAGTTTTGCTCTATTAATTTCTTGCATGCCAGAGCGTATTGTCTCCAGCCTTTTTTTTGCAGATGCGTAAGGCTCTTCTGTTGCACGATTTCTAAAGTTATTAAAAAAAGCTTCTTGCTCATTAAATGTCTTTTGAGCTGATGCATGGTTATTATTAACTGCTTTCCGGAATTCCTGAATAGTGCTTTCTATATCAGCTGTCTTATAATAAATTACACAAGATGTAAGAAAGAATGCAAATGTCAAGAAAAGGATGGTTCTTCCTATCTTACTTATAAGGATGGTTCTTCCTATCTTACTTATAAAAGGATCTTCAATTAAATACAGCACTTTCCTTTATATATCTCTCAGTCTTTACACAGAAAAAACACAACTATTTAGCTCTAACAAAAACCCAGGCATCATCACTGAGGCTATGTAATTGATTGGTCAAAACTAATGGTGCTCCAATTTTTTCTTGAGCATCGTCGCTTAAAATAACTGCAGTGCCTTTTAACAAAACTCCGATCTGCTTACGAAGGTCTATTTTATTATCTTCCAAAACAGAAGCCGAGACCACCTTCCCTTCTGAAAGCCATTTTCTGAATTGTATTTGCCTCCAAGTTTTATAGGGCTCTAAGTTACCTAGCATATTCATAGCAAAACGCTTTCCTGCAGTATCCCATAGCTGATACTCCAGTTCATCTGAGTTGCTCATTATCTCTTGCATCGCTCCTGTTGGCAGCCATAGTGCAGTTACCTGGGTGTCTGCAGTAACAGTCGCAGTTCTCTTCACGCCGGTGAGTACTGCCATTTCACCTATTACCGATCCTTGACCTACAATATCAACAATTGTATCACCAACTGTTACGTTAACCGACCCCCTAGCAATAATAAAAAGCCCATCACCACCGCCTCCTTCTTTCATCAAAGCTTCACCAGACTGATAAATTTTGTCTTCCACTGTTGCCTCCACCTTTTTGAAAGTATCAGCATCCAGTCCTTGAAGCCAGGGAATTTCCTTTAGAAGTTCATGAGGAGCTGGCAGCTTAATTGCCGGGGGAGAATCCATTAATTTTTTCATTCTTTCTTCCACACTCGAAATCATCTTTTCACTTTCATCATCTTCTATCCGGCCCTGATTTTGCAGCTTTTTTATGGTGCTGCGCTCATGATTTAATACCGAACGAATAGCCTGCTTCGTTTCAATTGCAGCAGCAATTTCGGGATTTACCTCACGTATCCCTTTAATATAATGCAGACCTCTAATCCGATTTGTTTCAATCTCAACCTTTACTTCATCAACAAGAGATTTATTAGTCCCACCCTCTTTATCATCCGTCATGCTATCCACTAACTTTACGACTTCTTCTTGTGCTACAATAAATCCTTGAGCAATATCATAGCTCATAGCTAATCTATTTGATAGCTCATTCTTTGCCAATGTGCCAATTAGAGGTATCGCTTGAAGCTTTGTCAAGAATTTAGGCGTCCCCCAGAGTTTGTCCAGATAATCACGTTGCGAAAGATCTACTTTGCCACCAAGGTCTAATGTTTCACTTACACCATCCGACAAGCGTCTCACTGCCTGAGGACCTAGCAATCCATCATTAAATTGGTGCCAGTACGAGCTCTTCTCCTTTTCCAAGATACGGCGCCTGGTTTCCGCTAAAGTATCCATTGCAGCTAGCTCTTCTGGTGAAATATCCGGAGCCTTTAAACTTGGGAGATAATCTCGAACAGCACTCCAATTGGCGCCACTTAAAAACCTGTCACCCTTCATGAGTTCAACTGAATTATCCGTATCAACCTTGAGATCGTTGTAAGCAGAAGTCATCATCATGGCCTTTACGGCAGGTATTTTAGTAAGTCCCAAACCATTAACAATCATTTTAATCGTAGTTGCATTTACCAGAAGAGTTAGAGCTACTACGCCAGAAATTAAAAAGAGAAATTGATCAATCACAATAACCGCTTGAGATTCATCGATTTCAAGATAAATTGCCATCTTTTTTGGATCAATTCCTGCTACAATAAGTGCAAGCGCAAGCCCAATTGCTCCCCTAAGCGCACCATACCAAACCACAATAGCATCCTTTTTCGGCAAGCCATATCCGGTCCGCTTCATAAAAGGGTAGAACATTAAAATCACAATAGCACGCACCACATGAATACCCACATATATTATTAACAATAATAAATAATCATTAGCCGTAGCATCAAAAACACCACGCTCCGCTATAACAACACCTACTATTATAAAAATGAGGACGTTTGCAATGAACGCTGCCAGCTCCCAGAATTCATGCAAAAAGTGACCAACTTCAGGACTAATTCGGGTTTTCCCCACACCTGCCATGACCAGTCCGTATGAAACTAATGCAAGTACACCAGATACATGGAGAAATTCTTCAGCTGCGTAGAAGACAAAATAGGCAGCTGCAATAATTACTGAAATTTCAACGAAAACATCGTTAAATACCCTTTTCACCCAAGCAACTACAACATATCCGACCACAATTCCAAGAACTATTCCACCTAGTCCCACTCGTAGAAACTCAATAAAAGGAGAAGATGATTCATCTGGAACCAACACTTCCCCGGTAGCAGAAAATGAAATAGCCACGATTGGGGCATAAATCACCATAAAGATCACAATTGCCGTTCCATCATTTAACAAAGACTCTCCTTCGATCAATGTACCCAACTTCTTGCTAGCACCCAGATCCTTAAGAAGGGCAACTACCGCTACTGGATCAGTTGCAGAGACTACAGAACCAAACATAAGAGCATAAGCCCAGTTCCATCCTTCAAATCCCCATCCCAACATATCTGTAACGATTATTATCGCCGCCGTGAGCACTAAAGCCACAACTATTCCAGGGACAGCTAAAATAATCGCATTGCCAAGAGACTTCTTAAAAACATGAACGTCAAGAGCAAATGCAGCTTCAAATATTAATATGGGTAAAAATACGAATAGGATTAGGTGAGGGTCAATATTTCCCGCCCAATGCAAACCTAATTTAAATGGTTCCAT
>JYMV01042453.1_pt1 | contig 19249 bp, 21 predicted proteins | sample 338911 | NCBI WGS metagenome assembly JYMV01 (sample SAMN03354496, study PRJNA234377) | hydrothermal vent metagenome | biome: Deep sea; feature: Hydrothermal plumes at the Eastern Lau Spreading Center, Western Pacific Ocean; material: Seawater | place: Tonga | collected 2009 | depth 2000 m m
TCATAAAGCTCCTTACGATTGTTTATGGATGGGTTTGTTCATGCTCTTAACTTGCATGACCTGCCCATTAATTGCTAGCGTAAGGAGCTCCGAAAGAGGCTTATTTTGGGGAAAATGTAACTTATGTGGAAGTTTTCTGGAGCTTTTGTGTTTTTATACGGCTCCAAGCGTTATCGAAAGCATGTTTATTCACTGTTTTCCCATCATTGGGACCCTCAAATTTCGTTAAAGAATAGCGTACGTTACGCTCAACATCCTTTCCGTCTCTTTTCAAAAAGATAGGCCCAAAACCAGGAAGCTCGATTTGTTTTTCTCCTGCAGACTCGACAGCAAGACGTTTGAAAAACAACCAGGATTTGTACTTTGCTTCGCCCCGATTCATTAGGTGTTCAATAAACTGCGTATGAGGAGTTGTTTGTCTTGTGTCGGGAGGATTTAACACTTCAATTCCAGAAATTTTATTGTAATCAACATTGCCTTCATTAGGCATCCACAAGTCATCTAGAGTCATGCTGACCTGCTTGCTGAAACCAAACCATACTTTATCCAACCCTTCGTATTTAATGGCAGCTGGTGGACTTATGGGTAAGTCATCCAGCGGATAGAAATCTGCTGCCAAATCATCCTTATTTTTTGTAACAGGCTTAAATATAACGGGAAATCTGGCGTGCACCAACCTAGCCAAAAATGCTGGGTGAAGTGTGCACTCTACAAGAGCCAAAGGAATTGGCTCTGCGTCGGCATAATCACTAATCAATTCATCTTCATCCAGTTTGTATACCCTGAGTTCTCCCTGAGACAGAATAACTACAGGTGCTACTGACGCTTCGTAAATTGCTTGTCTGATGACTTCGTACCACTCAATGTCTTTACCTTTAGCGTAATCGACAATCCTTAACATGCCTATTTCCCTTTTAACTTCAGTCCGTCAAGATAGTCAGCGTACCACTGCATCATCCGCCTACGTTCATCGAGGTAGTTTGCACGGTTATAGGCTGCTCTTACCTGGTCCTTCTCTGAATGGGACAACTGGCGTTCAATCGCGTCAGGGTTCCACTTCCCAGATTCGTTGAGTATTGAAGATGCAAGACTCCTGAACCCGTGAATAGTCGCCCTGGACCGAAGTCCCATACGGTAAATTCCTCCATACAGCAACGTGTTGTTGCTCATAGGTTGCTTGGGGTTACGGTCACCTGGAAAAACGAACTCGCTTTCTCCTGTAATCTTATGAAGGTCTTGTAACAAAGATAAAGCCTGATTGGGTAACGGCACCAAATGTTCCACCCTTAGTTTCATTCTCTCTGCCGGAATGCGCCATGTTGCACTTTCAAGATCGATTTCCTCCCACTTAGCTTCAATAAGTTCGCGGGTTCTGACAAACAGCATGACTATTAATTTTAATGCAGTCCTGGTTACCAAATGGAGTTCAAGATTGTCCTCATCAAGACGCTGGAGATAATTGGGAAATTCCTTCAATGGAAGTGCTTTCATCTGCTGTTTTTTAACCGGATTAAGAAGCTTGTGCAGGTCCGATGCAGGATTCCTATCGGTCCATTCCTGCATGATGGCATATTGAAACACGGACCGAAGACGTTGCTGAACTCGGTGCGCTGTTTCACCTTTTCCTTGTCCTTCTAAGTTCAATACGTTTAAATCCAATATGTGGGAAAACATGGTTTTCAAGTGAACGACGAGCTTCCCGTGCATGTATTTCAGTCTGATTTAGACTCTGCCTTTTCCACCACTCCATTGCAACATTCTCAAAACTTAACTGATCTAACCCCTGTTCGGCTTTAAGCACTAACTTTTTTTCTGATTTAATCTTTCTTCTTACCTTGACAGGATCAGAGCCTTCATGAACTAACTTACGAGCTTCCAGCCTTTCATCGCGCGCATGTTTGAGTGTTGTCTCTGGATAAACACCAAGAGCAAGTGTCTTTCTCTTTCCTTCAAATTTATATTCCCAACGGAAATATTTTGATCCGTTCGGGTGTATTAGTACGAAAAGACCTTTGCCATCAAAGATCTTATATTGTTTATCTTTTGACTTCGCGTGCGTTTTCAGTATGTTTGGGCATTGCTATTTTTTATATTTTTTACGGTATAAAATCTATTTATACCTTGCACATATTTTTATTATGTAATAGTGTACCGTATTGTGGAGGCGATTGCAATGGAAGAATGTGGATACTTGTGGACAGCTAAATAGTTAAATATATTAAGTTATTTATCATATAGCGGATTTGGTTGGATTCACATGGAAGTGTGTGTGGCGGAGAGGGAGGGATTCGAACCCCCGGTACGCGTGAACGCACAATAGATTTCGAGTCTACCGCCTTCGACCACTCGGCCACCTCTCCGGATTTGAATTGAAACAGTCTGAGACTGTACTAAAACGGTTTCGCCAGCGCCAGATAAATCATAATGGCGGAGATGAAAAAAATGCCAATGTGAACCAGCAGTGCTTGAGGTTTCCGCAAATTGCTGTTCTTAATTTGACGTCCGTTCACAAAACCTAAAACAATCAGGATCAGTAAAAGTGTGATTTTCGTGTGCAGCCAGCCGTTGCCCGGTGTACTGATCCGCTCCTGAATCACGGCCAAATAGGCTCCGGAAGCCACTGCCACAACCAGGATCGGGTAGTAAATCAGCTGATGGACCCGCCGCTGAATCCACTGAATACCCTCGATCTGAGCCGGATCGCTTAAACGTAAGCGAAAAACAACCGTCAGAGACTGCACAAATAAAGTGCCAACCACCAACATCACCGCAATTACATGAAGTGTTAAACCATAAATGTACATTCGTTGCTTCCTGTTAAAATGAACAACCATAATATCATTTCACCAAAACTCTTACAAGTTTTCCGGAATGCAGTTGCGCCTCACAAAAAAAATGAACAAGAAACTTTTGAGTTTTGAAAAAAATACGTAGGATAGAGATTATGAGACCTATTTGAAAACCTCACTAAAAACATCAAATAAAAATTAACAGGAGTAGAATGGCTAAAAAAAAGAAAAAACAATTTCCTAAAAAAAAATTAAATTCATGGCTGAGAGTACACTCACAGTGGAACCACCAGGATTGGGCTGACCTGATAGAAGACTTGTCAGTTCAAGGCTTTCATGAATGGACGGACACAGAAAAAGGACGAAATGAAATTGGATTTTATTTGGAAACCAAACGTCGTTGAATACCGGAACAGGATGTGATGTTAAGTTATGAAGACGCAAGAGCGCTGGTATTCGAACACGTCAAACCACTTGAAAAAGAACAGCGCCGCCTGATAGAATCCCAGGGGTTGGCGCTTTCAGAAGACATCGTAGCACCATACGGAATGCCGTTATTCGACAATTCTGCTGTGGATGGTTATGCAGTTCAAGCGGCGGATTTAACCGCTGCTTCCCGTGAAAATCCGGTACGTCTGGAAAAACTGGGTTACATTTCCGCGGGAGATTCCGGAAAAGATCCGCTGGGTTCCGGACAATGCGTGCAGATTGCGACAGGCGCACCACTTCCTGCAGGGGCGGATACGATCGTGATGAAGGAAGATATAAAACTCGAAGAATCTCTTGTATGCTTTTTTCAATCGATTCCGAAAACCGAAAACGTCCGTTATCAGGGAGAAGATATTCCGGAAGGTCGAACAGTGATTCCGGTTGGAACAGTGATTGGTCCAGCGCAAATGGCGGTGCTGGCGACTTTTGGTTTTTCCCGGGTTCCGGTGCGGCGTGTACCAAAAATAAGCATCGTTTCCACCGGAAGCGAATTGGTTGACGTAGATGAAAATCCGCAATCCGGACAAATCCGTGAATCAAACCGTTACATGCTGGCAGGCATGGTAAAACAGGAATCTTGCGAGTTGGTAAAAATGACGATGGTTCCGGATATTCCGAAAATCCTGAAACATGAATTTGAAGATGCGCTGCAAGCTGATGTAGTGCTTATTTCCGGAGGAATGTCTGTTGGTGAAAGGGATTACGCCAAGCCCATTTTAAAAGAAATGGGTGTCGAGGAAATTTTTTGGAAAATAAAATTCAAACCCGGAAAGCCGCTGTTTTTTGGTAAACGTGGTAAAACTTTAGTTTTTGGGCTGCCCGGAAATCCCGCATCAAGTTACGTGCTGTTTGAAGAATTTGTGCGCCCTGCAATGCGGCAATTGATGGGACGTCGAATTTTGGAGGCAGACATGGTCAAGGCCAGACTCGATGAATCCATTTCAAAAACCTACAAACGGCTGCATTTCATGCGCGGACAACTGCATCAGCAAAATGGAGAATATCGGGTGCGTCCCTTAAATTTTCAAGGCTCACACAGCATCGGTTCGCTCGTTGAGTCAAATGCCTTGATCCGGGTGGAAGCAAATTCTCCCGTGCTTCCCAAAGGATGCCAGGTCTCTGTCCGGCCACTTCTGAATGAAATAGGGTGAGGTTAATGGGCGCATTACCGCTTTCGCTGAAGGAACTTGCCAAAAAGCTGAAGGTTGAATATTCCGGAAACGGAGATTTAATAATCACGCATGTTTGCGGACTTGACTCGCTGCAAGCGGGAGGTCTGGCATATTTAAGCAGTCCGGGCGGCATAACAAGTGTTCCGACTCCCGCAGGTATGTCAAGGCAAGTTAGTACTACCGTCGATGAAATTAATTCGAGCCAGGTTGCTTTGGTTGTTTCTCCGGAAGTTCAGCATGCTGAACACAACCTGATTATTTCCGCTGATCCCCTGGCAACTCATGTGGCGGCCACAAAATTATTGAATCCTGCAAAGCCGAGGATTCCGGGCTTCACCAAAAAGTCCGGAATTCATCCCAGTGCGGTTGTCAGTAAAAGTGCAAAACTCGGCAAAAATGTGATTGTAGGACCCAAAGTTGTGATTTATGATGGAGTGCGGATTGGCGAAAACACAATCCTGCATGCAGGAGTTGTGATCATGTCTGATGTAGTCATTGGCGCGGATTGCACCTTTTATCCGAATGCGGTGGTGCAGGACAGATCCGAAATTGGTGACCGCGTTATTTTGCAGTCAGGCGCAGTGATCGGTTCAGACGGACACGGCTATTTTCAACGTGAAGGTGTGAACCGGAAAATTCCGCAATTGGGAATTGTGCGTCTCGAAAACGATGTTGAGGTTGGAGCATGCACAACGATTGACCGGGCACGTTTTCGCACAACCATCATTAAGCAGGGTAGTAAACTCGACAATCAAGTGCAAATTGCGCATAATGTAAGTCTTGGCGAACAAGCCCTGGTTTCAGCACAATCGGCAGTTGGGGGCAGCGTAAAGGCTGGACATCATTTAATCATGGGCGGACAGTCCGGAATCCGAGACAATGTGATTGTGGGGAACAACGTCACTGCTGTAGCACGTGCCGTAATCACGGCCAACACCCAGGATAAAGAGGTGCTGGGAGGAATGCCGGGAAGGCCGGTTAGCCAATGGAGGCAGCTGCAGTCGCTAATAAATCGCCTGGCTGAACTTTTTGACCGTGTCCGAAAACTGGAATCACGTCATGAATCTGAATAAAATCAAAAAGGCTGAAAAAAGGCACTAAGGCGCTGAGGCACTGGGGGGCACTGGGGCACTTCTGTGATCTCTGTGACTCTGTGGTTAAACACTTTTTGAGTGGTTTTTGACTTTTTGCAGCCTTATCACATCTAACCTATAAATATTCATAATGCCGATTTCAGGATCATTAATTCAAGTACTTGCGGCAATGTTACGGCTTTACAGCTTGATGATTGTCGTTTATGCACTGATTTCATGGGTCATGCACGAGCAGCATTACCCACCCGCCGTGCGCTGGCTGCAGAGTATGGTGGAACCGGTACTGTCCCGAATCAGAAAAGTTATCCCGCCAATTGGCGGAATAGATGTCTCGGTAGTAGCCGCACTCCTTCTTATTGAAATGATTCGTTCTTTTATACTTTACTGATTCACCTTCCCAAATCACGCTCCGCGTTTCTGGCTGCAGCAGATCCCGGAAAACGCTTAATCACTTCCTCAAAATAATAAACCGCGCGCTGTTCGAGATTTAGCTTAACACTCAGTTTTCCCAGCATATAAATCGAATCCGGAGTTTTGTAACCCTGCGAAGTCGGGCGGTGTTCATAACGTGTCAATACTTTGCGAAATGCTTCTTCTGCCTTTTTAAATTCATTCAGCTCAAAGTAAGAGCGGCCTATCCAGTAAAAGGCATTGTCGCTATCAAGGTTATCCGGAAATCGTTTAGTAAAATTTTCAAAAACCAGAATTGCCTGAGGATGGTCTTTTTGAATGACTGCGGTCATGCCCTGATTATAAATTTTCTTTACTCCCGGATGCCGAATTAAAATAAATGGATCCTCCGGAGGATTGAGATCCGGATCAGAAAAACTGTCTTTGGAAGCTTCGGCACTTGCCAAAGATGTTTTAGAAATGTCGGAACCGTCTGGTGCAACTCCCAGAGCACGTGTGTCTGGATCCGGCAAATCTTCCGGATCTTCCAAATCCTTCAGATTGACTGCTCCAGCTTCAGCAAAACCAGGTTCTTCTTCAACATCAATTTTTTCCTCTTTTAAATCCAAATTATTTATTTCCGCCAATTCCTTGTCGGCTGTGGAAACTGATGTTTTGTGAATCTCAGTCTCCGTATTTTTCAACAATGAGTAATTTTCAATCGGCTGCAAAGATTTCCGGGGAACTTTTTTCAACTTGTTTCCGTTATGCTGAAGAGGCTGTTTTTCCAATACCTGTGAAATCATGGAGGCTGCGGATTCAGACGCCTTGGTTGACCTCAAAGATTCCTCAACGGAACGCTCCAGCAAAACAAAATTCATTTCCCATTGCTCCTGCAGTAAAAGGAAATCATCCCGTTGTTCTTTTTGTTGTATTTGGAGTTCGTTTACTTGCTGCTGCAGCTGTTCAATTTTAGTCTGTAACTGACTATTTTCTGCAGAGAGCAAGATTTGTTTTTGAGTGACACTTTCTGAACTTGGAATGGAAGTCGGATTTTCTACCTTCTTTTGCGGGTTGAATTTGGGAAAGACGCCATCAAGCTCCGCGCATCCGGAGAAGAAAAACAACATTAGCGGCAAACAAATTGAACAACTTTTCTGTGCAAAACGAAGGGACGGCGAGGTCATTCTTCTCTCATCGTGAGTTGCGCCAGCAATTTACGCTCCCGTAATGTTTCCAGTACCTTTTGCATTTCTTCCGCAAGTTCCGGTTGTTGATTCAAACGGTAAGCTTCAATCAGACGTTCTGCAACATGGGCGGTGCGGGGAAAACCGGGGTAGTATTTGAGCAGGTATAAATAACGCCCAATTGCAGAATGATAGGCTTCCTTATCAAAATAATAATTCGCCACATGCAGTTCATGTTCTGCAAGATCACTCAGCGCCCTTTTCTGATAAGCCTGTACATCCGCCAAATACGGACTGTGCGGAAAAAGCAAATAAAAACGCTGATATTCGCGAATCAGAATCCGGTTTGGTTCCATGTTGCGGTCATAATCACGTGACTGCACAAATAAACCGTAAATATTGCGTTCGTAATTGAGTGCAACCAGGCGGTTGAGTGTGTAAGGTGTGAGGTGACTGCGTGGACTGAGCAGGAGAAAACGTCTGTAGCTGCTTTCGGATTCTTCCCATTTGCTCTGCCTAAAGTACAAGTCACCCATTTTCAGATGCGAAAGGGTGGCCAACCTTGTGCCGGAATGTTCATCAACCAGGATTTCAAAATTTTTCAGTGCTTCCTGATAAAATTCATCTTCCAGGGCAATCATTGCCTTTTGATACAACTCTGAAGATGGTATCCGTATTTGGGTAGTTGTTTTTTCCGTACAACTTTGCAAGAGTCCGGAAAAAACCAGCAGCGTCATAATTTGCAAATAAAAAATACTTCTGTTCAAACAGGGACAACACTTCATTCAGCTATTATTCGTATAAATATGGTTTACGTTTTTCGTTTCCGATAACGAACCATGGTGATTTCGTTGCCTCGATCGTTCCAAAAAACCTCATCCATAAAATTCATTATCATAATCAAACCACGCCCTTCGATACGCAGCAAGTTGTCCGGATCGGCAGGATCCAATAAGTCTGCATGTGCAAATCCCTTTCCTTCATCACGAACAACATATTTTGCCGAGTTACGGCTGATATCATATTGCAGGGTGAGTCTGCGGTTTTTATATGGATCAATGTCCCTTTTTTGTTCTGCAGTTTTGTAAAACAATTGCGGATTTTTCCTGCGCATTTCTGAACTCAATTCAAGGTTTCCATGAAAAATCGCGTTCTCAATTGCTTCCTTGAGCAGCATGTTCATACGGAATAATTGTTCTTGAATCAGTATGCCGTAGCTCGGCAAATCCTGAGTCATAAAAGCGATTATCCGGTTGACTCCCTCAAAATCATTGCCGATTTCCAGCGTCCTCGTCTCCTGCAGCAAGTGATCCAGCGCATAGGCACTGAAGTGAAACCCCTCGTGAAGAGATACTACTCTGTCCAGGGTGCGCTGAAGTTCCAGCGGTTTAATCTTTTTGATGAGATAATCACACGCTCCAAGCTGCAGCGCATTAAGTGCGTTTTTTGTATCACTATGCGGACACAGCATTACAAACGGCCGGCGGCTGTTTGACGATTTAACTTCCTTCAGTAATTCCAGACCTCCCAGTTTTGGCAATGTTAAAGCACAGAAAATTCCTTCGATTTCCTCCTTCCGAAAAATTTTTAATGCTTCCTCTCCGTCTTTTGCGCAAATCACTGAGTGGCCTGCCTGCACCAAGAATTCTTGAAGAAATTCCAATACTTCAGTTGTGTCATCTGCTATCAGAAAATTCATTTGGACGTTTTTCGTTGGTTTAAAAGTCGTATCTCTGAAAGAAAATTAAGCGCGAAAATTCCGGAGACGCTCCAAGCCATCCTCTAAATCATCCTTTAAATCATCAACATCCTCAAGTCCGATGTGAATACGCAACAATGGACCTTCAAAACGCCACGGTACGGCGCTGCGTACATTCTGGACATTGGCAGGAATGAGCAGGCTTTCATAACCACCCCAGGAATAACCCATACCAAATAAACGCATACCGTCCAGCAGCGTCACCACCGCCTCCTTAGTACACGGTTCAAGTTCAAAAGCGAACAATCCGCTGGCTCCAAGAAAATCACGTTTCCAAATCTCGTGTCCCGGTGCTCCTGTCAATGCCGGAAACAGGACTTGCCGAACTTCCGGTCGGCTCTGAAGCCATTCTGCAATCACCAGCGCACTGGCTTGGTGCTGACGCAAACGCACAGCTAATGTACGGAAACCGCGTTGAGCCAAATAAAGATCGTCCGGTCCTGCGCATTGTCCCAGATGCCCCGTGCAGTCCCGCAGTGCAGGCCAAGCCTCTTTCGTGGCGGTGACTGTTCCGAGCATCGCGTCAGCATGACCGACGATGTATTTGGTTCCTGCCTGAATCGAAACGTCCACTCCATGCTCAAAAGGTTTAAAAAACAGTGGTGATGCCCAGGTATTGTCCATCAGCACTTTTGCGCCATGAGCGTGTGCGGCTTCAGCAATGGCCGGAATATCCTGTACCTCAAAGGTATGTGAACCTGGAGATTCAGTAAACACAACGCCGGTGTTTGGACGAAGCAGCGAACTTATGTCTGCTCCCATTAACGGATCATAGTACGTGGTATCTACACCAAAACGTTTCAGGAGCGAATTGCAAAATTTACGTGTCGGCGCGTAAACACTGTCCGTCATCAGCAAATGATCCCCTGCTTTTAAAAATGCCAGGAGAGCTCCGGTCACTGCACCAAGTCCGGACGAAAACGCCAGACAGCGATGACCCCCTTCCAATTCCGCCACAGCGTTTTCCAACGCCCACGAAGTAGGTGTCCCTTTGCGGCCATAGGCCATTTCCTGTACTCCGGATTCTTCGATATGATCCCTGGATTTTAGTTGTTCAAAAGTTTCCGCAAGTACAGTGGAAACGTGATACACCGGAGGATTGACCATACCGCCGTAACGGTGCGGATCACGTCCGGAAAGAATGATGCGCGTGTCTTCACGCAGTGAAGATGAATCAGGAAGTTTGCTCATTAGAATCGATTGTGCAGGTGGTGTCGATGCCGCCGCGAGTGCTGTAGCGGGTTTTGATCAGTAATTCTTCAGGTTCAAGCAGGGGGTACAAATCATTGAAAATACGAGCCGTAACCGCTTCCTGAAAAATTCCGACATTACGGAAAGAAAGGAAATAATATTTAAGTGCTTTGAGTTCAACAAGTTTCTTTTGTGGAATATAGTCAACCCAGACAATGCCGGTGTCAGGAAGTCCGGAAAAAGGACAGACCGCTGCAAACTCATTCATTTGGTAGCTGACCCGTTGTCGTGGACCGGAATAGTCGAATGTTTCCAGAAAACCGGGCTGAATGGAACTTTCATCGTCAAATGAAAAAACCCGACCTTCTGCGTATTCAGTACTGGATGTATCCATAAAAATTCTCAATAAAGGATTGCAATATGGTTAATAATAAGGATAATGTGGAGATTTACCCAAGGCATATGTCAACATGGTTAATCTGCTGCTGTGCGAATAAAAAGGTGCAGATGAAAAGAAAACTCGGAACCATGCTCATCACAAGTTCTGTTTTGCTCTGGTGAATAGACAGGTTTTCATACATAATATCTTCATATTTTAGTCGGCTTTTATGCGGAGATTATTATCTGCAGCCTGTGGACGGCATTTATGGAGATGTTTCATGTGGTTTCAATGCCGACATGCATTTTACAGCTTTGATGTTTCTTGTTTTGATTACTGGAATTGTACTCCTTATCATAGCAATTGTGCAGGGGAATGTGCATTAAAAAAATTCTCAAAAACCTATGAATAAACTGGAACTAAAACAGGCTCTTGAAACAATTTTATTTGTTGCAACCCATCCGCTTTCACCGAAACAGCTGGCAGAATTGATCGGTGATTGTGAGGCAAAAGAGATTCGGGAGCTTGTCGCCGAACTTAATCTTGCCTACGAAAAAACAGACCGGATTTTCCGGATCGATTCCATTGCGGATGGTTTGCAGATGCACACACTTCCGGAACATAAAAAATGGGCACAATCCCTTGAAACGGTCAAAACCATCAAACTCTCTCCTGCAGTCATGGAAACATTAGCCATAATTGCCTACAAACAGCCCCTCACCAGGGCAGGCATTGAATTCATTCGAGGCGTCGATTCATCGCACACTATCCGCCGCTTAATGCAGCAAAAGCTGGTTCGTATCGTGGGTCGTGAACTGCTTCCGGGACGCCCCGGAATTTATGGAACCACCAAAAATTTCCTTGAAATATTCGGGCTCACCAATCTCAAATTTTTGCCTACTTTAAGCGAACTGAACATGGACAAGCTGCCTGGTGAAAATCAACTTGAACTGCCGTTGGAAATGGATTCAGAATAGGTTTTCAGAATTCCCTCTCGTCTTCACTTCACAACCTTACACCATACACATAAAACTAAAATAAATGATTATGACAAAAAATGTAAAAATAGCCTTGATTCCAGGTGATGGTATCGGTAAGGAAGTTATGCCGGAAGGTGTACGCGTACTCGAGGCTGCGGCTTCGAAGCACGGTCTAAAACTAGAGTGGACAGAATTTGACTGGTCTTGCGAAACCTATCTCGAGACGGGCCAAATGATGCCTGAAGATGGTATCGATCAGTTGCGGCCTTTCGATGCAGTGTACCTGGGTGCTGTCGGTTTTCCATCTGTCCCCGACCACGTTTCATTATGGGGCTTGTTGATTCCAATACGCCGTGAATTTGATCAGTACGTTAACTTAAGACCTGTGCGTTTGTTTGAAGGCGTTCCCTGTCCCTTGGCAAACAAGAAACCCGGCGATATCGATTTTTATGTTGTACGTGAAAACGTAGAAGGTGAATATTCGGCGATCGGCGGAATTCAATATGAGGGTACCGAACATGAGATCGTCACTCAGCAAAGTATTTTTACCCGTCGCGGCACCGATAGAATTCTTAGGTACGCCTTTGATTTGGCACAATCACGTAAGGCTAAGCACTTATCATCGGCAACGAAATCGAACGGCATTATCCATTCTATGCCGTTCTGGGATAAACGTGTAAAAGAGATGGCTAAAAGTTATCCGGACGTAACCGTCGATCAGTACCATATCGATATATTCACTGCTAACTTTGTGCGCATGCCGGAGCATTATGACGTAGTTGTTGCCAGTAATTTGTTTGGCGATATACTGTCCGATTTAGGTCCGGCGTGTACCGGAACCATCGCGATTGCTCCCTCGGCGAATATTAATCCGACACATGAATTCCCCTCAATGTTCGAACCGGTTCATGGTTCTGCTCCTGATATTTACGGACAGAATATTTCGAATCCGATCGGAGCAATTTGGGCAGGCGCAATGATGTTGCAGCATCTTGGTTATAACAATGCGCATGACATGATTATGAACGCTATTGAAACTGTTCTTCGCAGTGGAATGGAACTGACACCTGATATGGGCGGGAAAGGTAATACCGAAGATCTTGGGAAAGCAATCGCGGCTGAGATTTGAAACTTTAGCGGGCCCCAAGTCAAGGACCATAGTAGCCCCAAAAATGAGACAATATGTTAAGGCATATCTTGCAAGAATAGTGGATTTTACTTGGAAAATTTTTGGGCGGAGGAGTATAGGACTAGGATGGAGATTATACAAATTTCGTTGTCACATATTTCAAACAACTAACGAAAAGCTATCTCGAGCAAACATGTCTTGAAATTTTATCCTTCGCTACTACTCTAATATCATTAAGATTTCTCCCAAGTCGAAATGGCAGTGTGAATTTAAGACTTTTTTCAAAACCCTCAAAATTGACAGGCGCGCAAAAAGTAAAAATTACACACTTGTTTGTAATATATGGAATAAATTCAGCAAATTGATTGATATTTTTTGGATTTCATGAAATAAAAGTAGTTTGAAAAAAATTCTACACCTAATAGAAAGCAAAAATTTCATGAAGGTTTCCAAACACCTTTTGCTCAAACTGGCTCTCCTTTTTTTCCTTTTTCCGTCCTTTTCAGCAGCTCAAGAAGAAAAGCCCAAACTTACCGGTTCCGTCGTTAAGGGTATTGTGGAGCAGTTTGTCTCCATGCACTATTCCCAAAAACCGCTGGACGATGAGGTGTCCACAAAGATTTTTGAACTTTTCCTGAACAGGCTGGATCCGGCCCACTATTATTTTCTGCAAGATGATGTGGCAGAATTCCGTAAATTCGAAACACGTGTAGATGATATGTTACGGCGCGGAAACGCGAATTTGGCTTTAGATATTTTTGAACGCTTCAAAAAACGTTTGTCTGAACGACTGGCGATGATGGAAGAATTTGTGGGCGAGGATTTTGATTTCAGCCGTGACGCAAACTGGATTCTGGAACGCGCTGATCAGCCTTATCCGGAAACAACAGCGGAAGCCCGAGTAATATGGCGCACCAAAATAAAATTTGATTTATTGACCCTCAAGCTTGGTGATACCAGTCTCAAGGAGGGAAAAGAACGTTTGATGAAACGTGTGCGCGGATTGTGGAAAGATTTTTCGCAGTACGAAAATGATGATGTTGTTTCCATGTATCTCAATTCAATGGCGGCGGCCTATGATCCTCACTCTTCCTATCTGGCAGCACAGGATTTGAAAAATTTCGATATCTCCATCAAACTTTCGCTGGAAGGCATCGGTGCGGTTTTGCGTTGGGAGGACGGCTACACGGTTGTAAATTCGATAGTTCCCGGCGGCGCGGCGGCGCGGAATGGAAAACTGAAACCGGATGATCGTATCATCGCGGTTGCTCAAGGTGATAAGGCTTTTGAAAGCGTGATCGATATGCGGCTCAATAACGTGGTGCAACTGATTCGCGGAAAGCGTGGAACCAAAGTCGGCTTGCAGGTTTTGCGCAAAACGAAGAAGGGTTTTGACACCCTGAAAATCGTCATTATGCGTGACAAAATAGTACTCAAAGACGGTGAGGCGCAATCCAGCATTTTTGAGCAGCCAGCGGCAGTTGAAAGCAAAAGCAAACAAGAAATGCTCCGTATCGGTGTAATCAAACTGCGGTCATTTTATGTTGATTTCAATGACCGACGAAAAAATCCGGGCAATTACAAAAGCTCCTCCAGAGACGTTAAAGTGCTTCTGAAAAAATTTGTGGATGAAAATGTTGATGGAGTGATACTGGATTTACGCAACAACGGCGGCGGCGGACTCGATGAGGCCATCAACATGGCAGGACTCTTTATCGGACACAATCCTGTAGTGATAGTCAGGCAGTCCGGAGGGCGGAGAGTCACGGTTCACCGCAGCCGCGAACGGGCGGTTTATACCGGACCCCTTGTGATTATGCTGAACCGTTACAGTGCCTCCGCGTCTGAAATCCTTGCGGGCGCCATGCACGATTATCAGCGCGCTTTTTTGGTGGGTGACACCACAACTTTCGGCAAGGGAACCGTACAGAATATCTTTCAGCTTCCGGAAGGATATGGTGCCTTAAAAGTTACGATCGCTCAGTTTTACCGGGTTTCCGGATGGTCCACTCAAAACCGTGGAGTTGAAACCAGCTTCGTTTTACCCTCACTGAATAATGCGCGTGAAATAGGCGAATCAACTTTGGACAACGCCCTGCCCTGGCGCTCAATTGATCCGGTTTCTTATCGTGTGAGCGGAAATTTGAAAAAAGTTCTGCCTCAACTGAAAAAACTTTCTGCGGAGCGAATCGCAAATTCTGATTTTTTCCAGAAAATAGATGAAGATGTGCAGGAATATCTGACCAAAATAAAACCGCTGAAATATACATCCATTCTCAAAATGCAGGAAGATGATACGCGCCGTAAAACCCAGCGTGATCAGGAACTTGCGTTTGCGACAAAGAAAGAGACTGAAGAAAAATCTGCAACCGAAGAAAGTCCGGAAAGCAAAAAAGAAATTCAACGTGATGATTACATGAATGAAAGTATGGCAATATTAGCCGATTACATCAACCTTCGGCAAAAGACAGAATAACGATGAGCGCAGCATCTTCCAAAGAGGAAACAGTGGATATTAACTCAAAAGAAGTTTTGATTTCCAGCGACGAAATTAAGAAACGGGTGGAAGAGTTGGGCCGCCAGATTTCTGCCGATTATCAGGGAAGGGAACTGCATCTGGTGGGGGTGCTCAACGGTGCGTTCATTTTTTTGGCGGACCTCGCGCGTCAACTATCTATTCCATGCCAAATCTGTTTTTTGCAGGCTTCGAGTTACAAAGATAAAAAAGTGAGTTCCGGAGAAGTGACCCTGATGCACAATCTGGATTTAAGCAGAAAGGAAGTACTCGTGGTTGAAGATATTGTTGATACCGGTTTGACGCTGAAATATATCCTCGAAGATCTACAACAGCAAAATCCGGAATCGCTCGAAATATGCGCGTTGTTGAGCAAAAACATTCCGGACAAGGCTCCGGTTCCAGTAAAATATGTGGGCTTTGAAATTGAGGATCGTTTTGTGGTTGGTTACGGACTTGATTTTGCGGAAAAATATCGTGAAGTTCCGCATATTGCCTGTCTGGACTAAGTGAAAGCAGATTAGGCGCGTATTCGTCTGCAAAACTGAAACGGTAACTGGAAGATCCGGAAACGCCGTGCGGATGTAGATTATGCTTTACGCTTCAGGTTCTGCCGTAATCATCTTCCATGCGCTCAATGTCGTCTTCCCCAAAGTAATCTCCGGTTTGAATCTCTATGAAGCTCAAATCGGCTGTGCCCGGATTTTCAATACGGTGGACTGAGCCGCGTGGAATTTCCACCGACTCTCCACCTTTTTTGTTGAGTCGTTGCCCGTCTAATGTTACGATTCCTTCTCCGGACACCACGAACCAGTGTTCTGCTCTTTTTTGATGTTTTTGTAAACTGAGGCGCTGACCGGGGTACACCACGATTCGTTTAACTTTGTGGTCCGGTTCATCTGCAAGTACGGTGTAATAACCCCACGGACGATGGTCTGTTTCGGCGTTTTTTTTCATAAAGTTTAGTTGCTTTTGTTGATACTTTTTTCTGCAGCAACCATTTTAAGAAACTGGTATAAATACACAAGACCAGAGCGTTTTCATGAAAATATCCGCGTGAAATGTATTTTAATAAAAAAACAAACAAGATGAACTCAAAAAGTTTCATGAATGCGAAACTTAAAAAAAGTCTGCTTACGATTGTGCTGCTCTGTTTTGCAACTCAAGCGTGGGCAGTTAAAGCTAAAATCCGCTTTCTCTTTCCAGTCAGTGTCAAAAGCGTGACCGATGGATTTGAGGATTCAACAATCAGGACATCTGAATTTGTGCTGTCCTTCTTGATGCCGATTTCCCAACACACCCGGTTGGGTATGGGTTATTCATATTTCAACGCACGCATCGAAGATTCTTCCTCCGTCTCCGAAGGGTATTCGGGAGTCTTTCGCGCGCATTTACTGGAACTTGGTGCAGGATACTCAGGTTTTGAACTGACAAGAACCATCTCCCTCGTTTTTGATGCAGCAGTCCGGATTCCTGTAAGCGGAGAAGGTAGGGTGCAGGGAAACCAGTCAAGCCAGGATGCAACTGCTATCAGCGGAATGGGTTATTTTTTTAGTTCCGGAGTTGCCTACGGCAATTTGGAAGTTTCGTTATTTTATCAACGTCGAGACTTAAGCTTTGACGGCCTGACAGTTACGCGAAATGGTGAGAGCAAGGATGTTGCTTTGCATTCTACAGAATACGGAATCGGCTTCGGTTATACTTTTTAACTAATTGTAATGTTTAATGTTCTTGTTAATATCGAATACGAATTGTTATTCGACAATCTCAAAACTGAAGCTCCGGATTCTTTTTCGTTGGCACTGGTTGATTTTAAACATCCGGATGAAAAACTGAATGCACTGCTCTGCAAAACAGACGCGATTTTAGGACAGGTAAGTCTCAGTGATTCGCAATTCGAATCTGCCGGCAAGCTTAAAATAATACAAACTTTGAGCGCCGGTTATGACAAAATTGATCTGGAAAAAGCCCGGCGTCACAAGGTGAGAGTCGCGAACAACAACGGCGCAAACGCGATTGCTGTGGCAGAACATGTTTTGATGCTGATTTTCGTGCTCTACCGCCGACTCTTGTTTCATCACCGGTCTGTAACTTCCGGTCCATGGAAAAATTTAAAACATACCAACAGGGAGCTTTCCGGAAAAACCCTTGGAATTTATGGTTTGGGGCACGTAGGAAAAGCCTTGGCCCAGCGGGCTTCAGCTCTGGGTGTCAAGGTTCAGTATTTTGATGTTCTGCGTCAGCCTCAAGTAGAAAAAAAATGGAGGCTCAAATATGTTTTTCCGGAGGATTTGCTGAAAAGTTCGGATATCATCAGCTACCACGTCCCAAAAACGAAGTTTACCCGCAAAATTATTAACCATAATTCACTCAAACAAATGCGTCCGGATGCCTTGCTGATCAATACCTCACGCGGGGATGTTCAAGACGAAACCGCGATTTATGAGGCTTTGAGTTCCGGACAAATTTCTGGAGCCGGAATTGATGTTTTTGAGGTGGAACCGCTTCCGGAAAACTCGCCTCTGCGTAAATTAAAAAACGTAGTGCTTACTCCTCACAGTTCTCCGGACATGGAATCCTACATCCGGACTATCCGGAATGCTCTGGATAATTTAATTCGAGTTTCAAAATTTGAGGAGCCGCAATCCCTTGCGGTTGACTATGAAAAAGAAACCCGTAAATTTTTGACGCGCTTTCCGGAAGTGAAATTCTCTTCCTCCTGACTGTTCCGAAACAAGCAAAAACAAAGTTGGACTCTGTTTTGCAATTATTTAAGAAACAGCAAATTTTGATTTAGTAATTCACAGGACAGGAAGTGATGGAGCAGCTTGCAATAAATCCGTATTTTGAACTTGGTGTAGAACCTGGAGTTTCGCCCCAGCGGCTGAAACAGGCCTATCGCAAGTCGGTTATGCGTTATCATCCGGATACGGCTGCGGGAAAAGGTAATGCGGAAAAATTTCGGCAGGTGACAGAAGCATATCAGTTGCTGCAGAAAATGAATGCTTATGAAATGTCCTGCTCCAGCAAATCAACTCTAAGCAGGGCCTCTAATTTAAGACAGAAATTTTCATCTGTTTTTCAGAAAAAAAAGCCTCCGGAAACACTAACAGCAAAAGCATGGTGGGAAAAAATAGAGGTTCCTCATCCAACTAATGAAAAAATAAAAGTTAACCGCCAAACTTCTAATCTTTCAATTTCAGAGCTCATCAACTGTGTTGAGCTTTCGGAAAATCAGTATGTGCGTCAGGTGGCAATGGAAGCAATTGCCGCAAAGAAAGATGAAGGCGGAGTTAATTATTTGCTGCATCTGCTGCAAAACTCTGAACCTTCAGGCCGCTCCCAGATAATTCAGGCACTTGGCCAAAGCGGATTTCAGCGCGTAAATCAGTATTTGTATCCTTTTGTGATGGATTCCTCAATCGAAATTTCCACCGCCGCAATCAAGGCACTGGAGCGCATAAATGTCGCAAACCGCTCAGTTGTGATTGAGCTGCTCCGCAACAATTCCTCCAAGTGGCAGAATTCACTTTTGCTGCCTTGGTCAAAACTGAAAAACAGGGTATTCTCTGCGTCTTCTTCGAAGCGACTCCTGGGAAGCCTGTTATTGCGTGCCGGCAAGCTCACAGAAGAGCAACTGGAAATGGCTTTGCTCATGCAGAAAAGATTCCCACTCCTGCTCGGCCAGGTTTTGCGCTATCTGGAATACGTTTCCATTCCGGAAATTCAAAATTCAATTGCTTCCCAGAAAAATTTCAGCTAGAATTATCAGTTATGCTTGACCGTACCAGAATTGAGTCTCTGCCATTGTTGACTGTAGACTGAAAGCTTCTTTTTTTGTTTCTACACATACAATTATCCATGTAACTTATTGCGATTGCACAGAATATTGTACTGGTAAAAAGTCAAAAAGTGCGCAAAAGGTATTTAACCACAGACTCACTGAGAGCACAGAGTATTGTTTTTATTATTTTTTCTCTGTGATCTCTGTGGTAATTTTTTTACGATACGGTTCTATTTACTAAAACATCAATAATTGATCGCCAAAAAAACTATGCCAAAAACAGAATCCAAGTCCGCTGCTGAAAATGAGCAGACTCAAGCTCTACAAACTGTAACGTATGTTCCGCAATCCCCTCAGCAATTTGAAGATGACACCATTGATTTGTATGAAC
>JYMV01030170.1_pt1 | contig 19248 bp, 15 predicted proteins | sample 338911 | NCBI WGS metagenome assembly JYMV01 (sample SAMN03354496, study PRJNA234377) | hydrothermal vent metagenome | biome: Deep sea; feature: Hydrothermal plumes at the Eastern Lau Spreading Center, Western Pacific Ocean; material: Seawater | place: Tonga | collected 2009 | depth 2000 m m
GATTGACCCTTCAGTTGTCTGGAGTGGGGCTTGGACTTTGGAAAAATGGGGTGCCATTGGATGACCGAGAATGGTGAGTTGCTCTCGTCGTCCATGATTCGCGTTGACAAGCACTCCGATGACATGCCCACCGTCGGCTTCCGGCAAGACACGTGACGATGTCCCAATCCCGCCTTTAAAGCCATAGCTTCTCATTCCAGTGCCCGCACCAACAGATCCCTGCGCAATGGTTCCAGAACTCGCGCTCTCTAACGCGTGCACGACATCCTGTTCGGTGACGTGGCGTCCTTGGCTATCGTTGAGATAGCTGTCATCGCATTCAGCAACGACGGGAGTCAATGTGTCGTCGGTAATACCGATCGCGGGGTATTGCTTGAGCATCCAGCTGATGACGCCGTTGCCGACGAGTGGGGCGTTTAAGGTATTGGTGAGGGCAATGGGGTATTCAAGAAACCCGGCCTCCTCAATCCACGCAAGCCCCGTCATTTCACCCGTGCCATTGAGCACAAAACTTCCTGCAGGCACTTTATGATTCCAGACATCGTCGCGAGGGATCACTACGGTGACGCCGGTCCGGACGGGACCTTGGCCTGGGACTAACGCACCATGGCCTTTGCGTAGGGTCGTATGTCCGACACGAACGCCGGGAACATCGGTGATAGCATTCAATGTGCCGGTGGGGAAGGTGCCAATCGAGATACCGAGTTCGCGGATTGTCTGACGAACTTCCAGTACAGGTTGGGCGTGAACCTCAACGAAGAAGAATAGGGCAGTGATAAACCATAATCCCCCGCCACACAACGCCATCAGGGGGATCGGCTTCACGAAAAATTACGCTGCTACGGGTGTGGGAGTAGCCTTAATGGTTTCGATCATTCGCGCAAACGCTTCGGTGTCATTCATTGCCATGTCGGCAAGAACCTTACGATTTAACGCAAGCTTTGCCCGCTTGAGATGCGCGATAAATTCACTATATGTCAATCCATTCGCTCGTGTTGCCGCATTGATTCGTGCAATCCATAAGCGCCGGAAATCGCGTTTCTTATTTTTACGGCCGCGATAGGCAAATCGTAACGCTCGGTCAACAGCCTCAGTCGCTTGACGGTATAGGCGGCTTCGACCTCCGAAGTAGCCTTTAGCTAGCTTCAGACGCTTTTTCCGACGAAGATGAGTTTTGGGACCCCCTTTTGCCCTAGGCATGATCGTACTCCTTATAACATCGTGAAATGAATCTGTGAGACATACAATTACTGATTAGGAAGCAAGCGACCCATCATACGGGTGACGCTCGCATCGACTTTTGCCGGTCCTTTGAGGTTGCGTTTTTGATCTCGTGATTTTGTCGTAAGAATGTGCCGAAGTTTTGCTCTTCGACGTATGTATTTTCCCGTGGCAGTGACTTTGATTCGTTTCGCCGTGCCGCGATGAGTTTTTAGTTTTAGCCTAGCCATAGTTTCCCTCGTTATTGTGCTTATTATGATTTTGGTGCAAGAAGCATGACCAAGAAACGACCTTCAATGCGTTGGGGCTGTTCTACTTGGCCATGATCGGCAATACCTTGCACCACGAGTTCCATGAGGTCCCTTCCACGTGCTGCATGCTCCATTTCACGTCCTCGAAATACCAGAATGACCTTGGTCTTGTGCCCATGATCCAAGAATGAATTAATATGCTTGATCTTGGTTTCCAAGTCGTGGATTCCGGTTCGGAGCCTAATTTTTGCTTCCTTGACTTGTGTGGACTTTTGATGAGACCTGTTCGCGTGCTCTTTTTTATTGGTCTCATACTTATACTTGCCGTAATCCATAATCCGACAGACGGGTGGTTGAGCCATTGGCGCCACTTCTACCAGGTCGTATCCGTCCTCGAGGGCCTGTCGGATTGCATCGGGCGTTGGTAAAATACCAAGTTGCTCGCCGTCCGACCCTATGACTCGAACCTCAGCCGTTCGGATGCGTTGATTAACACGAAGCTTTTGAACGATAGGGCACCTCCTTGGCTATATGTTTCTCATGAGGGAGTCGGTGCCAGGGATGTGGAAACATGTTCCGACATCTCGGCAGCTAACATCTCAATAAATGCGGCGCGCGTCATTGTGCCCGCCGGACCATCTTTTCGTTTTCGAATTGATACCGTGCCTGCTGTCACTTCCCGATCACCAACGACCAGCATATATGGGACTTTTGCCGTTTCAGCCTCACGGATCTTTAGGTTCATCTTTTCGGATCGCAGATCCGCTTCTGCACGGAAACCCTGTTGCTTTAATTGCACGACGAGATCGCTTGCATAGGAGGACTGGGTTTCGCCGAGCGTTAAGACCTTGACCTGAACTGGAGCCAGCCAAGTCGGAAAGGCACCAGCAAAATGTTCAATGAGAATGCCCATAAAACGCTCAATTGAGCCGAAGATCGCTCGATGAATCATAATCGGTTGATGTGGTTTTCCATCGGGGCCGGTAAAGGCCAATCCAAAACGCTGTGGAAGGTTAAAGTCTAATTGGATGGTCGAGCATTGCCACGCGCGTCCCAGAACATCACGAATCTTGATATCGATCTTTGGTCCGTAAAAGACTCCTTCCCCTGGATCGGTCGTATAGGGTACATCAAGACGCTGCAACGCAGATTCAAGCGAGTCTGTGGCATGCTGCCAATCCTCATCTGAGCCTACCGCGTGTTCGGGACGGGTTGAGAGAAACGTTTCAAAGTGCTCAAAACCAAAACGCCGTAATGTCGCAAAGGTAAACTCAATGATGCCGACCACTTCATCGGCCAATTGGTCGGGTCGACAGAAAATATGTGCATCATCTTGCGTAAACCCGCGAACACGCAATAAACCATGAAGGACTCCGGAACGTTCATGACGATAGACGGTGCCGAGCTCGGCCCAGCGCAGGGGAAGATCGCGATAACTCCGTAAACGCGATTTGTAGATGATAATATGAAAGGGACAGTTCATTGGTTTCAGCTGGTAGGCATTGCCCTCAACCGGTATCGACGCAAACATGTTCTCCTGGTAGAAATCAAGATGTCCGCTCTGCTTCCAGAGATCGAGCCGGGCAATATGCGGTGAATAGACAAGCTCGTACCCTCGTTCAAGGTGCTGTTCCCGCCAAAACGTCTCAATCAGATGCCTGACCATCGCACCCTTGGGGTGCCACAAAATGAGTCCTGGACCTGTCTCATCACTGACTGAAAACAGTTCAAGCTCTTTTCCAAGCTTTCTATGGTCTCGACGCTTGGCTTCCTCGAGCAGATGGAGGTGTTGATCGAGTTCTTCCTGTGTCGGAAAGGATATCCCGTATATGCGTTGGAGCATGGGATTATGCTCGTCCCCACGCCAATAGGCTCCTGCGCCGGATAACACCTTAAAGGCCCCTATCCGTCCCGTTGAGGGCACATGTGGCCCGCGGCAGAGATCGATGAAATCCCCTTGTCGATACATGGATACCGATGGATCAGATATGCTTTCGATAATTTCTACTTTATAGGACTCATCCCTGTCCTGGAAAAACGGGATCGCGTCCTTTTGGGAGGATTCCATCCGTTGGAGCGGATAATCTGCTTTCATGATTGAATGCACTTCGCCTTCGATCCGGTCAAGATCCTCAGGCGTAAACGCTCGTTCAAACCCGAAATCGTAGTAGAATCCGGCGTCAATCGGGGGGCCAATGGCCAATTTTGCCGTTGGGAAGACGGTTTTGACCGCTTGAGCGAGGATATGCGCACTGGTATGCCAATAGACTTCTTTTCCAATGTCCGCATCGAAGGTGAGGGGATTGATTGAGATATCTGACGTCAAGACGGTCGAGAGGTCAACCGCAACACCATCAACCTCTGCGGCCAACAACGTACGGTTATTCGGGAGAGGGTAATCCTCCAGTGCTGCGAACGCAGTAATCCCAGATTCGTATGAGCGCCGAGATTTATCCGGATACGTGACCTCAATCATCCTAGCCTTATATTGTAAGCGAGACGGGTGAGTACTGGAAGAGACCATGGTAGGCGCGGGCGGTTTTGAACCGCCGACTTCTACCGTGTCAAGGTAGCGCTCTCCCCCTGAGCTACGCGCCTAAACCATGATGGTGTCGAGAAGAGCCGCTGGAAGTGTGTGTCGTCATATCAAAGCGATAAATACGGCTGAAAATATATCAGCCTAGCTCTGACTGGTCAAGGGGAAGGGGAAGCTAGAGGCTCTTCCGGCGAGGTTCTCGATCTGCGTCTCCTGGACGGCAGATCCGCAGATCGCGAATTTTCTTTCGAAGGGTATTACGATTTATTCCGAGGACATGCGCGGCTTGCACCTGGTTCCATTTCATTTCGGTAAGGATTTGGGTAATAAGCGGTTTTTCAACGGCGCGGATGACTAAAGGGTGAAGGTTTCGCGCTCCACTTAGCGTCATGCGATTGGCAAACTCTCGGACTTTAACTGCAAGCGACTCATCAAGGCTTTTGTTGTTTCGTGTTGGCTTTGGAGTCACGGCAGCAATGTTCGTGTCATCGTGAAAAAAAGTCAAGGGCCATGATTGGTGCGCTCAATCACTTTCTGCGCAAACGCATGCCTCATCGCAGCGAGCTCAGGAGAGCGTATAAGCATATGTATTCCCAAATATCCCGCAATGCTAAATAGTATTCCAGTGCCAAGAAGCAAGGCTTTTGTTGACCAGAGCCCATTCTGAATCCACACGTCGTGTATGGCGACCCATCGGCAAATAACGACGACAACGAGGCTGGCGCCGGCTGTCCGGAGGAGTGAGTGTGCGATTGCCGGCCAATTTAAATGTCCTATCTTCTTCACCAGGAAAACAAGAAGGATGCTGACGTTGAGCATCGTGGCAATCGATGTTGCCAAGGCCAATCCCCCATGTTGCAGAGGGCCCATAAGCGAGAGGGACAGAACGATGTTGCATAACAGCGCAAGCATCGCGACACGAACTGGCGTGCGTGTATCTTTCATCGCGTAAAAGGCTGAAACGACAATCCGAATGGCACCAAAGGCCCACAGCCCGATCGCATAAAACGCGACCGCAATGGCTGTTCCTCTGGTAGCTTCGGCCGTAAACTCGCCGTGCTCGAAAAAAAGATGGATCAGTGGTGTTCGCAACATGATGAGCCCAACGGTCGCCGGAATCATGAGAAAGAACACATGCCGTAAGCCAAATTCAATACGCTTGTTTAACTCATCGTGTGCGCCGTCAGCCGTCAGCGCACTCAGTGATGGAAGGATGGCAGTCGCCAAGGCAATGCCAACGAGTCCGAGTGGAAAGTGGATAAGGCGCATTCCGTAAAAAAGAAAGGTGACGCTTCCCGCAGCAAGGAACGAGGCGAGAATAGTATTAAGGAGCAGATTTGCCTGCGTGATACCCAAACCAAATATGGTGGGCACGATGAGTACGCCAATCCGCTTCACTCCCGGGTGATAAAGATCCCATCTGAGCGAGAGTGAAAAATTTGCTCGTCGCAAATGAGGAAGCTGAATGAGAAACTGAGCACACCCTCCTAACACGACACCGATTGCGATACCGTAAATTGGGTTCGAGAGCCGTGGTGCTATTAGAAAGGCGCAGGCAATGATGGTGAGGTTAAACATTACCGGAGCAAACGCCGGCGCGGCAAAACTGCGGACACTATTGAGGATGCCCATGGCAAGAGCGGAAAGTCCGATAAAAATAAGGTACGGAAACATCATCCGGGTAAGTTGAATAGTGAGCGCTTGTTTCTCAGGGTCGTCAGCGAACCCCATGGCGAGTACGGATACAATGATGGGGGCGCCAAGCACCCCAAGAATGGAAACTACGCTTAGAAGAAGCAGGAGGGTTGTAAATGCCACGTTGGCAAGGTCCTTGGCATCCTGATGGGCCTGTTTTTTAAGATATTCGCTAAACACCGGAATGAAGGCCGCGGCCATTGACCCTTCCGCAAACAATTCCCGAAGCATATTGGGAATACGATACGCAACGAAAAAAGCGTCTGCGGCCATTCCGGCCCCAAACAATCGTGCCAGAACGATGTCGCGAGCAAACCCTAAGATGCGGCTGAGGAGCGTTGCACCACTAATCAGGACAGATGCCCGAAGGATGTGTCCTTCTTCGCGGGATTGTGGAAGGGGGGTGGGGTGTGTTGGGGGATCCTGTGGCAATGGATTTACTCTAGACTACGATGTGGGCATAGCGCATTGCTTTCCCCTGCCGCGGGATTGTATCCAAGTACATAAAAAGAATCTATGTGTCGCCGTGTATCGTAGACGTTCTTAGGTGAGAGATACGCTTTGTGCTAGGTCTTGACATGTGCGATGTTTCATCCAAGACTGTATGACCATGTACAGAAGGCTACTATTGGTTGCACCGCTTGTAGCACTCTTGTGTCTCGCTGCAGTGGGGTGTTTTGGGGGAGGGGCTGAAACCGATGAGAACAACGATCTGTTGCCGGTTACCCTTCCAAATGGAACGAAGTTTCTCGTTGAAGTTGCCGATACCGACCACCTACGGGAACAGGGTTTGATGCATCGGGAGCATTTGCCAAGGGACCGCGGCATGTTGTTTGTTTTCGAGCGTGAACAACTCTGGGCGTTTTGGATGAAAAATACTCTCATCTCGCTCGATGTCGTGTGGTTAGATGCCGATGGTCTCATTGTCGATGTCGCCGAGGGGATGCAGCCGTGCGAGGCAGCGCCCTGTCGGCTTTATCACCCCAATAAGGTCTCCTCATTTGCCCTGGAAATTGTGGCTGGCCGATATGCTGAGGAAGGGCTTAAACCGGGCATGCGGCTGAGCTTTCTGACACCCTAACTTCCCAGAATCCCTGACCATATCCTCCCTCGTGCGCTACTTAGCGCCAAATTGATGTCACATATCCTCTATGGTACTCTGAGGCGATTTGAGGCCGCGGTATGACTGACAAGCTTGTGACACTCCAAGAACTTACTGCACTCTTGGAACAATCTCGGGCGCACGGTCAGAAAATCGTTTTTACCAACGGTTGCTTTGATTTGCTGCATGTGGGCCACGTACGTTCCCTCCAAGCTGCGCGCCATCTCGGTGATATCCTCATTGTTGGTCTCAACAGCGATGACTCTGTGCGCCAGCTCAAGGGGCCACATCGGCCGGTTGTTCCACAGGATCAACGTGGTGAAGTGTTGGCCGCACTGACCTGTGTCGATCATGTTGTCATATTTTCGGAGCCAGATCCCTTGCGTGTTATTACCGCCGTACGACCAGACATTCTCGTGAAAAGCAGTGATTGGGATCCCCAAGAGGTCATCGGCCGTGACGTAGTTGTGGCACGGGGTGGATCAGTAGTATCGACCCCGGAAGTGACTGGTATCTCCACCACGCTTCTCATTGAGCGCATGAGGATGTTCTCGCCGTGACCAGTCTCGCGACAGAAACCAAGGGAGTGACCGGGTTCGATGGCCTGCTTCGTCATCTGGATTGTCTTCTGAAACAGGATGCGGCTCTACCAACCATTACGGGATATACCAGTTCGGCCAAATCGTTACTCCTGCTTCGATTAGCTCAACACACCTCACGGTCAATGCTCATCGTGACACGCTCTGAAGCAGAAGCCGAAGCTATATTTGAGGACCTGTTGTTCTTTCAGGCATTTCTTGACCTTCTGGAATTGCCGATTCATCGGTTCCCCGATTGGGATCTATCACCGTACCAACCTGCAACTCCTGCAGTCGATCGCGTTGCACGGCGTATGCGGACCCTCTACCAATTACGGCAAGGCCGGCCTTCCGTCGTTGTGACGAGTATTTCAAGTATCCTGCGGCGTACGCTTCCGAAAATCATATTTGACGGGTCGTGTCTTGAACTGCAACCGGGTGATTGTGTAGAGCGAGATACGTTGATTGAACGCTGTTTGCGATCGGGGTATCGCAATGTTTCTATCGTGCAGGATCCGGGAGAATTAAGCGTTCGAGGAGGGATTGTCGACCTATTTTCAACGGCCCATGACGAACCGGTGAGGCTTGAATTTCTTGGAGACACGGTAGAGTCGATTCGAGTCTTTGATATCAATTCACAAATATCTTCTTATGAACAGGCTAGGGCCGTGGTGTTACCCGCGCGGGAATATATCCTTGACGTCCTGTCTGACAATCCATTACCGCCGGACGTCGAATGGCAGGCTCCCCAGCACTATGCCGGGATGAATGCGTTAGCCGACTACTGTCTCGATCCTCCGATCATCGTGCTGAATGAGCCGAAAGAACTTCGACAATGTGCCGATGACATGATGATTCAGGCCCGAGAAGAATGGAGTGAACCCTCAGCCTCGCCAGAAGCGTGGTATCTCCCTTGGGAATCGATCGCGGTAGCGAACGAGGGCCGGACAGTTGTCGTCACGGAAGCGATTCCCCATGCTGTTGATCGGCCGTTTCATGTTGGAGTCGGTCCTACCGATGCCACGATGCACATGGCGTGCCGGTCTCCGGAGAGTCTCGGCCTGGGGATCCAGGGTACGCCATTCGCCTCGGTCATAAAAATCCTTGAGGATCTTCGCTCCCGTGGACCGGTTGTCGTCATTGCACGAAGCCATGGCCAAGCTGATCGGCTGTGCACCCTGTTCGCAGAATATGATGTGCCGGCAGAACGGTGGCACGTACATCAGCAGGCTGTCATGGGCCGGCACATGGCTGCCGCCCCCATTTACCTGGCCCATGGCATCGTGTCGAGCGGGTTTCTCATGGAGGGGTTCGGCGCGATCATTCGAGAAGAAGACCTGTTTGCGAAATCAATGCCGCATCGCCCCCAACGCCAATCAAAGAGCGCGCACTTTCTCCCGTCAGTTGAGGACATTGAATTAGGGGATCCGGTTGTCTACGTTGAACATGGAATTGGGCGATATGCTGGGCTTCGTCGTCTTATGATTCATGGCTGTGAACAAGAGTTTTTTATGATTGAGTATGCAGGAAATGACATTGTGTATGTGCCGCTTGATCGCATGAATCAGGTTCAGCGCTATCAATGTCAAGAGGGACATGCTCCACGGATGGATAGCCTTCGAGGTACGCGCTGGAGTCAGACCAAGGCGCGGGTGAAGAAAAGCATTGAGGATATGGCTGAAGAGCTTCTCGATCTCTATTCGCGCCGTGAACTCGCGGAGGGTTTTGGATACTCGTCCGATACGATCCTCTCCCATGAATTTGACGCCGCATTTGAGTATGAAGCGACCCCGGATCAATTGACGGCGATCGAAGACGTCAAGCGGAGCATGGAATCCACGCGCCCCATGGATAGATTGGTATGTGGCGATGTGGGGTATGGCAAAACAGAAGTTGCCATGCGCGCAGCATTCAAAGCAGTGCTGGATAATCGCCAGGTTGCCGTTCTTGTCCCGACCACATTATTAGCTAACCAACATTTCGAAAACTTTTCTCGGCGCTTTGCCCCCTTTCCGGTCGGCATTGGCGTGGTGAGCCGGTTTCAATCCCGCAAGGAACAACAAGCCGTGATCAATGACATCAAGGTTGGCACCATTGATATTCTGATCGGGACGCACCGTCTGTTGCAAAAAGATATCGTGTTCAAAGACATTGGATTAGCCATCATCGATGAAGAGCAATGGTTTGGTGTTCGTCATAAGGAGCAACTCAAGCAGCTTCGCCATTCGCTTGATGTTCTGACGCTAACGGCGACGCCTATTCCCCGTACATTGCAGCTCTCAATGTCTGCATTACGTGATCTTTCGATTATCGATACCCCTCCGGCAGGCCGTCTTGCCATCAAAACGCAAGTGCTCCACATGAATGACCGTGTCGTTCGTGAAGCCATTCAATGGGAGTTGAAGAGGGGAGGGCAGGTTTTCTTTGTCCACAATAGGGTCATGACCATTGAGCACATTGGCATGTGGCTACGCGAACTGGTTCCAGAAGCCAGTATTGGGATCGCCCATGGACAAATGGATACTCGTGCACTTGAGTCCGTCATGCTTCGTTTTCTCCGCAAGGAGGTAACTGTGCTTGTCGCAACCGCGATTATTCAATCCGGGCTTGATATTCCTTCTGCAAATACAATTATTATCAACCGTGCTGACCAATTTGGCCTCGCTCAACTGTACCAATTGCGGGGGCGAGTGGGGCGTAGCGGCGAGCAAGCCTACGCGTATATGCTTGTTCCGAATGACGACATCCTTTCTGAGGATGCGAAACGGAGGCTGCAAGCGATCGAAGAGTTTTGTGAAATGGGATCAGGGTTTCGTATTGCCGCACGAGATCTCGAAATCCGCGGCGCAGGGAATTTATTAGGGAAGCAACAGTCAGGGCAGATCGAAGCCGTAGGATTCGAATTATATGTACAGATGCTGGAACAGGCCGTGCGGCAACGCCGCGGTGAAGTGGTCCGCGAACCTGTTGACCCTCAGATTAAACTCCCGGTATCAGCCTATATCGCGGAAGAATACGTTCCCGATGTCTATCAGCGACTGTCTCTCTATAAACGATTGTCGGCGAGTACGCAGGTGAGCGATCTTGCACTGCTCCATGGGGAAATCCTCGATCGGTACGGGCCGATTCCTGATCCCCTTGAACATCTCTTCCAGGTCATGGAAATCAAGCTCTTGGCAAAGACGTTGGGTTTAGAACGATGTGAAGTCAACACCCGTGCTATTACATGTAAGTTTGCGGTTGGAGCCTCTCCCGCGACTGATGGGGTCCCAGAGCTGATTCATCAGTATGGGGACACGGTGCAATTCCCAACACCACAGACGATCGAAATCCTTATTTCTGTGACAGAGTGGGCGCACATGTTTCATCAACTTCGAGAGTGCCTCAATGTCCTCATTGGCTCGACTATGAGCAAGCAAGTTCCTGCTTCTGCTCACTAGAGTTCTCATGCGCATGATCCTACTCACGCTCCTGGCTCTCGTATTTTCCTTCGTAGATGGATTTGCGCAGGAACGCCTGGACGCCAAAGATCGTATTGCGGCCATCGTCAACGACGACGTCATTACACTCTCGGAGCTTCAGCAAAAAGCAGCGACCTTTATGCCTCAACTGAATGCGCAGTATAAGGGAGAAGAGCTTCAGCGACAGACGGACCAATTGCGGTACAAATTGTTGGTGGCCATGATTGAGCAGCGGTTACAACTGCAACAGGCAGCCGAGATGCGATTGACCGTCAGTGAGCGTGAAGTTGACTCAAGCGTACAGGATATGCGTAAGCGACGGGGTGCTGCTCCTGCATCAGCGCCGACAGTGAGTGAGCGCAAGGCGGCGAGAGACCAGCTTCTGCTCGGGAGAGTGTACCAACACAAAATTAGGAACACATTGCTGATACCGGACGCAACACTTCGCGAATACTATGATGCACACCACGAAGAGTTCACGCTCGCAGGGGAGGTGAGCATCAGTCAGATTATGTTGAGTGTGAGTGGCTCGGGCAATCTTGAAAAAGCACGCCTACGATCAGATCATGTGCTCAAGGAAATTGAAAAAGGCCGTTCCTTCGAAGAGCTTGCCAAGGATTACTCAGATGGACCAGAAGCAAAAAATGGTGGCAGTCTTGGGATCATGACACGTGGATCTCTTTTGCCCCAGATCGAGGAGATCGTTGATCATCTTGGTCCAGGAGAAATCGGGCCGGTCGTCGAATCCCCGGTCGGATTCCATATCATTCGCGTTGACGAGAAAAAACCCGCGGGACTCAGACCGTATGAGGAGGCCAAGAACTTTATCGAAAATAAGCTGTTGCGAGAACAGTCAGAAGATGTCTATCAAGAATGGATGAATGAACTCAAGGACAATGCGTTCATTGAAATCCTGCTTTAGTAGGATGGGGGTTGGACATTGCACGAAGGGAAAACATGGCATACGCATATTTGTTCGTTGCGATCGTCGCTGAGGTGGTCGGGACAACGGCCTTAAAGGCATCAGAAGAATTTACGAAACTGTTTCCCAGTATCGTTGTCGTTGTTGGATACGGCATCGCGTTTTACTTTCTCAGCGTAGTGCTGAGAACAATTCCCGTCGGTATTGCATACGCAGTATGGTCGGGAATCGGGATTGTGCTCATCGCCATTGCTGGTGCGGTGATGTTCAAACAGATTCCTGACGTTCCCGCCATTATCGGCATGTCGTTGATCGTTGCCGGCGTCGTCGTCATGCATCTATTTTCCAAGACGATCGGTCATGTGTCGTAGTTGTACTATGAATTCTGCGGGACGAGCCGAAGCACCGCCAAGAGGTCGCTGAGCACGCTTGTCTTGTTATAGAGCACCATTCGCAGTTCCGTAAGAGCGGATGGTGCGGTATCTGACCGAGTGATCTCCTCATACTGCTTCTCCACTTTGCCAGGCACGATTCGATTGACCGAGACGAGTCGAAGAAGAGCATCTCGACTTTGCTTGAGATGAGCTGCCACATCATCTTGCGATAATGATTCAGCGGTAACGGTGCCAAGACGATGATCGAGATACTGTGTGGCGACGACGTAGAAACGAAGGAAGGCTTGTGTGACTTCGATATATTCAGGAGTCGTCGAGTTCGACATCGTGTTCTCCTTTCAAATGGCTTGAGATGACGAAGGCAGGGGAGGGGTGATCACCCGCTTTGATACAGGATCGTTTTTGGCTTGAATGCTGCCCACGAAAACCAGAAGTGGTCACCGTGTACAATCGGCGTGAGCCGCTGACCTTTTAAGGGGCCGTCGATCGCGTGCCCGAGAATATTCCAGGTGCTTTTCGTTTCCGTATCGATGATCGTGTTGTCTTTCCTGTGAAAGGAGAGGATTTGGGTGCCGAGCTTTGCTTCAAAGATCCCCGTGGCGCCAACATCTTCGCCCTCGGCAATTCGCGATGCCCCAAGCGCGCTGTTTGTTCCAGTTGTATGAAAGATCACCAGAGCAGGTCCGGCTTGACCATCATGAATAACCCCTCGCTCCGCAAGAATACTTACTGGATACGCGATGTCAATTCCTGCGAGTGAAACGCTGACCACTCGTGCCATTGCGGGGAGACGATCATCTAGGGGACCTCGGAACATAAACGGCGTGTTGCCGATGGTATCGTAGCCTTTGTATGGATTATTTCCATAAGAGCGCATGGCGCCCGTATCACGGGATAGGACAACGCCTTTTGGGTAGGCCGCGCGAAACTCTGCAAAGCTCACAAGACTTGCGGGTAAGAACCGAAGATAAGCGCCGGCTTTTTCCCCGACAACTCCCTCGCCAGTAAATTGCTGCCACAGACTTTCGGTAGTGCGGTCATACATGATCAGATCGGAATAGCGCAGCAGACCGGACGTCCCAAACTCATGCGTCTTTCCATCAAAACGACGATCAAATGCAATGGCCGAATTACACAAGGGGCAAAATGTGACGATAACCGGGACACCTCCAACGGTATCGTTGACGATTTCATGCCACATGAGGATTTGTAGGGGATATGCACGGGCATCACCCTCAATGTCTACTACGACAACAGGTTCGGTGTTATCAAGAAATGACGCGGCCAAATCAGCAGCGATGAATTTTGGCTTGTCAATTGATCGGATCCCATCACGTGGAGGTCCCCCGGAGAGAATCTCGTCATAGCGGATGGTGTGACGAGTCCAATCCGTCTTCCAACTCTGCGTAATGCGCTTCAGTCGACCCGAACGGTCATCGACAGTCAGCATGGGATTGACAAGACCCGACACCAATGTCGTATCCGTCGTTTGGACGTTATCACCTGGTTGGGTTTGGGCAAGTCCCACCGTCATCCCCACACCAACGGCAAGCACGAGTAATGGTGTAATGATTATTTTCCATGGGATCCCACATCGGCGTATTGTCTGATAGGGCTGGTCTGAAATGTTGTTAGAGGAAGTGCCAGTTTTATGAGGTGGCTGGCGTATCTCCATCACTTCGTTGACATCAAATCATAGAGAAGAGGAGCATAAATTGGAGCGGGAAACGGGATTTGAACCCGCGACCCTCGCCTTGGCAAGGCGTCCTAAGCCAAAAAGATCCAGTGTGATTGACTGTGACTGAGTATACCTAACCTCTGGTATTTCAACAAGAATAGTGTCTTCCATGTGTGACCGAGCGCGATTGTGGTAGATTGGGAATCGTGACTAAAACCGTGACCGAACCGGGACCAAAACCGGGACCAAAAGTCAGGGGGGGGGGGATAGAGCCTTCCCTTTGTCACAGTGACGGTGGTATTCACCCCGCGAGGAAATATTATATTTTTTGTGATGATGCACTGCTGTGCGCCTTCTACGCTAGCGATTTCCCCCACCCTCACGAACGACAAGCCCCCCCTCAAACAACTGCTTCATTTGTCGCCCCACCCATCTATAAAACTCTCTGCGCTGTCGAAATGACACCAATAAAATAAAACAAATAGATTCTCGTTCAGAACCTCACGGACCCCATCATCCTCTGAAAGTCTGAGCGGATCTGTTATTTATTCGAGCGCTGAGGCAAGTTGGGTCATCGCTACTCCCGACAACCCCCCGTCGTGGATAGAGCCAACCGAGAACAACATCACGTCGCGGAGAACTTGATAGAGACTTGAATTCGGTCTGAATGCTAAAAAACCACCTCCGGCTTGGTCAGACAAAGGGTCACAAGCCCAAATAATGTCCACTTTATGTTTGAGGACAGAACCTGGAGACTGGCCACTTTGCCAAGAATCTATCCGTCCAAGATCCAGTGCGATCACATCCCCATCTAGCTTTTTCTTGAGTGCCTCTCCCAGTTCTAACCTTGTAACAACATGCATTGTCAGAGTGATTGACGAGGATCGAAATAGGGGCTGCCTCCTAAAGTAGGTTGTTAGCCGCTGAACTACCAGATCCTTAGTCTCAATCATCAGTGGGGGTTCGTGCAATCGCGCAATTTCCATCAATAAACGCTGTGGCCCTCTTTCTCGATGAGCGGGAACCAACATTTGGTTATCTATCAGTTTGAGTTTCTTGCGGAACGCAGACTCAAGTTTAGGCCACGCAAAGTTTGAAAACCCTGACCCGCATGCAATATGAACTTCAGGTTCTTGAAACGGGGGCTGTGAACACCAATCATCGGGACAGGTTGGCTGGAGAGCGTCTAGAAATGGGGCTCGATTTCTCTCGGGCAGGCGGTTGAATCCTGACGTCCGATCATGCAATTGTGTAGCTAGCAGAGGCAGTCTTACTTTTAAGTACTCAAAGACTTTTTCGGTGACACATAACCTAACGAACTGTTTACTGGACATATCCATAGCTGCGGTTCCGATGCCTCTGATGCCGGCATATAAATAAAAAGCATTCACTAGGGTTTGTGCAGGAGATTGCTTGACTGGAATCTTCGGCAACCACGCGCGCGCGTCAAGATACAGTGCTCCAGCCCCCCACGAAGCAACAGGAACTCCCATATAGATAAGATGTTGAGCGAGCGTTTCAAGACGCTGAACGTCGGCGACGATGGTTTCATGTTCCGCGAAGGACATCAGGCTTGCTGTCATATCAGAGATCTCAGCAGAGGATAACCCCCCTGTCCTGGTAGATCCTTCAAATAACTCGGCTATCTCAATCATCTGTTTCGACAACTTGGTATCACCATTGATTGCAAGAATCCCCCCAGCTGAAACGGCAAGATCCTTACGCCCAGAAAGAAAAATAATATCGGCACATGCCGTTAGATCTCGAACTATTTCAATGATCCGTGCGTGGTTGCACCCTTCCTCTTTCAATTTAATCCACGCTGCATTTTCGAATATCCTAGAAGCGTCAAGTACTAGTGGAAGCTTAGGGCTCAACTGATCGATCAGACTACGCACTGTCCTGAGGTTTTTTAGGGAGACTGGACGACCACCATATTCAGACATCAAACAAAGGGGTGCGGTCACTTGCACATAGGCAACGCTGTTAGATTTCAACCTGGCCTCAAGAGCATCGGTATCGAGATTCCCAGAAAAATTCTTGTCAACAGGATTAATAATTGAACAAACCTCACCTCCATTTCGGCGAATCGACCACTGACTAGTTAGGTAAACTTCGTTTGCAACTACCACCTGACCCTGCTTAACTTGTGTTGCGATTATAGCTTCTGCACCCCGTCCAAGATGTACAGGAAAACAAAACGAGTACCCAAAAATTAAACGGACCACCTCCACTAGTTCGTGATATACGCTGTTAGCAGAGATGACTCGAGACGTATGGCTACCCGTGATAGCGGGACTGGATAAATCAACTGGCACTTGATCTGCTGGAATCAGCGCAGTATTGAACCTGGCTGCGCTCAGGGCGAGTTCTCGGGATTCAATTGAACAACGCATTCAGCAATACGTTGTATAGAGGTTGCTGAGAACGATCTTGCAGTTCTTGGACCGTCGAAGTGCTGCAGTAAAGGTCTCCGAGAATCAATCTGTCGTTTTTCCTTACGACGGTTCCCGGTAGCATCAAGGACCGAAACCAAACATGGTAGTGAGAAGGCATGGGCGATGGAGAAAATCTTGGCTTGTATTGCAGTCTCAAGCCATCCAGCACAAAATTTTGATGCAAGCCAGGTCTTTTCGCTTCACGTAAGTCAATTTTCCACATGCCTGTGCTGGGGGGGGATTTAATTTGCACATCTTGCTCCATTACCCTGCTGAGAAAAAATCGGACTAGAGGTTTATTCTTGACATGAAATAACAGTGTCTCCTCCAATGCCTCGATATCATCCAGGTGCCAGTTTCGTCTACTGAGCAAGAGGACACGAAGCGGATCTATACCGTCCCGAGATAAGTAGAACGCAAGGCTGTCAAAAGCGCCGTTCATTCGTGGATTAATGTCGTGATACAGTCGGGTGCCATTGGGTTTGCGAATGAAATCGAGCCCGAACGGGCCAACAAACCCACGATTTGCCAGTACCCGACCAAATTCACGAACCTCCCTGGTTAATTCTTGCAGTTCATCGTTCGGCAAAAAAAGTCCAAAGTCGTTCCCGGAGTAGATTGGCTTTCTTTGTTCCTCATTGTTGATCTGTCGTGATGGAGGAAACACCAGTGTACGGTCATGGTCAAGGACAGTTGCCATGATGTTGCAAGGGATTCCGTCTATCCACGGCATCAACTTGACTTTTTCTTGGTTTCGATAAGTGAAAGCCCTGCTGGCAACGGGATACTCATCGCAAAATCGAGTGCCTGTGCCTCCTCCGTTCAACCCAAGCTGTTGCAATATTAGCCTTGAGGATTTGAACTTTCGACAACTTGTGTCCCAGCGTTTCCTGGTAAATGGCCACGTCACGATCTCACTGGGAACTGCCATAAGATTTCCGCTAAGGAGCTCCGCTGTCTTTGATTTATCTTCGATCTGACTGGCTCCAACCGAATCTTGTGCCCAGGCTTTACGACCCTCAAGAACAGTTGATGGAATAGGGAGATAAGACACAATAGTACATTCCCGGCTGGAATCAACTGAACTAAAAAAATCGAGCACCTTGGACAGATTTCGAAAAAGCGTTTCTGAATAGTCCTTGACCACCAGTTGGAAGATATCGCGTGTCTCAGCTTCCAAGGTGAGAAGCGGAAAAGGTTCAATAACAGGTGAGATAGCAGCACCGCATGGTAACACGCTAACTGCCCCTCGTATTATCCCTCCAAGAGTTTGAAAGGATCTTAGTTGGTCAACACCGATGCCTACGAGAAGGAGGGGGCAATTAGCAATAGTAGATTGGGCTAAGTGTATCCAATAACCTGCTTCTTTTTTCACAGCCGGCTGCCGAGTTGCTGTTTGTCAGCATACTGACCAAGAGCTGCAAAGGCCTTATCAGCGTGTGACAGCGTACACTCGATGTCTTGTGACTTATGGGCAAGACTGAGGAACCAGTTGTGAGTAGGATGTATGAAAGAACCTTGAGTTGCCATTTCCTGGGCGAAGCGCCGCATCAGAACATAATTTTCGTCCTGATCAAACAGAACCATGGGCATGGAATCTACGCCTGATATATTTAACGAAAACCCATTAGATTGCGCTAACTCAACGAGGCCAGACGTGAGTAAACGCCCCATGCGTGCCATGTGTGCAGTAGCGTCTTCTTCAAGCAGGATTCTCTGCGTTTCTATAGCCGCTGCCAATCCTAACGCATAGCCCCAAAAAGTTCCGTTTACGAATGCCATCTCGGCAGCTGACCGGAGTTCCAGTGACCCCAGGACACCTGCAAGAGGATGCCCATTCGCTACCGCTTTTGAGATACACACCATATCTGGCCGGATACCAAACACTTCACAGGTCCCATAGGGGCCGAGCCGGAAACCGGAGCGAACATCATCAATAAGCAGCAGACTTCCAACACTATCGCATTGCTGCCGGACTACTTCCCAGTAATCCGGCTCGGCAATCCTGTTTGGTGCACCAACCAATTGTTCATAGGGACACAAAACTATTGCCGCGATGTCGCCATCGGAGAGTTCTGCCTTAATTTTCACCTTATCTCCCCACGAAACAAATCGCGTTTCGCTGAGATCGGCAGCGATGCGCCCGGGACCTCGCATACACCAGGACTGGTTTCCGTGGTATGCGTCGCTGGCAACGACAACCTTAGTGCGGCCCGTATGTATTCGAGCAACAGTTAATGCCAAATCAATAGCATCGCTGCCATTTACAGTAAGGGTCACCCAGTCTGAATGTCTATTCTGACTTACAAGTAGTTCGGCCAATTCAACGTAGGCCTGGTCGAGAAATGTATGACACAGCCCTTTCTCCAACTGCTTCGAAACTGCTGCGTTGACCCGAGTATTGTTATAACCTACGATCATTGGGCCATATCCGCAAAGGTAATCGATGTATTGATTTCCATCGACATCTTGGAAGCGACACCCGTTGGCACAAGCGACAAAATGTGGATAATCTTCAGGTATTCCCACCTGAAGAGAGGAAGTAAAGGCATAGCTTCGATGGTGTCCGGGGATACCATTAGGGACGACCCTTAAAGCTCGCGTTACCCAGGCCTTCGATGAAGAAAAGTTCATGTCCTGAGATATTGCCGCAAGCGATCGAAATATTCCGGGAACTTTGCGGCAAATAGTTCCTCGGTGGCCATTTCATGATCCGAAAAATCAAATCCTAGAGAAACCACCTCACTGATAAGTGAAAATTCTGCATTCTCCGCGATATAGGAGCATTTCCACGATCCCCCAGGTGCCGTAAAAGCCAACACTTCGCGAGTTCCAAGATTTGGCCCTAAAGTTATCTCAGAATATGTTCCATTTGAAGACAAAAGAATATAGTGCATCGGCGCACCCATATGATAAAAATGGGTAATGTCGTAGCGGCCGCGATGAAAGTACCCAACTGGAGAGTCCGACG
>JYMV01019212.1_pt1 | contig 19243 bp, 15 predicted proteins | sample 338911 | NCBI WGS metagenome assembly JYMV01 (sample SAMN03354496, study PRJNA234377) | hydrothermal vent metagenome | biome: Deep sea; feature: Hydrothermal plumes at the Eastern Lau Spreading Center, Western Pacific Ocean; material: Seawater | place: Tonga | collected 2009 | depth 2000 m m
CCAAACGCAAGCTTTAAGATTATTAAAGATAGTGATACCAACCTACCTTATGTTGGTTCTGATATTGGCGCAATGGTGTTTACTGAAATGACTATTGAGGGAGTTACACATGAAATGTGGCTACCAGTCATGGACAACAACAATCAAGCGATGAAGAAAGTAGCTTACAAGTACAGGGTCAAAAATGGTGAGCGAGAAGTTAAAGCCATGACAATGTTTGATGTAAACACTGCGCTAATGCGTTGCCTGACCAAAAATATGGCGATGTTTGGACTTGGACTGAACATTTATACGGGAGAGGATTTTCCGTTGACCAGCGAAGACTTCTTAACCGAAGCTGAAGTTAAACAACAGGCAGACGAATACAAAGAAGCCATCGCTAACTATGCTGTCAATATCAAGACAACAATAGAACTTGGTGATGAAGCTGGGTTAAGCGAATTAAAGGGTGAACTAGATGACCAGCAAAAAGTTGCTGTTGCAAGGCTACTAACATCCGAAGAAATAACCTGTCTCAAGAAGGTTGCTTAACAACAACATTGAGTACGCCAATGCTTGTGGCTTGTTACTTCGCTACAAGGTTATAAGACACTGCTGTTGCCAGTGTGCGTTCAGCAACATCTAATTAAAGGATATATATATGAATACAAAATTACTATTTACAACACGCCAAACACTTCACAAATTGGAAGATGGTTTGGGCATTTCACATTTATCAGAATCGGGTAAATCTATCTACGCCTTAATTGCGTCTTCGCAAGTTACAAGGGCGTGTATTCAGCGACATTCTTATTTTAAACAGTATTCACTGTCAACGATCAAGCGCGTGGTGGACGAACTAATCAGCTTAGGTTTGATTCATGCAGAACCTTCCAAGGTAGATAAGCGAAAAAAACTGTTACTTTTAACAAGGAGAACGTAATGAGCCTATTCAATTTGACCCAAGAAGGTAAGCACCTTATGGAGATGGAAGAGTTTGATGAGCAAACGGTTAGAGACACACTTGAAGGCATGGGTTTACAAGACAAATTTGCCAGCTACTCAGCAGTTATCAAAACCATGAACTCAGACACGGACGCACTGGCTAATGCTATCAAGCACTTGCAAGAGAAAAAGAAACACGTTGAGAATAAAGTTAAACGCTTAAAAGAAATGGCGCTCTATTCAATGCAAGAATTAGACATGACTAAAGCTGGGAATGCTGTTCATTCAATCACACTACGCAATGGCACTAGGCTAGGCAAAGTAGTGGCTGAAGAAGGCGCTATGTTCCCTGAGTCATTTATCACACTGGTCGAAAAGTACGATAACTCAGGCTTAAAGAAGGCGCTTAAAGATGGCGTTGAATTTAAAGGCTTTCATCTTGAAGATGGTGAGCAAACTGTATTAATTAAATAAAAGGAGAAATAACAATGGCAGGAATTAACAAAGTAATATTGATAGGTAATTTAGGGCAAGAACCTGAGTTAAAACACGCAAGCAATGGCAATGCGATTGCTAACCTAACGCTTGCAACTAGCGACTCTTGGGTAGATAAAAATACGTCAGAAAAACATGAAAAAACAGAATGGCATCGCGTTTCTCTTTTTGGGAAGATAGCCGAAATTGCTGGTCAATACGCACATAAAGGCTCTAAAGTGTACATTGAAGGTAAATTGCAAACACGCAAATGGCAAGATAAATCAGGCGCTGATCGCTACACAACTGAAGTAGTTGTATCAGGCTTTGGTGGTGTGTTTCAAATGCTAGACAGCAAAGGTGACAACAGCCAACAAGCACCAGTACAACACGCACAAGCACCAGTACAAGGTGGTGGTGGTTTTGATGATGACATTCCTTTTGCCCAAGCTCCTTTCGGACACGGCTTTAGTTAATCTTACTTAGGGGGAAGTATGGAAGTTAAAACGTATAGATTAAGCGATGGTAGCAAGTGGACTGCAAAACAGGTGAGCGAAGCTTTAGGTTGTAGCATAGCTTGTGCTAGGCAAAGGCTCATTGCTCATAATTCGGTTGACGTTATATTTAGACCTGTTGGTGGTGGTGACTCAATGGGTTCAAAGTACAAGAAGCGCGAATACACTTTAACAGAAGGTGACGCTGAAGTTTTCACAGGTACTTGCCGTGATATAGCCAATAAGTGGGGGTTATGCGAATCAACTGTTTATCACCGACTAAGAAGTGGGAATAGAAGCATTAAGATAATCTGCAAAAGACCTAACAACAGTCTCGCTACGACCACCAAACGAGCGACACCAACTATCAAGCCTAGCGAGTTGATTAAAACTAGAAATTTCTTTGACCCATTATCTAGGCTTCTATTGAAAGTCTGTTAAGAGAGTGGGCAACGGCAAAGTCCGATTGACAATGCAGACTTACATTAATTAGCACTATGCTTTAATAAAAGATAACACTGCGAAGAGCCACTAATTACAAAATGTATGTATATACAAATAAGGATACAATCTCTATGTTAAAATTAAAAACAATCAAGAAATACGCGGAATTAAGCGGATATTCAGAAAAAGCCATAAGACTGAAGATCAGTGGTGGTGTTTGGGGTGAAGGGATTAAATATAAAGCGCCTGATGGTCGGGTGCTAATTAGTGAGCAAGGTGTTGAAAATTGGGTATTAGGCAAAGAAAATATAGAGGAGTCGAACAAATCAGTGAGACAACCGCTCGTATCAAATTCAGGTATCTCGGAAGATATTGGAAAGAAATTGCGACTCTTAAGACAGAATCTGAATCTATAAAGCATGAATCTCTTAAAGATGCTGAGAATTTATACTTATTAATAAAGCAAACAATCAAGATAAAGCAATTTAACTATCAAGATTTTTTCCCGAAATCCAAGTACCTATTAGAAGTTGACAAACTATTAGGCAAAACAACCAATAAAATTTCTACAAAAGATTACTGTTTACAGTGGTGTGACTCGCATGAGCGCCATGTTGCTACTGGCACTATAAATGAATACAGGTTAATTATTAATAACCGTTGGTCTAAATACCCTGAAACTGATATATCCAACATACCATTTGTCGACTTAACTTTCGATGATACTAAAAAAATGGCAGATGCTTGGGGAAACACAACCCATACACTCTACAACAAACTTTCACCTTTAAGTTGCTCTTTAGAGAAAGCAGTTAGAGATAAAGTAATTCCTTTTGACTGGCTAAAAAATCAACCCATAGCAGGTATTGATAAAGATCTATTTGATGGAGACAAAGAAGATGACCATGTTGACCCTTTTAACAAGCAAGAGCGCCCTATTTTAATTGACGGCTGTAAACACCAACAAGATAGAAACATATTTCTATTTTTAATGTGGACGGGGTTAAGACCATCTGAAGCGGTTGTTTTAAAATGGACTGATATTGATTTTGACAAAGGATTTATAATCGTTCGTAAGGCTAAACCCGATAAAGAGCCAAAAGTAAAAACCACTAAAACAAAATCAAGTAAACGAAAAGTTAAAATTAACGCTGACTCACTTAATGCGCTTCTGTCACAAAAAGACTATACTTATGATCTTGGAACTGAGGTTATATTTAATAATCCCAATACTAACGAGCAATGGCGCGTAGACAAGCTTAGAGACCATTGGGTTATTATATGTAAGCGTACGGGAGTCACATATCGTTACCCTTATCAATTACGTCATACTTATGCTACTATGATGGTTATGTCAGGTGAAAAGATTGAGTGGATTTCTAAAATGATGGGTCATAAGTCTGTGCTTCACACATGGAATACTTATTCAAGATGGATAGATGACGATGCACCTGACAGTGGTGATAAGGCGAGTAGTTTGTTTTCTATAGTTAAGTAGTAATGACCGCTGAACTTTTCTCCCGTGTTTAAGTCAACTTTACCTCTTAAAAACCTCCTGATTTAACCCTTTAGTCCAACATTTAGTCCAACTCGCCCTACAGACCCTACTACATCAACATTGGACGCGGGTTCGATCCCCGCCATCTCCACCAATACTTTTCCTTAAATATCAATGACTTATGTAATATTTAGGGATTTTTACGTCAAAACCTTACCTCTGTGTGTACTATGGTTGTGGGGGTTTGGACTACCCAAATAGTCCAACAAATAGTCCAACATTTTATTCAGCATTATAAAGCTTCAAAAACTGTCTTTGCTTTTTGGTAATAGCTTCGATTTGTTTTTTAGCTTTAGCGTCATTTCCAGCTTCTTTAAGCTTTCCATACCCCTTCCACATTTTACTAACCATCTTCTCATAGTTTTTAGCTTTCATCCACATCCCACGCTTATCGTTCCTATCTTGAAATGACTTTTCAACTGCCACTCTAAATCTATCACCTAGTGAGTAATCATGCCGATTATTGAGCAATCGTCTTACTAATGGAATATCATTAAGCTCTACTGTGCCATCTTGCAACTTCTGAGGTAAGTGGACTGATCGCCTAGTAAATGACCCAAACCCACCTAATATATAATCAAATGAATATTCAAGAGACTCAGGGTGAATATTATTAATCCACGTTCTGCCAGTGTGCGTTTCATCTCCACCTGTTAGATGGTGTAGTAATTGCGCTGTTTCGACTGCCCAAGGGTTAGTACCCTCCTTGTAGTTATAAGGCGCTGGTGGCGGATGCTTGTTAAACTTTTCGTCCTTATAAATAGGTGCGCCAAACCAGTTTTTATTTCTAATAAGCTCAATTGGTAATTTTGCAATGTGTGGCGCTAACTCTTGTAAAGGCATATCAGACGATATAAGATCAACAGGAGACATTGAATACATAACACTACCCATCATCTCAACTAAGTCCTCGGCAGGGTTTAGTTTAATCTTAAATTCATCATCAGGGTCTAATGCGGAAAGCGTATATTTAGCCACTTGATTAGCTAGTGTATTTACCATAGCTAAGTTAAGTGGTAATGGCACATGAACAATCTTGTCCTCAGCCACCATAAAATTTAGACCAGTGTTTCGCTTGTACGCTGGCAAGTTTTGGTAATCATTCTCCCCATCATCATCAGCATCACCCATTAGTATTTGTTGCATCATGGCATTCATAGTCCAAACGCCAAAAGCAGTATACAGCGCATGACGTACTCGCTTCTGTTTGAGAGCTTCCACTGTGCGTTCAGCACCCTGAATAGCTGGATTAACAAATAACCAATAAGACTTTAACCAGCCAGTTGCATTACCCTTCATGTTAAAGTCTAGTGATACGTTCTTAGCAATGAATGAAGCTCGATCAATAACTTTACGCTCTTCCTTGGTTAATTCACTAGGCTTTATATGATGTCCTTGTGGGAAGTGTTCATCTAATAATGTTCTGAAGACAGCAAGCCTAATACCATTCTCCATCAACTCATTAACCTTCTTGACCTGTTCCATGAACAGTCTAAGTCCTTTAACTGGGTTATAATTCGCCCGAGTAATATTTTTAATTCGAGCCTGAATGTGTTTATTGGTTTTCTGATAATCAGTGCTAATCACTGACCAGCCTGTTTTTCCACCAAACTCACGTAGTAATGCAAAGTCACCCGTTTTATCATCACTCCACTGGTATCGACCAATATCTTTCCAAGCTTTAGGGATTCTTTTTGTAACCTTCTTTTTATAATCCTTCATATTTTGAAACTCAGGATATGTAGGCAGTTGGAACATGACCGTTCCAAAGTCTCTTATAGGGTTTGTAATTAAGGCAAAAGCAGGTGAATACATAGTTATCATTGCAGAAGAAAACCTCATATACTGCGATATAAATTCAAATGGTGTTCCTTCCAAGCTTTTAGTTCTCTCATTACGAAATTGCTGAATAATGCGTTGTGCCAGCTCTGTTTTAGGTCTAACTAATATTCTTAATGGGTCTCCATCTTTATTCTTGCGTGTATTGTCGTGAACAATAAAGTCATCCTTTCTAGTGCCACGGTCATAAACAATCTCAACTAGACCTGTGTCAGGGTCTATTCTTTCTTTGTAGCCAATAGGGTTCATGTCATAGTCGCGTGCGGTGCTTTCGTATGAATTAATCATATTTAAAAAACCACGCTCGATATTAAGTTGACCAACATTCTTTAATAAATTGCCAGTTTCCATTAACAAATTTGTAGCTACATCGCCTGATTCTGAAGTACGACCTAGTGCTTGTTGTTGTTGTCGCTGACCACGACCAATACCACTATTTGAATCTGAATATGGATTGTAGAAAATACCTGCGTCTTCAATATCGCCAAACTCTTTCCAAGAGACATAGTTAGGTTCGCGCTTTCTATACATATCAATATTTGATTGTGTATCTAAACCAAACTCAACTCTAAGCTTATTGTTTCTATCGATAACCTGCCTATACCACCCCTCAACTGCCTGTAAGCCTTTGAGTTTTGCAGGTGAAAGGCTGTTTAAGTATCTCTCTGCCCTTGATTCTGTCCATCCAGAATAAGTATCTCCATAATTTCCTCTATGTATAACATTCAGCATTCTAAGTCTATCACCAATAGATTTAGACTTCATGTAGCTATCAAAGTCTTTCATGGTTAGCTTATTGGTTTTCAGGTTTTTACTGAATTGATCCTCAAATGACTCAAGTAACATTTCAGTCATTTCTTTAACGCCAGCGTTTTGAGTTTTTAATTTCTCATATAAAGTATTTTTACCAGTCAGTTGTTTTTCGTAGTGCTTTAAGTAATGGTCAACATTTTGAATATGCTCAATTGCATTACCTTTCCAGTCTACATCTACTGGCTTTTTATCATCAAATTTCAGTCTTTGCGTCTTACCTTTGGCTGAGAATTTAACAGAACCATTATTCAAACTATCTGTTGCTGACTTGTCACCACTCCTAGCTTTGACATACTGGCGCATAACCTTAGCCAATATATCTTGTGTCTTAACAAGGTCATCAGTAAATTGACTTGCCTTCATCTTACTTCTTAACATTCCATGCTTTCTTGTTAGCTTTCCAGCCTTCTCAAGAAGTTTTGCAATCCATGTACCCACCCATCTAGCAATCTTCTTGTAAGTTGACATATTCTCAACTGCAACTTTCTTCCAGAACATTTCACTGTTCCAGTTGTCAGCCATCAAGTCAGCAACAAATTCTTCACGAACGCCATTAGCATCAAGCGGACTCATCCCCTCTCTATCTCTGTTTGCGTCTAGTTGGTTTTTATAGCGATTAAACCCTTCATTATCAACAACTGATCTCAGTGATTCAACAACTTGCTCAAACAATTCAGGATTGTCTTTACGCATCTCATGCACCATCTCATGCCCAATAACGGATATATGCGCTTGCTCTGAATCTTCATTAACAAAGATAGTGTCAGGTCTGTTACCTATGACAACACCATTAAATCTATTTAGAACTTTATCGGTTTTGACTGGCGTGATTCGTTTGTCGAACAAGGCTTCAAGCTCTCTACGTTGGACTTGAGACATATCCAATCTTCCTTGGGAGATTTGCATATCTTTGACTGGCTTTCTAAAGGTGCGTGCCAAAGCAAGTTTAAGGTGCTTAATGTCATCTCTGTGCGCTTGAGTAAATTCCTGATCTTCGTTATTAGCAGTTGCATCACTTTTTAAACTCTCCTTTGTTTTAGTTTGAAATAGTACAGTAGGCGAGCCATCTGCGGATGTAATGTCAGACTCATACCAAGTAAAGCCATTGTCATCAGTAATTTCTCTAAGGTCAGGTCTTAGCTTCTCTAGGTATTTGTAAAACACACCTTTAGTTTTCGTCTCAGCGTCATAACCATACTTACGCGCAATATCTTGGTAGCCATTCTCATTAGGAACATCTGAAAGCTTAAAGTCTTCCCTAGACATACCAGTTGCGTAAGATTCGTTAGTAACAAACACTTCCTCACCATATTCTTGAGCTATCACTACATAGTCTGTACCATCATAGTCATATACGTGATACCCGCCTTCGAACATCGTATCAAGATGGTCAGTAGTATTTCCCTCCAGCTCTTGTCTGTAATCATCAAGCATTTGATCGCTAACAATCATGCCAACAGGGCCATATTTTCCATTGATATACTGGTATAACTCTGACACATCCGTAATATTATCTAATTCTTCCTCGGTAGCATATAGGTCGGCTTTATCCTTATCATTTTGTTCAATATAACCCACGCGAGACGCAATGTAATCAAATATCTTAGTTCTATACTCATCTACATCAACATTGTATTCAAAGTCTGCGTGCCAGTTTGTGACTTCCTCATCAATATAGTCTTCAAGCTTAAACTCTCTTACACCACTCTGTGCGGTTGTTATTTCGTAGCCATGATTTTCACCATAGTCAGCAGTCATAATTCCTGCACCATCGCCCAAATGTGTTTCTATCTCATCGCCAACCCGTTGTTCACCATACGTCAAGAATCCACCCTCACCATCGTTGTCCTCATCTACATAGCCTTCAATATATGAGATTGTCATTGGTGTTGGGAATCTAATAACCTTAGAGCCATCCCTGTGAGCGCCTTTAATCGCTTCTTGGATTGTCACCTTGTAATGGTCTTGCTTAAACCCTAAGAATTGGTCTGACTTGCTGACTTCTTCTGCTTGAGCTGGTGTAATATCTCTATCTTTAAGGAGTTTCTCTTTAGCTTTAGCTTTCTCAATATGCTTTTCTAGTATGCTAATATAAGGCTCAACGTCCTTATTAGTCCAAAGCTCAATCTCTCTTGGCAATAACCCACTGGAAGCATGAGCCATTTCACGAAGCATAGAGTTTATAGCTTTCTGTTGATAGTCAGTAGAATTATTATCTCTTTGATAGGTAACGTGCGTTCCAAACTGCTTGTGCGTACCATCTTCCACAGTCCTATGAAACTCTATCAGCTTGTCTGAGACGATAGTAGTATTGTCACGATAGTAATTACCTTCACGCTCATACTTCTTATCAAGGCGCTTGTCAATTTCACCCGCTTTCTTAGAAGTGCCTTTAAGCCTTGCCTTTTGGTTGCTAATAAAGCCATCTAAAATGTCCACAAGCTCATCTAAATTACTAGCTGTTTCAACATCAATAGGAGCGCCACCTTCCGTAACTGCTGGGTCTAGCTCCGCACGTTTAAACTTATAGTTATCTAATGTTTCGCCTGCTTTTTGCACTTTTGCAATACTATGGTCTATGTATGCGCGTAACGAATTTCCACCTAGTCCTGCAAGCTTTTCTTTGGATTTTTCAGTTAAACCATCTATACCTTCAGCTCGTAAACTCTTTTGAAGTATACTAAGGTCGCCAGCGACAGTATTAATAACTCTATTTATATAATCAGACTCCCCTTGATACATTCCGCTATACAGCTCTAGCGTTCCAAGACTTTCAATCGCCTTAGCCAAATCATCGTCTGTTAAGTCACCTTCTTTTTCTTTAAAAATACCGCCAACAGCCTTCTCTCTTAGGTTGATAACCGCATCTCTTATTTTTGTATAATTCTTTTTGCCAAGGTTGTTGGTTTTTAAACTGGCAATGGTATTTGCATCAATTTGAATGTCCTTATCGGCATTCCCCATCCAGCTTGGGTCTTTTGAACCCGTAACAATTTTATCTTCTTCTTGCTTGCGAAGCTCTTTATTAGATCGAGTTAGTGATTTTTTAACCCTGTCACTCTTTATGTTTTGCATTACGTCTGACTGATACTCAAGAACATGAGTAACCTTATCTTCTTCAGTCGTTATGCTTAAATTGCCATCGTCATAAGCTTGAGCCATTTTGCGGAGTTGCCTGTTGTCGTAATTGGCTATCTCCTCTTTAATCATTAACGCTTCATCATCTCTCTGCCTTTTAGAGAGCGTTGGACCATTTCCTAAAACTCTGTTAAATTTATGAATCCAATAATCAGGACGTGATAGCATCTCAGTATCTATCCTCGTGTCTCCTGCCTGTACAACTGTTTTCGTGCCATCTTTCACAGTCCTTCTGTAATGCGATAACATACCAGCGTCTTCAGTTTTTCTATTTGCAAAAGTATCTATATATTGTTGAGCTTCTTCTTCAGTATTAAAGTCTGCATAAGTGCCTGACTCAAGATTGTCTGCGGTTAAGCCTTTCAAGGTGACGTAATATTTATCTTTATCAACGTACTGAGCCTGTCCATCAACCTCATGCGTACCTGCACCAATCTTTCTAATCTGTAAATCTGCACTTGTTGTAGTCTTATCGAAGTCACCACCAAAGTGTCCTTTCTCACCATGATTGAAGTCAGTGTTCAGAATGACTGTTTTTGAATTGTCGCTAGTGGCATCTAGGTCAACATTGCTTGCGCCATAAGTAGAGTATGTATCACTATCAATCGTACTAAACTGAAGCAGTTTGCTTTCCATTGCCTTGATAAATGCAGGGATGCTAACCTTCTGAGCATCTTTAAATTCAGGCATTTCCATTACTTTACTGACTAGCTCTTTGTCTCGCTTAGACGCGTTCTTCAAGCCACCAGCTAACAAGTTATCAAAGTGTCCACGCTTAACGTATTCCTTTTTACCTGCTTGTTTTTCAAGATAGTCAATCATTCGCGTGGTGAATCTTCTGCCACTCTTAACTGAAAAATTAATCTCGCCATCAAAGTCTTCGTTAAACTCTTCGTCTAACTGTGGTTCTTCAGCTTTAACAACACCAACAAAACCACCATCTTTCTCTACAATATCGTATGTATCAGTCACACCTTCTTTCTTTAGGCGCTTCTCTAGGATTGCTTTAGTTTTGTATGGCTTACCAACTTTGGTTGTGTAGTCGGTAGATATTGGTGTAGTTGAATCTACTGTTTGTTCTTCAGGTCTTCCAGCATATTCATTAGTTTCTGATAACCCTGCTTCGTTGGTGGAAACGGAATCGGTTTGCCCTGCGATTTGGCTTGAGCGTTCATCTTGTCCAGTATATGTTTCAGTTGTTTGTTCATCATTCCCTCTTTGTGTGTCCATGTTAGTGTTACCTAACATACTATTAATATAACCTTCTTCTGACTCTATTTGGTGGTCATTGATTAAAGCATTAACATCTGTATTTAATCTTTGTACCTCTTCATTGAATGCTTCAAGCTCATGCTCGTAGCTGTTTTGCTCTACCTGCTGATCTTCAGTTAGTGTTGCTTCACCTGAATTTTCTTGAATAGCCATGTCAGCTAACCAGCCTTGGTCAACATAACCCTGTCCATCTTCCACAGGTGTAATTCCAAATGCGTCAGCAAACTCTGACGCTGGTATGTTGTCATAACCTGCTTGCTTACCTTTTCTAAGCAAACCAATACGCTCAACATCTTGTGACTTTAATGTTTGTCCAAGCTCTGAATCTTCTGCTACACCTTGTTTAGTCATCCAGCTAAGGATAGGCGTGCCAGTTACCTTTTTAGGTGCGACAGGCTCTACTAGCGCTTGTACGTTACCCTGTTGGTAATCATCAATAGCATCAGCAATCTCAACCTTAGTCATCTTCTCATTAACTTGAATGTTACGAGATTCTGCTTCAGCTTTTAAATCAACCTTATTCATCTTCAAGATTTGTGAAGGCTTAATGTGTGTAGATTCAGGTGTTGGTGCTGGGTTTTCTACTTGCCCTTCTTTGCCACCAAACTCAACATTATCCATACCAGCATTTCTATCCATCTGCTGTGAACGAATGTTAGCGTCTTGTTGGTATGGTACTGGTTGACCTTCAAAGTCAGTCTCTAGTGGATTGCCAAAGTCATCAGTCTCACCAATGTCACCTACTTTCACTTTATCAAAGGCACTGTATACCTCGTCAACAGCAGTATCCGTTACTGTGTCTTGCTTAACTTTTTGATTAACTTCACCTACTGAATAGAAGCTATCGCTTGGGGGAATAGTAGTCTTGTCAGGATTTAACAGGTCAACAGGATTTGCGTTGTTCGATAATGGCGCTTGCATATTGGCTGTTAATTCTTTAGCTATCTTTCTCATCCTCCTACCCTGCATCATTGAAGACAAGAATGACAAAATAGAACCAGTGGTGAAGCCAACTTCAGCACCCTCTTGAGCATTATGGAACATCTTACGCTCAGGGTCATAGCTAACAAAATCACTAGCAATGAGGTTACTCATAATAGTTTGGAATGACTCTTGTAGAGCTTCCTCAGTACCCTCAGCCAATAGTTTTTTAAGAGTGTTTGTAATTGTGCCAGCCGAAGCTTTGTTCATTCTATTAAGAATTTGTGACAAAGGTAGAGCTTCTGACGTACCAACTATTGAGCCAATATCACCAGCTTTTAAAGCATCCTCTAAACTAGCACCACCATTTAAGGCTGACTCAAACTCATCTGCCTTTTGTGCCATAGAACCCATGCCAGCTATCATGCCAATATTGCCAGCATTACCAAGCTTGCCTTTAGTTAGCTTACTTCCTAAATAAGAAGTACCCATAAATCCAATTGCTGAACCCAAGCCTGTTGGTACATCTTTATTCAAAAATGTCTTGGTATGTGGGTTATTATCTGACGTATCAGGTGCAAAATCTCTAATAAAGCTAGAAGCACCAAAGTATGAATCAAGGGATTCTTTAGTGGATAGCTTCTTAATCAACTCACTCTTCTGTTGCTGTAAATCCTCTGCTGACGTTACAAACCCAATTTCACCATTAAGAATGTCAGAAATGTTCTGCCCACTCGTAGGCACTGGCAATGTCCAGTCTCTATTTGCATCAATTTTCTTTAGTCTATTTAATTTAGCTAAGTCAGTATCTATTGAAGAAACCTCTGCTCCTTGAATCATACTGGCGATTGTATTTACTGCGCCTGAACCGAATGACTCAAAACCTGTCTCAGCCATATCAAGCACTGAAGGCTTTTCGGAATAACTAGCTTCTTCGGGAATCATGCTCTGTGCAAAACTCAAACGCCCTGTCAATGGTCTGCCTGCATAATCTACTGTTTCACCAGCATTGATTTGAGCCTGTATAGTGTTTGCTTCTTCTGCCCATGAGGTCGTTCCCATAGCGCCATCAGTTACAAACATTGGCTTATCGCCAAAGCTAAAATCTGTCTCAGGAATGGTACTAGCTTGTGGCTGATCCTGAATCAAAGGCTGTAATAGATTGTTTTGTGGAGGAATAGAAGATTGCAATATAGGATCGTTATCCCATAAGTTTTGTTTGTTGTTGTTTCCAACAATAATTGGATCGTTATCCCATAGTGCCATACTTATTTACTCCGCCTTTGTTCTTACGTTGCCTTGAGGGTCAATAAACGTTGCCCCTGCTGGTAGTGCCATATATTCTGCATCGTTTGATACGATAGGCAATTGTGACTGTGGTGTGACTGACTGATTATTAGGTGTGTAATCTAACTCTTTGTCATAAAACAATCCACCAAGCCAAGACTCGTTATCACCATCTAAATCAAGCTGTTTAAACATAAACTCTTGTGTCATTGCTTGAGCTTGCGCTGGGTCATTTGTTTGTCGTAAGAAAGCCTGATACACTTCATTAGCCTTAACATTAAAGTCAGCTCGGTTAGCCGTTTCGTTAAACTCACTTGTACCAAAGTTCGAACTCATTGCTGACTTCAAAACATCACCAATTGGCAGTGGTGCTGTACCATCAGGCATTTTTTGTGCAACACCATTTAAATTAATTTGAGTGCCTGCATTAGTAGAAGGGTCGTAATTGTATGTTGCAATTTTATTGCCCAGTTCGTCATAGCTATAAACAAATGTTGGCTTGGTTGTGCCACCTTTACCTGAACTCATTAATGAACTAATTGCTGTTTGAAGCGCATCTAGTTGCTCTTGCCCTTCATACTGTTTACCTTGATGTGTTACAGGTTGACCACCACCAGTAGCAATATCAATTAATGTTTGACCCATATTTAACTTATTAGCATTGGTCGGGTTGTGTCTTGCATTGCCATACGTGCCTTGATAGTTATTCAGTGTTTGTGCGTTATTCAAAGGGTTGTCCATGAACGCCTTGAATGAGCTATTTTCATTGAACTTTTTAGTATTGTCGTAACCTACCCCAGTGTTAGTTAATTCCTTGCCAGTAACATTCAGCGGATACATTAAAGCGTTTTGGTCCAACGTCTGCTGGTTCATTTCGTTAGCCAGCTCACTCGCTCTAAGAACAAAAGGATTGTTTAGTGCCTTGTGGTCAAACGACTGCCTGTTTAATGCCGTACTAGAGCGCGTGTTGTCATACGCTACTTTATCTTTGGCTGTTTGGTTTTCCCATGCCTTTTGGTCATTGACTGCTGACAATCCAGCTAATAATGCACCTGTTATTCCTTGCGCGCTCATAATATTCTCCTAAAAAAATGTGTTGTTGTTTGGTCTTGAATTAATGTGAAACCAGTCATCTGAAGCAACATTGCGTACCGCTTGTTTGTTGTAATTAACATTATCTAAAGACTGACTAATAGCGCTAGGCGCAAAGTCTTGCTTACCCGTCCATCTTGGTAAGTTCAGTTTTGGTTGAGATAGTTGTTCAGCCTGTGTGTTACCCAGTGACTGTGACAAAAGTGACTGTGCTGTATTTGGCATTGAAGCCGTAGTAGCACCCTGCGGTTTTAAATATTCTAAAAAAGGTTTTTGATTTATCATGCTGTTCTAAACAATCCTCCAGTAGAAGGACTACCCGAAAGCAAAGATGGTGTATTACTATTCAGCAGGTGTGATTTATCTACAATCTCGACTGGATTAATAGTGCCACTAGCGCCACCATCAAGAGAGCCTGTTGCATACGCACCCAAAGCCTTACTTAGTAGCATCATGCCTTGACTTGGTTTATAAGCGTGATCAATTTCTAATTGCGATACATTGTTAAAGTAGTCATTGGCATTCTTACCAATCACACCTTGACGTTGTATTGAATCAGCAGTTTTCATTGACTGGTCTTGTCTCATGTGCGTAGGTGCTTTAACATTTGCCAGCATACTTGCTTTAGTTTTAGCTTTGTTCGCCACATCCGCAATCGCACCAGTTAGCGCATCTTTGTAAGCTGTATTCTTAACACTACCAGCCGAACCAAACCTATTTACATCTTGAAAGTTGGTAGTTGAATCAATTGACTTGACTGCTGGTGCTACCTTGTCAGCAATAATTTGGTCCATTGACGCTTTTTCTTCAGGGTTGGTATACTGCTGAAGATTCTTGTTATGTATTGCGTTAATTCTTTCTTGCTCTGCCTTTGTTCTTTCACCAGCAACACGCCTAGCATTGTTTCCAGATTCTTCTGCATCTGCGCTTGCCTTTGCCGAAACAAGCATTGAAGCCAACATCATCGCCCAATTAATCATAATTAACCCCTATGTATTTGTGAAGTAAGTCTGACCATAACGATCATCTTCATCTTCGGTCATGGTATTGTTATATTGCTGACCGCGCTTATAGCCTTTCCACTGGTCAAACATACCATCCCAATTATTAGCTACATTTCTCTCACCTGCTTGGTCATAGTTAATTTGCATATTGCTCAAAGCTTGATTAACAGCACCTGTTTGGTCTAAGCCTGTTTGTACTGAATTAACCAAATTCTGACGTGTAAGCTCATCATTCTTCTTCAAGGTATTACTAGCACTATCTGACATATCGTTTACTTTCTGAATGTTGTCGTTATAGCCAGTTAGTAGATCTGATTTTTTATCAGCACTAATAGAAGAGCCACTTAGACTATTTCTTGCTAGGGCAAAGGTTAGGTTGCGCTGTGCGTCTTCGTATGATTTATCTAATGACGTTTTGTTCAAGTCGTAAACATTCTGCCTGTGACTAGCATATTGATTATTCCTATCATTAGTACCGAAGAGAGCATTGACAGCACCAATACCTTGCTCAATCTTCGCTTCTTTGTCTACTTGGCGTTGTCTCGCTTCGCCAGCGCCACCATCACCACCACCACCAAAGCCAAAGACTTTAGGGATGATGAAACTCATAAATAACTTATTTAAACTAATCATAATTCCATTCCCATTGTTATATGTAAAAAATCCCATTCTTTCAACTGCTTTTCCCAGCCTTTCCTGCCGATAAACTCAATTCTCTTTAAGCCAGCTTCCCTTGCCTTTTCAGCAAGCTTTTCTAGCGCTTCTTCTTGATAATCACCCCACTTTGACTTACCCACGTTAGCTAGGGTAAAAATCCTTAGAATATCGTAGTGGTTATAATTTACAATTCTTGTGCTGGCTAATGCCACCCTAACGCCCTCATCATTAACAACTTCCCAAACATGAAAGTGATTTGCATCACTTAGCACACGCTTTAGAATATCGTTTGCAGTCCACTCACCTTGAGAGTGAGCCAATGCCTTTTCTAAATGCTGGCGTATATCTTCCCAATTGTCGATACACTCATCTTGCCCCAGCATCCTAATGTCACTCACTTATAAAATTCCCATAGGGTTAAAGGTAATATTCACAAGGTTCAACTCCCAAAACTGGTCATCATCATTAATAAACTTTGGCTGGACGTGTGTTGCGACTAAAGGCAAGGCAACCATACCCCTGTCTCTAAAATCACCTACAACAGACACTGCGTGCGTTGTGGTTGTATTCTCAATACCCACTGTAAATTGAGCTGTGCATTTACCCACTTGAGCAATATCGAATGAATGAATTTGTTTAAGCGCTGTATTGGCTTTAAAGTCTAAGTCTGAAAACTCAACCACTGTTTCATAATTAACGCCATCGTCTGAATAAACACTAGCTGAAGTTTGGTAAACATTGTTACCACTTCTAAATGCCACTTCGTTATTGTGCATAATCATGTCATCAATCGTAAAAGCGTATTCATAGTACGACCAAGCTGATAATTTAGCTGTCTTAGAGAATGAATAAATCCAAACCTTATTACCAAGCGCACACCAGTATTGACCATCCTTATGATTGTATAAACTAATCGCACCTGCTTTGCTTAATGGCACGATAAGATTATCAATTGGTGAGCCAACATCCATATCAGCCAGTGACTCAACATTGTTCTGTACTGCAATTGATCTAAATCCTGACTCACTCAAGAAGTACAAATCACCTGTCACATTAGCCAATGACCTGTGTTCATTTGAACCCTCAAAGACTGTGGACCTATGACTGGTTAATGCTGGGTCAGGGTCAACTGCCCATTCAAGTGACCTGTTATTGTGCATCACAATCAAAGCATTACGATACTGGCTTAATGCTGTTACATCTGTGGATGTATCTGTATAGTTACCTGTGGCAATAAAACCAGCATTATCAATACTATCCCAAGCTCTAGGATTGTTCACTTCACAAAATCTTACAATATCACCATCTTTAGCGTAAATCTTAGAGCCTGCTACTGCAAATACTGGTGAATGTGGACATTTAGCTTCAAACGTATCTGCGTTGCCATCTAGGTAGTGATACTTGCTTACACCACTCCAATCAGCACACACGAAGATAAAGCCATTAAACAATACTGCTGAATGAATGTCAGTTAATACTTCCGTTCCATTAGTAATTTGATTAAAGGTTACGCCAGCAGGAACAGTGACGTTTGCTGGGTCTTGCGAGCCAAATATCTGCACTGCACCATTGGAACTATACATTCCAAACGTATCAGTAGGAACAGCGCCCAAAGAGACTGTGCCTTTGCGCTTAGTGATTGTCTTACCTGTATTAATGTAAGCGTTCTTTAAATCAACCAAACGATTAGCGCTTGATACTGACGCTGGCTTACGCACATCAATACCAACTGACCATTTCTTTACTGTTAATGTCTTCATCTTCTAAAGAACCTTTTATTGCCTAAAGACGCATCACGCTTCTTGTCCAGTTGCGCTTTAAATTGTTGCTGTTCAGTTGAGCTTTCCATCTTGTAGTGGTTTTTAATATCAATCAATGCAAGGATAAATACAATCTCATCATCCAGTGTTAGCTGGTCAGCATCCTGCGTTAGTCTTGCAGGCTTCTCATAGAACTCAAATCTAATCGTGTATGCCTTATCAGGTGTTGGACTAAGCAAAACCTGACCATCTCGTACATCGTATTTGGTTGGCATTGAGCGTTCAGTTACATTCTCATCAAGGTAGCTAATGCCATTAGTCAACTTGACATATCTGCCAGCATTATTAGTAATAACAATATCAACTATTTGACGATAATCACAATCTGTTGGAAAGTCATACGAAGTTGAGCCAGCTACAATTGCCTTGTCACTAACCTTTCTATTCAATAAGAAATCATATTGAAAAAACAACTGATTCTGCGCGTGTTCAATAATGCCATCAATCAATTGCTTATTATTGTCATGCCCTTGAGTATCTGAAAAACCCAGCCTTACTAATATCTCTTTTCTAACCTCGCCTAACGTCTTCATTTAAATACTCCCACCATATACATTATTAAATCTTTGCAACCCTTCTTGCCTGTCCACTTCATATTGCGCTCTTTGGTTATCAACACCTTGGCTAGATAAATACGCCATCAACGACTCATTAAAACTAGGTTTAGGTGCGTACTGGTAGTTTTGCCTATAATTACGCAAACCTTCCTGTCTGTCAGCTTCATATTGCGCTTGACGTTGCAAATCACTTTGCTCATACGCCAATTTATCCAAGCTTTCTTGTGGCTGTCCAAGTTGTTCTAAGCTTTCACTAGGTGGCAATTGATAACTTGATTGTGTTGCACCACCTGAATACGAACTACCCAACCCATTAACTATTGCATTAAGTACAGAAGGGTCTTGAGTTGTGCCACCTGAATATGAATTACCTATTGGCTGTTGAGCAGGCGAAGGTGATAGGATGCTATCAATTCTAGCAATTTCTTCAGCAGTAGGCGTTGGAATATTAGCGTCACCAGCTCTAGCGTCAGCTCTAGCGTACATCTGTTGCCATACTGGAACTTCAGGCTCTGATAATTCATACCCAAAAGGCTGTGATGGTTGGTATTGATCGCGCCACTGGTTATTCTCACGAAAATCCTCAGCAGTTGGCGCACCACCAGCCATTCTAATCGCTTCTAAAACATCAAATCCCATTACTCGCTCCAGTTAAACATTGGCACGCACAAGGCTGTGCTGAAGGCATCATTATTTTTTGACCCATCTGCATTGGCATCCCCATCCATTCATTAAAAAACGCAAAACTTGCTGTTGTAACAGTCAGTCCTATTACTATGTAAATTACCGCACTTTTATTCATTCTTATATTTATCCTTTGCTTTGCCATAAGCGCGTTTAGACGCTACCCAAGGCGCAATAATCAACGATATAAGCAAGAAAGCAATAAAGCCAACCACTGACCACACTATGCCCTTTTCAAGCACGTATGCTACCGCCTGCTCTTTTG
>JYMV01023843.1_pt1 | contig 19241 bp, 19 predicted proteins | sample 338911 | NCBI WGS metagenome assembly JYMV01 (sample SAMN03354496, study PRJNA234377) | hydrothermal vent metagenome | biome: Deep sea; feature: Hydrothermal plumes at the Eastern Lau Spreading Center, Western Pacific Ocean; material: Seawater | place: Tonga | collected 2009 | depth 2000 m m
CGTGAGCAGCTCAGTGCCAGTCTTTGCATCCCATACCTTGGCCGTATTATCCTCACTAGCGGTCACAATCCGCTGTCCATTTGGACTATAAGCCGCTGACATGACCGCACCATCATGGCCAGTTAGAGTCAATCTGATTCTGGATTTGATGATCGATTGGTGTAATACGGGATTTGACAAAGGTAAAACTGTCTCATTAGCCTCAGACATGATCCTAACCGACTCGGTTACCAAAAGTAGGCTGCGTTCCGGATCAGTTTCCAAGTTCATGGACGCAGTTGCCGCTAAAGACTGAGCAATAGCAATTCGGGCTATTTCTTCTGCTCGCAGGCGTTGCTTATCAGCTTCGGTTCGTTGTTGCTCAGCTACTAGCTTCTGTTTCACCGCTTGTTGACGCTGTAAGAAGGAGAAGACCGACAAGCCTGACAGAAAAATAACTGCTACGGCCACACTAGAGATAATCAGCTTTCGCCAACCGGCTACAGTAGCCCGACTAAAGGCGATATATTCACTGTGTAACTCTGCTGGTCTAGGTTCTTTGGAAACGCCCTGCGTTAACCAGCCTTCAGCCATTGTTAGCTCTTGCCGACTTAAGGCCAGACCTTTAGATTGCTCATCCTGATCCCACTCGATAGCGCGCGTTAGCAGGCGAGTGTGTTCTCTAACATGCTCCAAATCGGTATCCAGGGCATCAATCAGCAGTTCAAAGTTAGCATCAAAGTCATCTTCTTCCCGTAGGAATACCCAGTTGTGCGCTGACATGGCAGAATGCACTTGATCATCAGCCACGTCATGCCAGACTACTGGCACCAACCGCTTATTGTGTTGGATGGCGTGTTCTGTCTCCAGAGTACAGATCTCGGAAACTACTGAATCAGGGCTGATAATAAAGAGGAAAGTATCTGCTGCCTGAATGCCGGCATAGACTTCATCCAGCCATTCTGAAGTGGGAGGAATATCCTGCCATCCTAAGGAATTGAAACACGCATGTCTCAGTTACCCCAGCCACTAAATGTATCGATTGAAGATCACCATGTTTTCATCATGGAATGCTTGAGGCATGTAGGGGCTTCGGAACAGCATGCGCTTATAGTTGCTGATGCGCTGGCGCTAACAGACAGTTGGGGAACCTTTACACATGGTTCAAAACTTCTTAGTGGTTATACTTCTCGTGTTAAACATGGTGGTTGTCAGACCGATGTTGATCCGGAAATCGTTCGGGATGGCCCTTCGTGGGCTATTGTTAACGGCAACTCAACGCTTGGTCAAGTAGCTGCAACTTTTGCCATGCAAACGGCAATTGGAAAAGCTAGGGAAGCTGGAATGGCATACGTCGGAGTTCATAATAGCTGTCACTTCGGTGCTGCCGGTGTTTATTCTGCTATGGCTGCAGACGAAAACATGATTGGTATTAGCACTGCCAATGATATTCCGAGCGTAGCAGCTCCTGGATCCCGCAAAGCTGTTCTCGGCACAAACCCTTTTTCATATGCTATACCTGCTCGTAGGCATCCCCCAATTTTGTTAGATATAGCGATGAGCACTGTAGCTGGAGGCAAGGTGTATGCCGCCCACCAGCTCGGTAAGGAGATTCCAGATAATTGGATTATCGATGCCAGCGGTCGACCAACAACAGATGGAAGTTTGTATCCGAAAAACGCCGCTTTAGCACCAATGTCAGGGCATAAAGGTTATGGTCTTGCTCTATTAATGGAATCTCTCGCTGGTGTGCTAAGTGGTGCGAATCTAACTTGGAATGTTAAAGCTTGGATTTCTGATAGTCCGGATGAACCGACGCATCATGGCGCAGGATTCTTAGCCTTTAATGTTGGTGTTATGCAGAACATGGATGAATTTCTGAATCGAGTTGATGGACTCATTGATGAAATCCATAATGCACCAAAAATTGAAGGTGTTGACCGTCTGTATGTCCCTGGTGAAATGGAGTGGGAACGCCGTGAAATTGCTAAAGAAAATGGTGTTACACTTCCACTTGATGTTGTGATGGTACTTAGACAAATGACTCGAGAAATTGGACTAGAAACCGATATCGTGTAATTCAATGATCTTGAACTATCTTGGCCTCTAGTCCCAAGTGGTTTATTCAGACAGAAAAGCAATAGCTGAAATAGTATCGCCCAATCCCACAGTTAATACTGGATTTGGAGCAATCTTGGTGGGTAGAAAAATGAGGTTGTAGCCACTGTATTCAGTAATTCCAGTTTCCATAAAATCTGGCGGAGCAGAGATATGCTTAGCTAGTGCTACCATCTGTGTCAAACCCTCTGCTGAGATAGGAATAGCTTCAACCGGGGCAAAGTCCACCTGATTTTCTACGCCTCCTGTTCTTGCCCGTAGCAATAATGGCGGAAAGGATCATAGCTTGCCTGGTTCGTTTGGGTGAGATTTTTTGAGAACCTTTAGTGAGACAAATATAGTAATCAAAATTATGGAAATGAATTCGTTCGAGTCCTGATTCATTTGCTAATTCTATTAACCCACTGAGATAGTATTCCACCTGATTTTCCTGATCGAGTTGGTTAATTTTTTGGCTACGCATGTCTTTGATAAAATAATCTAGTTCGACTTCATTAAGTCCCATACTATCCATTTGTGGCAAAACATGCTTTCGGATACCACACCGGATTTCATCGGCTGGGATGGTATCACATTCAAAGTGCAACTTTAGTGGGGGATGAGCAACTTTCAATTTGTTAAGATATGATAATGTCGACAATATGTAGTCAATACAGGTAGTACCGTCTGGATAGTTTGGTAAAAGAAGCTGATATCCGGCAACGATAAAATGGCTGAATTGATCGATAAAACGTAAGGCTCCTTTCTTGAATAATGGAGACAATAAGAGCTTGTTGTTAACCGGATTCCAGCAAGGATAGAATCGGCTTGCTCTGGGAGCGATTAGCGTTATCTTATCCAACTGAATTGTCGTTCCCTGTGCGAACTCAAATTCCCAATGTATGGCTTCAATGCCTTTATGTTGCCATGCTTGATGAGGATGTTCCAATTGAATATTCCCGTTAATTTGAGTTACCATATGTAGGTTATTGTTATCTGGAAATAACTCAAGTAGCTGTTGAGCCAATGGGTTGGTGTAAACTAAGATTTTTTGTAGATCGAGCGGAGCCAGAGAATTGGCCATACAACCTGATGTACCCCCAAGTTTCAGTTGATCATAACCAAAATTTTCTAGGATCCAGCGAAAAGTATCTTCGTTCCGAATGACCATACGGTAACTCCTGCCTGATTTAATTGAAACTAATAAACCCGCTAGCATATCTGCAGGAGAGAAAATTTCAATTGGCACGGCATCAATCTTTTCCTGCACTGACTGTTTTAGGCCAAGATCGGCATTCAAAATTGTCTCGATTTCGCCTGGTCTCACGCGCTTGATACCATCGATCACGGAATGAAACCCGAGTAGAACACCTTGGACCTTTCGTAATCTCTCAAGTGCTGGAGTGATACTATGTTGATAGATTGTGTTCCATTTCTGATCCATTTGCTTTTGTTTCAGTCTTATGAACAATTAAATATAAACTACCTACCATTCAGCTCCTATACGGTCGACAATGACCTGATGTACTACCGTGTTCGAGCTCAGGGCAGCTAAATAAATTACAGTTTCTGCAATGTCATATGGACTGATCGCACCACTGGCTTCAATTTCCTCAGCAGGTCGGTCAACTAGCGATGATGCCACTCCACCGGGACAAATAGCTGAGGCTTTAATCTTATGGTCCCGACCTTCATCAGCCAGTGCCTTAGTTATTCCCATAACGCCATACTTCGAAGCACTATAACTTCCTGTTCCTGACCAGGCGTCAACACCACATACGCTCGACACGTTGATAATTATTCCTCCACTTCCCTGATTGCGCATCCGTTGAAACCCCGCTCGACAGCAAAAGAAAGTTCCTCGGAGGTTCGTATTAATTACCTGATCGAAGGTTTCCGTAGAAGTTTCAGATATTTGAGCGCCACCGCCAATCCCCGCGTTATTAACCAATATATCAAGTTGGTTGAAGTGGCGAATTGTTTCATCAATCAATTTATCAACCTGCGTTTGATCGGAGATATCGGTTTGGATAGCAACTGCTTCACCTCCTTGAGATAGAATCTGATCCCTTACTGTATTACATAAGCTTAATCTCCGAGCAGCGACAACAATTTTTATACCTTCTTCTCCCAGCCTTAGAGCTATGGCTTTGCCGATTCCACCACTGCTACCAGTAACAATGGCTACTTTCCCGTTTAAATGTTTCATCCTGTATTTGATTCTCCGTAAGAATTATTTGCCATTCAATTCAAGTTCCACGATACCAAAAGAGATAGGAAACAATCCCATAAAATGTACCCAGATGAATATAAACAATCCAACGTAATTTTCCTAGGTTGAGACATAACCTTTCAAGTCCTAAAGCAGCAAATACCCCAATGATAGGGATCATGGATAGAAAAAAGAAAGCTTTAATTGTAGAATAGGTTGGAATCTCCATGGTAAATGAAACCAAAGACAAAATGGTCAATACAGATGTCGTTACCATGACAAAGTAGGGATGATTCCACTCATGCCGGATCAGGAATTTGATCGCATAACCAAAGCCAAATACAATAGCCAGTGTTGGCAATAAGGCTAGCCATAAGCTGAGACTTCCCAATAACTGTGTGGTTGGATTGGACAAATTGAGAAATGTACCATGCGTATCGGTCCACATTGATCCGTATTTACCATCCCAGAAACTAACCCAACGTGATCTCACTGGCAAGTGATAGAAAACAGATCCAAACTGCGTGTAAAATTGTACGTTCCGGTAACCTGGCGACTGCTCGTAATGAAAACCGGAAGCCTCATCCCAATTACCTATGAAAGGGTCACCAAACCGCACGATGTTCCTCCCATATAACCAACCGCAGGTCAAAGATACCGTGCAGATGACGGTTACAATTCGTTTCCAGGTTATCTGTCGTGTTATAAATCGCAATCCTAAAAGGAGTAGCAAACTGAGTAGGACAAAAAGCGCAGTGTATTTTGATAGTAATCCTAGGCCAGATGCCAGCCCAATCAGAATCGATGCCTTGTAGCTTGTCAATCCCTTTTTAAAAAGCAGGTATGTGGATAGGACAATCGTACCGGAGATCACGCTCCCAGAAAAGATCTCGTTACTGACCATCGAGTTCATGTAGAAGCCCATCGGTAACATAGCGATGACAGAAAACCCCAAGTTGCGTTTTCGTGTCTGTGTAGGGAAAACTTGGCATAACAAAAACCAACTAAATAACAGGTTACCTAAACCGGTTAATGTGGTGAATATCTGTACTGCTTTCAGTGATCCTCCAGAAGTTTTCAAAATTACGGCAGAAATTAGATAGTACAAAGGTGGTTGAAACATCTCCCAACCGTCAGTAGCAATGGGGATTTTCCAGTGAGTAGCAATATGTTGGATATAGTCCACGTGCCCCTGCCAGTCGAAATGGCTTCGTGTATGAGCATAGGTAGAGACGTTGTGTAACTGGATAATAACCGCTATTAAAAATAGCAGGAAGCAGAAACCGTGTTTCTTCCATAAATTGGTATCTTGATCAAATTTGGTCTCATTCGGGCGAATAAATAGTACAACCACACCTAGCACGGAATAGGCTAAAAAACCGATGAGATAAAAAACAAAGAAGGTGGACTGGCGAATTGGATTTGGATTGCTGTTTAAATAGTGCTCATCCTGAAGCGCGATTGACGCTGCGGAGAGATCACTGAGATCCGGCTTGAGTGCAACTTGCCAATTTTCTCCAGATCTCAATAACCTCCTACCCTCAACTAATAAGGCTGGAGGATTCTTTGGGCCGCCAACTTGGATCCGAATTGTGTTTTGACCGGATTGTAGGTATGGTACAAGGTTGATATGGATACTGCTTTTCCATGAATTAGGGGGATCAAATGGTATGGGTTCGTTATTAACTCGTATCCAGAAGCTGCGCATAGCTGTAACCCGGATTTTTTCTTTTTCGGGTATCTCATCCAGTTGAAAGTCGCGATAAAAAATTACATTCGGACAGGTAGATGACTGCTGGAAGTCAATAGGCGGGTTAGGATGCGTGATCCACTTTCCACGTAAGGCCGGACGCAAAAATTCTATTTGGGGTGATACAAAGGCTTGATACGACAAATACACTAAAGGCAGGCATATAAAACCAATGGCGAAGAGAATTCTGTTTTGGGGTAATCTGTTGTCCAATATCTTTGAATTGCCTGCTTGGCGTTCACGCTTCCTTTGCAGGCTGTCATCGGTAATTACCGCTCAGCTGTTGGTAGCGAGCATATGCTTGATCAGGTTCATCACCATCTAGCACGCTCCGTAAGGCATTAGTAATGCCAATTGGGTTGTCATCCTGAAAAATCGCGCGTCCAAACAAAATCGCGCGTCCACCGTTTCGGCTAACATCGTTGGCCAACTGTAATGTTTTGCGTGAGTTTTGACGAGGACCGCCCAAAGCGCCAATGATAAGCGTTGGATCGAATGACATCAATTCTCGCCACACTTGGGCAGTTGTAAAAGCAGTTTTAAGAAATTGGGGACGCTGATTCTTCCGTAGGTAATTCATGGTTCGAACAATTGAATCAGCCACATACATCCCGCGTTTTTCGTCATCCATCCCAGGAATTCGAATATTTGGCAGAAAGACCTCCAAAATATGACCAAACTCTTCGATTTCACCGACAATATGCGCAAATTGAATGTAGGCTTCCAGCATTTTTTGATCGGCGTATACATCGTTGTTGAGTGTAATCGAATAAAGGCCAATGTGGATCTGACATTCCAATGCAGGCCTTATTAGCGATTCACAGTAGGATTTCATATCTTCGGGGAACACGGTTTGAAAGGGTTGGGAGAGTGTTGATCTATAATTACCAAAACGGGGATTCCATATTCCAGTTTCAGCGTTCACCCGAACAATTGGCGTTACCTCTGTTTGATCAAAAAGCCGTTCTTCCAAGGCCAGAATTTCCGCATCAGCTGGAGTCATCAGTAGACCATCTATGCTGGCGTCGGCAACCAGATCCCGCTGTAGTTGTAAAAATTCAGGATGTGTGCGGAAGTGTGGTTCAGGGTACTGGATATAACCTAACCCCTGAATTCCCGCTGAAGCAAGCGGATCGGCAGCAAAGACAAAGATCGGGTTACCATGCAATTTTTCAGGATCCGCTAACTTGTCAAAAATTCGATCTCCCATCTAATATCAAGTACCTCCGTGGAATTACTCTGCCATCCATCATAACATACCATAGGAATCGATGTCCACACCCAAACCATAACTTATATCGCCAAAGGGGAAATATCGTGCCTCAGGTGCGTTTCCTGATTAAAGATTGATCAGGAAGTAACTTAATGGAAGACCAATGACAAATCTGATATAATGCTATTCTCTAAGCTTGATAAATATGCTGTAGCAACTGATCTTACACTGGATTTTCATATTAATGATTAACCCGTATCTAAAAGAACACAAAGAATATCCGCTTGCCGTCATTAAGAGAAAAGCGGAGAAGCTTAAAGCTGAAGGAAAAGATGTCATTGATCTGACTATCGGCGATCCTCAGGAGCCAACTTTTCCACAGGCTATCCAGTCTATAAAACAGTTCATGGATGCTCATCCAGTTTCGCAGTATCCATTAGCAACTGGGTCATATCAGTACTTGATAGCCGTCTCTAACTGGGCCAAAAGCAATTATGGAATTGAACTGGAACCGATCACGCATGTCTTTTCCAGTAATGGTAGTAAAGAAGCTATTTTTCTTTTTCCGTTGGTCTTTGATTGGTCGGATGGGAAAGAGGTCTGGATCTCATCAGTTTCCTATCCTGTTTATGAGGCTTCGGCTAGGACTTTTAGTGCACCAATTCGAAAGTTAAAGGTGACAAAAGAAACTGGATTTTTTCCAGATCTAGCGGCCATCTCAAGCCAAGAATGGGAAAAGTGCCGTCTTTTCTGGCTTAATTCACCACACAATCCAACATCGATGATTGTTAATGGGGAGTACATCCAAGACTTGTTGGCGTTGGCAGAGAAACATGATTTCATCGTTTGTTCAGACGAATGTTATAACGAACTTTACGAAGATGAAAGACCCGCATGCAGTCTCGATTTTGGTGATTCTGACCGTTGGATTGCTTTTAGGTCACTCTCAAAACGCAGTCATATGACCGGATTTCGGGTTGGGGCAGTTATGTCAACGAATACAGAGATCATGGCGTATTTTAGGCTTTGCCGTTCTCCCATTGGAGTTGGAACACCAACATTTAATCAGGTTGCTGGTATAACCGCATGGAACGATGAGAATCACGTTCAAATTAGTCGGAAACAGTATGCTGCTAAAAGAAGAGTGATTAGGCAATCGCTTGAATCCAAAGGTTTCGACATCTATGGTGGGAAACACGGATTTTACTTTTGGCTATCACATCCACAGGTCCAAAGTTCTGACGAATTATGTGATTTGTTTCTGAACAAAAATATTTGTGTTACTCCCGGAACAGTTTTTGGTGAGGACGGTCAAGGATATATCCGAATTGTCTATTGTATACCTCGACTTGAATGCCAGAAATTATGTGATCGCATCGCGGAATTGGAAATCTGAATATGATTCCGCTTTTGATTGATTTGCTAAACATCCCGTCGCCCACGTTTCAAGAAGAAAAAATCACCAATTTTATTCAAGACTGGATATTCTGTCATGTTGAAGGAATATCGGTTAAAATCGTCGGTAACTCTAGGATTTTTTCGTTGCCGATGATTAATAACCTTCCGCATATCGGATTGGTTGGTCATACTGATGTTGTCCCTCAATACTTTGAAGTATATCAGAGAGAGGATCTTCTCTTCGGCGCAGGGGCATCCGACATGAAAGGCGCGTTAGCTCCATTTATGATGTTGATGGAATCGTATTCAAAGTGGCCGGATCGACATCTCAATTTTTCATTTATTCTCTATTGTGCTGAGGAAGGCACTCCGCTTGAAGAAAATGGGTTATACCACCTCATCTCGGCGGAAAAAGAATTCCTCAGAACTCTTGACTTGGCCATTGTTGGTGAACCAACTAATGGTTGTATTCAGGTTGGTTGTGTCGGCAGTCTACACGCTGAAGTTATTGTTCGAGGGGTAGCATGCCATTCAGCTAGACCTTGGGATGGCGAGAATGCCCTTTACAAGGCTCTCCCGTTTATTCGTGCTGTCGCTGAGATTCAACCGCTCAAGAAAACTGTATTCGACGTTGATTTTTTTGACGTAATTAGCGTTACGGAAAGCAAAAGTGAAAATGGGCGAACCTCTATTCCAGGACAGTGGATCTGTAACATCAACTACCGGTATGCGCCTGGGCCTAGCATGCAGGAAGCGGAAACTGAGTTTGGTAACCTGGTGGAATCGACAGGTTTCGACAAACTAGAATTTAAAATTATCGATCATGTTCCATCTGCACAAGTCATTGAAACAGATTTGTTTAGTAAGTTTGTCTCTTTCTTGGGAAGACAGGTAGAAGCCAAGCAGGCTTGGACGGATGTGGCACAGTTGAATGGCATCGGTATTCCTGCTTTCAATTTCGGGCCGGGTTTGACCCAACAAGCACATAAAGCAAATGAATATATCTGCCTGCGAGATGTTGCAGATTATTACGAAATTTTGCATAAACTAAAAAAAATATATTGAGGAAAGATTGATCTTGGAGAAACAAATGGATACCCTTTGGGCATTAGGTATTGGTTTCAGGCGAAAACGTTGCCAATTAACTCTGGACGTAACTTTTGCTGAGCCTCAAAAAGGAGCAGGAACTAGCAACGCTTTTCTAGAACTATACTCAGATTTTCCATCTCAGAACGGTTTTGTCTCAGTCAATAGTGAACTGTTGAAGAAGGTAATTAAACATCTTATTCAGACTGAAGAAGGTGAATTGTCCTTCATTAAGGTATTAAAGCAGTTTGCTAACTTCCAATCCCTCAAAGATTCCTACCATGAAACCGATATTGTCCTGATGGTTTTATATGATCCCAAGCAGAGCGTGGAGTCAGCTGAGGAGGCCTATTTCAAGTTGCACTGCTTATCTCACCGTACTGCCAAACCGCACGATGTATCAATGGATGGAGCCTTTGGGAAACTCACCAACGTCGCTTGGTCGAATCAAGGCCCACTACTGCCTGAAGATGTTCCACAAATCCGTTGGGATTCACTTTGCAAAGGCGATACGCTTCAGATCACCCATGTCGACAAGTTTCCATACCTGGTTAATTATCATCTCCCCGAAGGTGTCAGAATTGTGTCAGGTAGCCAAGTAAGACTTGGTGCCCATCTTGGTCATGGAACAACCGTTATGCCCACCGGTTATGTCAATTTTAATGCGGGTTCAAGTGGAAGCGCGATGATCGAAGGACGTGTCTCCGCCGGGGTGTTTATCGGTGATGACACTGATATCGGCGGTGGAGCTTCGATTATGGGGACGCTTTCAGGTGGAAACGAACATGTCATTTCCGTGGCTGATAATTGCCTCCTTGGTGCCAATGCAGGTATTGGTATTTCTCTAGGCAAAGGATGCACGGTCGAAGCAGGCCTCTACATCACCGCCGGCATGAAGATCTCCCTGGTTGACGAAGAAGACCGACCCATCAATTTAGAGGACGAGCGTGTTGAAGAAGGGCAGAATATTTTTAAGGCCATGCAACTGTCAGGTAGAGAATATTGCCTATTCATCAGAGATTCTAGAACCGGTCAAATTCTTTGCAAACCGAACAAAAAAATCATTGAATTAAATAAGTCACTACATGCCAATTGACAAACCAAAATCAGCTACGTTAACTGCAATTTAATGAACAGGAGCTGACCTATGCCAGAACAACTTGCAATTCACAACGGTGAACCAATCATTCCAGCTGGGATGATAAAGTCTTGGCCTCAGATTACTGATGCTGACTGAGAAGCTGTGATGGAGGTACTTACAGGAGACTCTATCGGGGACCAACGCAGGATTCAGTCGGAGCAATTATCGCAAGAATGGGCTACGTTCATGGGACGTAAGTACTGCATCCCTACTAACAGTGGTACAGCCGCACTACATATGTGTGTGGCTGCTCTGGATATTGGTCCTAGTGATGGGGTTATTCTGCCAGTTCATATTCATGGTATGCCTACAGACGTGGATGCCGTTCTCCAAATTGCCGATCAGCATAATCTCAAGGTTATCGAAGATGGTGCTCAGTCCCACGGATCAAAATACAAGGGTAGACTGTGTGGAGCCATGGGAGATGTTGCAGGTTTCAGCATGTAGATGTCGAAAACGTTGACTACCGGAAGTGAAGGAGGCCTTTTTGTCACCGACGATGAACTTTACCACAAGCAAGCAGGGTTACTCTAATATTTCGGTGAATTGGTTGTCCCAGGTAGAGAAAGACAGGAACAAGAATACAATGCCTACGGTTTGGGATGGATGTACCGTGGTGATGTTTTCGGTCAGGTGTTTGCTCGCAGTCAGCTAAAGAGGTTAGACTCAAATAACGCTTTACGTGTCCAAAACTGCAATTTTTTGACCGAACATCTGTCAAGAATCGAAGGAATTGAACCGCCTTATGTTCCATAACGGCAGAAGGTATGAATGTGGGGCAATGGCAGAGAACACCAGTTCCAGCACAAGAAATCTGTCAAACTCAAATTGGTTATGGAAAAGGATGTCCGTGGACCTGTGGTTACGGAAGACCCATCGAATACCGACAGGAAGATTACCCGGTTGCCACGGCTTTCATCGATTCACACTTTTATATTTATGATGTCAATCCACCGAATGATCTGGGTTTGATGAAGTTGTATATCGCTGCGTTTGAAAAAGTGATGACCAACTTGGACGATATAATTGCGTAATGGTAGCGAAAAGAATTAATGAGTTATGATTATGCAAAATCCATGATTGATGCTGATATTTAGCCTGTTTTAGATTTAAAATCCGTTATAGATTCCCTGGATTAATCGTAGGAGAACACGCTGTGTGGATGATAGTCAAAGCTAGATCATTTCGCCGGTTGGAAAATCGAATGGAGTAAAGTGGTTAGGCATCGTTTGGAGACAATGTGATTTTATTGGAAATTTCATACATCAGTTAGGAGGATTTAAATGGAAATCAAAGAAATAAAAACTGTACAGCTGAATGTTCCTTCATCAGGATCCAGTCAGACGCCTGCACGTCGTCCCTCGTGGGCGGCGGATGCTGAGGTTGCCAACCCCATGTCAAAATACCCTCAATATAAACGGCATCGATCAAGTTGGATGCCGAATTGGGGAGTGGTATACGTAAAAGTGACTGCTGAAGACGGGACTTGGGGATTAGGACAGACTTCATTCGGTCGACCTGTTGCAGCTATTATCGATGATCATTTTGCCCCTATGCTGGTAGGTGAAAGTTGTTTTGCAGTTGAGAAAATATCGGATATGATGTTTCGCATGTCGAAACCCTATGGTTCTTTGGGGTTAACAGCTTGCGCAATGAGTGGGGTTGACTTGGCAATATGGGATCTGATTGGAAAAATTAAAGATCAGCCTGTTTACGAGCTGCTTGGTGGGGCTGTTCGTGATAAGCTCTTTGCGTACGCTACCGGCAACGATACTGATTGGCAAATTGAACTCGGGTTTGAGGCAGTCAAATTGGCTTGTCCTTATGGTCCTACTGATGGGCTTTGGGGCCTGCAAGAAAACGAAAAGTTAGTTGATCAAACTCGCCAGTTAGTTGGTGATAACGTTGAGATCATGTTGGATTGCTACATGGCGTTTGATGTTGAATATACCATTCGGTTGGCAGAGAGATTACGTCCATATAAATTGAAATGGATTGAAGAATTCCTTATTCCAGAAGATATGGATGGTCATGTACAAGTCCGGCGGGCATTGGACTGGGTCTCGCTCGCCAGTGGGGAGCATCTTTACACACGTTGGCCTTTCAAGCAGATGATTGAAAAGCGTTGTTTGGATATTCTGCAACCGGATGTGTTCTGGGTGGGTGGTATTACCGAATGCGTTAAGATCTGCCACTTGGCGGAGGCCGCAGGTCTAACCGTGATCTTTCACGGTGGGGGTTTACACCAATACGGACTCCACTTATCTGCTGCCATGCCAAACACACCTTGGGTCGAATATTTTGTGGGATCACCTCCTGGTGTGCCACTCAGCGAAACTCGGCAGATTGAAGGTGAGACCATACCGGAGCAAAGTTGGATTAAACCCAATAGTGGACCTGGTTTTGGTCTGCATATCGAGGAAGAATGGCTGACACCATTTTGGGATTAATTTTGGGGACATATTGATATTGAAGGGAGAAAGTAAGATGGATAAGATTAAGGTCAGTGTGATTGGCTGCGGCGGGATTTTTCGGAACTTGCACGCTCCATATTATGAAGAACCTAATCGACGCTCAGACATTGTAGCGGTAGCTGATCTGGATGCAGACAGTGCAAACGAGCAAGCCAAACGTTTTAATGCTCGAGCATACACTGGTTACCGTCAACTCCTTGATCAGGCAGATGTCGACGCGATCGACGTCTGTTGCCATCCAGCACCTCACCTTGAAATTACGTTGGCAGCCGCCGCTGCTGGCAAGCATGTCTTGATGGAGAAGCCAATGTGCTGGAACGTGGACGAAGGGAATCAGATGGTCGCAGCCGCGGAAAAGGCAAATATTTTACTTCAGGTTGCCTACATGATGCGATTTGATCCCGGACAAGCCAAGCTGAAAGAGTTGCTGGATGACGAGACACTGGGGACATTACAGATGGCCTACTCTAATCAGATTGGTTGGTTTCGACCACAGCACCCTTGGCTTTTCATTCAGCAGGAATCGGGTGGCATGCTGGTTGAACAAGCAATTCATCATCTTGATCTCTGGTTGTGGCTTTATGGTGAGGCAACATCGGTTTATGGGTATACCAGTCATGTTCCGCTCGGTGGGACATATCCGTTACCAGAACAAGCTGTCGAGAATAACGCGGCAGCCATCATACATTTCAAAAACGGTGGTATCGGTATGATGATCAAAAGTTGGGCAGCTGAAGTCGGGCACAGTGGAAACGAAATGGTCGGCAGTAAAGGATCTGCCACACTGCTTAGCCATGGCCTTCGCTGGAAAACGCACCGTATGGAAACCGCTGAAGAGTTTATTGCTCCTGTACCTGATGATGATACATACTGCACGTTGCCGGATGATCGAAGGAAACAGCGATATTGGAGTGTTTATGCCAAGGGAGCAAGTATTGATCACTGGTTGAAGTGTGTAGCTGGTGAAGGAGCACCTACGACCGATGGTCGGATTGGCCGGGCAGGTATTGAACTGGCTGAAGCAGTTTATCGTTCGCAAGAACAAGGGAAACAGATTTCTCTTCCACTTTAATTGGACTTTACGGGAACAAACGAGAAAATGAAAAAAGTGTTAATCGCAGGTCTTGTACACGAAACACATACTTTCTCAGCAAGTCGGACAACCCTGGTGGATTTCGAAGAATTAATATGGTTGCATGGGGAAGATGTACTTGTACGTTGTCGTGGCGACATTTCGCCGATGAGCGGAGTTTTGTCTGTAGCAGATTCACTGGGGTGGGAGTATACTACCTCCAGCTATGGTGGAGCATTGCCAGCTGGGATTGTTGATGACGCGTTACTGGAAAGCTGGTGGGCTCAAGTCCAGCAGGATCTTAAACAACATACTAATCTGGATGGAATTTTACTGGTTCTGCATGGTGCCATGGTCTTCGAATCGTTTACAGACGGTGAGGGAGAGATTCTTCGACGTTTGCGAAACGTAGTCGGAGATTGTCCTATCGCCGTGGTACTCGATTTACATGCCAACTTCAGTTACGACATGGCATGCTACGGATCGATCTTTGCCAGCTATCGAGAAAACCCCCATACAGATGCATATGCCGCAGGGGTGCGTATAGCCCAACTGCTCGACCAGGTAATAACCTCTAAAAAGCGTCCTCAGGTTACAGCCATAAAACCAGCAGTTCTTTATTCACCAAGAGGGACTGCCAGTGCGATGGAACCGATGCGCACATTGTTGCAAATGGCTCGTCAACTTGAGTCAGAATTTCCCGACTTGCTCGAGGTGTGTGTCTTGCCTGGTTTCGCTTATGCGGATGTTCCTTGCGCTGGTGTTTCGTTTTGTGCAACAACGATCGGAGATCCTGAGCAGGCACATCGATTATTACAGCCGCTGGCAGAAACCGCGCTCCAACAGGCAGAACAGGGAAATCCACTTGACACTCCGATTGATCAAGTGATGCTTGAAGCAATGCAGATCCCGGATGGACCAATTGGTATTATTGAACCATCCGATAACATTGGTGGAGGCACGCCGGGGGATGGTACCGGTATTCTACAAGCTTTCATTAAGTACAAAATTAAGAACTGCGCAGTAATCATCAGTGACCCCGTAGCCGTTGAGGTTTGTCATGGCTTGGATATCGGGAGTGAGCTGATCCTACCTATTGGGGGAAAAGTGGACGATTTTCATGGTCCTACATTAGAATTACTGGTCACTCTTGGAGGGAAAACAGACGGGAAATTTAGTTTGGAAAATCCTAAATCTCATTTTGCTTCTCTCGTTGGTCGTCGCGTTGATATGGGGCCATCGGCAGTGGTAAAACATCATGGGATCTACATTCTGCTAACGACAGTAAAAACACCGCCTATGGACCTAGGACAACTGCGAAGCCAAGGGATCATTCCCGAACAGCTTTATATGATTGGGATCAAAGCTGCGGCTGCATACAAAGCCGCTTATGATCCGATTCTGCGTGCCAGCTTCTATGTCGATACGCCTGGGTTAGGATCAAGCGACCTTCACCGCTTCTCATACCAGCATATACCACGTCCCTGCAAACCCTTGGACAAGATCTAATTTTATCAAATGTGGCGTTTAACAGATGTAACTAGAGTTTGTAATTCAAAATCGTAAGGGAGGATATATTGCCAGAATTTGATGTCTGCGTTATCGGTGCCGGACCAGCCGGTGTTGCCGCCGCTATGCGAGCTTGGGATTTTGGTAAAGCTTGGAGGTTCGGGGGTTCATAATGGTGCTTTATCTTCCAAAACGTTGTGGGAATTATCACGGGATTATATCAATGCCAGCCGTCGGGACCGTGGTTATATCGCCGAAAATGTTGAAATTGATTTTTCACACGTTGTGAATTGTGTCCATCGAGCTATCGATGAAAAAGTATCTCAAATTTTAGAGCAATTCGCAGCACTATCCCAACTTCGACTTAGTTGTCCGAATTGTATAAACTTAGTGCGTGGTAATGCTCGTTTTCTCGATTAGAATACTCTGTTTGTTGACGGGAATGAATCTAGCCAATCTTTAAAAGTTACAGCCGAACATTTCATCATTGCGACTGGAAGTAGGCCGCAATGATGAAATCACTGTTGATGGTAGTTTTATCATGACTTCTGATAATATGATGGATCTAACGTCTTTGCCCAGGAGTATGGTGATTCTTGGTGCTGGAGTGGTCGGTTGTGAGTTCGCTACGATTTTTGCCAATTTCGGACAGACAAAAATATATCTGATCGATCAGGCAGACCGCATCTTGCCGTTCGAGGATGAGGATGTCTCGCGTATTTGTTCAACTAACCTTGAGGCCAAAGGTGTAACCATTCATCATCGAGCAAGACTTCTATCCATGGAAGTTGTCGATGATCAGGTTGAATATACTATTGAACATTATACTGGTGGAGAGGAGGCTATTCGCGTTGAATGTGCGATGATATCAGTTGGTCGCGTTCCAAATATCCTTGGACTTGATCTAGACAAGGCGGGAGTTGCAGTCAATGATCAGGGTCGTATAATAATAATACGCAGACCTCTGTTCCCCACATTTACGTTATCGGTGATGTCTCTACTGATAAGGCCCTGGTCAGTATCGGTGAAATTCAAGGTCGTTATGTCATCGAACACATCTATGAAAGTACCGATAATGTGCTATCCTACGATAACTTGTCCACTATTATGTTCCTTGATCCCGAGGTGGCAGCAATTGGATTAAATGAACAGCAAGCTCAAGATAGTCGTACTCCCTGTCAAGTTTCGGTCTATGGTTATTCACTCGTTAACCGGGCAATCGCCATGCGTGCAACGGGTGGATTTGTCAAACTGCTGCTGGTAACAGACGACAAAGATATGCGTATATTGGGTATGCGCGTGTTGGGTGTCCACGCATCAACTACCATTGAGGCTGTCTCACTCATGATAAAACATGATTGTTCTGTCCGTGATTTGGCAGAGTTACTGGATCCGCATCCAGCTGTTACTGAAGGGTACAGGAATGTGCACGTATGCTACTTGGCACTTCGATTTATAAACCTCAAGTATTTCGATCTGATCTGCGGTTATCGCGGGTTACATATTCCGATTAGGCTGTCAGAGATTCAAGAATCCCAAACATAGATCTATATTTAGAAAACAACTAAGGAGAAAAAGGTGCCTGAAGAAGGAAAGGGTCAGCCAGAAGATCTCCCACCAGAAGAGCCCGAGGATCAGCTTTCTATCACCCAGCATAGCGTCACTATTGACCAGCAGGAGATTCACTATACTGTTACTGCCGGTACCATCGTGTTAAAAGAGGAACAGGAAAAAGATAGCAAATCAGGTGGGGAGAAAGCCAAGGCTTCTGTTTTTTTTGTTGCTTATACGCTTGATAACGCTGGAGATACAACCAAACGGCCGATAACGTTTTCGTTCAATGGAGGCCCTGGTTCCTCTTCTGTTTGGCTGCATCTGGGCGTTTTGGGACCTCGTTGTGTTGAGACTGATCAGCAAGGTAATCTGCTTCAACCGCCTTATCAGCTTGTTGAAAATCAGTATTCTGTTCTCGATCAAACTGATCTGGTTTTTATTGATCCTATTAGTACAGGTTTTAGTCGTGTGGTACAAGGTGAAGTAGCCAAGCAGTTTCACGGTTTCAAGAAAGACATCGAGTCAATTGGTGATTTCATCCGGCTATATACAACCCGTTATCAACGTTGGACCTCCCCAAAGTTTTTGATTGGCGAAAGTTACGGAACAACGCGTGCTGCTGGTTTATCCGGATACTTGCAGGAACGACATGGTCTCTACCTTAACGGTATAATGTTGATATCTTCGGTACTTGATTTTCAAACAATCCGGTTTATGAACGGTAATGATCTTCCCTACATCCTGTATCTTCCTAGTTTTACGGCTGCTGCATGGTATCACAACTTATTGGATGAAGGACTACAAGCGGATTTGTATCAGACACTGGAAGAAGTAGAAGCATTTGCCGTTGGTGAGTACACTTTGGCCCTGATGAAAGGGGTAGAATTACCCGAAGATGAACGGCAGGAAATCACACGAAAACTGGCACATTATACAGGCCTGCCAATCGATTATATTGAGCGAACAGATTTACGTATCAATATCATACGTTTCTGCAAAGAACTGCTTCGTGATCAAGGCAGAACCGTTGGGAGGTTTGATAGCCGATTTACTGGTTTGGATCGGGACTCAGCCGGAGAGAGGTTTGAATATGACCCTAGCTATACCAACATTCTTGGTCCCTACACGGCAACACTTAATGATTATCTACGCAGTCAACTAAAATTTGAAAGCGATCTTGCTTATGAAATCCTAACTGATCGTGTTCACCCGTGGAACTATGACACCCATCAGAATCAGTATGTGAATGTAACCGATACTTTGCGTAAGGCTATGACAACCAATCCATACCTGAAAGTGTTTGTTGCTAGCGGTTACTATGACCTTGCTACTCCCTACATGGCGACCCGGTATACTTTTAATCATCTCGGCTTGGACAAATCACTCCAACAAAATGTATCAATTTCTTACTATGAAGCGGGACACATGATGTACGTTCATCAACAGTCCTTAATCCAACTTAAAGAGGATTTGGCGAGCTTCATTCAATTGGCAAATCCTCTTTAAGTGAGTGAAGAACTATAAACGCTGCTATACTACTGAATCTGTTGATACTAATTCAATTGCCGTGGTCCAATGCCTTACCCCCACGAGTCATGATACCCCCACGGCGGTACATACATTACGTCGGATAATTTTCCAACGCAAAAGATCAGCTTCAAAAACGGCGTAAAGGTCTCCACGGGTTCAACTCCCGTACGGGGTATGTTGACTGGTGGGGTAAGGCATTGGACCACGGCAATTGAATTAGTATCAA
>JYMV01020438.1_pt1 | contig 19239 bp, 18 predicted proteins | sample 338911 | NCBI WGS metagenome assembly JYMV01 (sample SAMN03354496, study PRJNA234377) | hydrothermal vent metagenome | biome: Deep sea; feature: Hydrothermal plumes at the Eastern Lau Spreading Center, Western Pacific Ocean; material: Seawater | place: Tonga | collected 2009 | depth 2000 m m
CCCGCGCGAGCCGACCACTGAGAAAAGGGTGCCATACAGAAACCCACAGCCCCCCGAATTCCCAGGCAGCGTCAAACTCTTCCTGAAAAACCTCACATGCCTGCCGGGTAGATTTGATGGGCATAAGCGTATTGAAATCGCGACTGAACTGGTAATGTGGCCAATCATCTAACCCGTAGTGTGAAGGTATTTCGTAGGTGCGGCCACGTGTGTTTGCTATCACGTAAGGCACGTCGTCTCCGAACAACGAGGCATCGTAACGGATGCCTTCGTCTATTAGTATGTCGAGCGTGTTTCGCGAGAAACGGTATGTCGCCGCTCGGTAACCACGGGGTGGTTGACCGGTCATGCTGATGATCACTTCTTTGCTGCGCTGAAACCAGTAACGTTCCGTCTCAGCGTTCATAGTATTTGCATGTTCGTGCAGGTAGTGATGATGGCCAATTTCGTGCCCATCGTCCAAGATTTGTTCGACCGCGCGCGGGTATCGTTCCATGCACCAGGCTGGTAAGAAAAAGGTTTGGCGCATGCCGAACTCGCGGTAAATCGACAGTAATCTTGGTAACGCAACCTCTGGACCGTAGCGAAGTGCAGATGTCTGAGCGATTCGGGTATCTGCACTGGCGTGGTGACTCAGGTGCAAGATGCTGTCTGCATCTAAGTCAAAGGTGAATGCGACTGCGCATTTTGCGCCGTTAGGCCATGGCGGGGCGTTGGTGATCATCATAAGTCAAAATCCCCATATTAGTTCGAAAGATGATGAAACAAAGATCAGTTTAATTGATTCTGAATTTATTGGAGGCAGACAAACGGTTGTCGCAAGATCACTGTGACCAGAATGTGACGAAAGGAGTCCATTCCATTCCATTTGAGTTACATACGCGCGGGATCGGTGTGCAATCCTGACGCTATTTGACTAAGACCAACTCTTCTAATGTGCTTTGGTCCAATACCATCCAACCAAATCCAGCACTTTAGTCGGTAGCTTTGACGGTAACTATTTAGGGGTTGCGTAACGTACCTCAATGATTCAATGATTTATCAATCAGTTCAAGTCCTTCCGGGCCCACCAAACTATCATCCAGTCACGTCCAATAATGGTCACTTAATGCCCTAATTAAGCTACTCGTTGACCCATCTTCCCTAAGCAATTCCAGGGAGATATGATGGTGAGATGAAGCGGAGCACCGATCGTATCTTGACGACCCACGCCGGTAGCCTGCCACGGCCTCCGGCACTGACCGAACTATACGCCACGCGGGCGAATGGGCAATTGATTGACGAAACCCAACTCACGTATGAAGCAGAGCTTGCCGTCAACGCGGTGGTGTCGAAACAGATCGAGGTTGGCATTGATGTCGTAAATAACGGCGAGCAGCCGCGCGAGGCATTCTTTCTCTACGTGCAGCGCCGGATGTGTGGCTTCGAGAAAGGTGGTAGTCGCACCCTCTGGCGCGATGTCACCCGTTTCCGTGATTTCCTAGAGATTCGGAACCGGGAATTCGCCACACGTACCGCAGTATCGAATATGGCACCCCCAAAAGTAACAGGCGAAATCCATTATCTCGATCAATCTCTGATCGAGGACGAATGCATCGGGCTCAAACACAGCACCATCGCCCGGGATCGTTGCCAGTGCCATACCCAACGAATACTATGATACGTTCGCCGCCTATCTCGAGGCGATCACCCACGCACTTGCCGTCGAGTACCGGACGATTGTTGACCATGGTTTCGTTCTGCAATTGGACTGTCCTGATCTCGCCATGGAACGCCACATCACTTTTGCCGACCAATCGCTGTCGAAGTTCATTGCCTTCATCGAGCAGGTTGTCGAGGCAATCAATTCTGCATTGGAATCGATCCCGCCCGAGAAGGTTCGGCTCCATGTCTGCTGGGGGAACTACGAAGGACCGCACGACCTAGACGTGCCGCTTGAAGAAATTCTCCTGCCGATTCTTGAGGCCCGAGTCGGCGCGTTCCTTTTTCCGTTCGCAAATCCGCGGCACGCACACGAGCACCGTTGCTTCAGAGGGAACGTCCTGAACGACGACCAGCTTCTGATTGCGGGTGTAATCGACACCACCACCAACTATATCGAGCACCCGCAGGTCGTAGCCGACCGGATTGGGCTCGCTGCGCAGGCAGTGGGTGATCCAACCCGGGTGATTGCGGGCACGGATTGCGGGTTCGATAGCTCAGCTGGCATGGGGAGGGTGGCGGAAGATATTGTCTGGGCGAAGTTGCGTACCCTGCACTCCGGTGCAGAGTTGGCCTCGAGCCGGTTGCTGTAGGAAAGATAATCAGTCCAGACAAGGCAGGCTAAGCAAAGCGGTCTACGACCTGAGGAAGAACACGCGACGGCCCATGTATTGATCCGCCTATTGCAGTCCAATCCCATCCCATCCAGCCAAAGCCAGCACTTTAGACGGTAGCTTTGCCGGTAACTATTTGGGTGTAACAGAAATCACATTAACAATTCAATAGGTTACAGATTTGTTCGATCCCACCCATAGCCACCATCTTATCAAGTACTTAGTTCTGTTCCACCATGGGGGTCATGTTCCGTGGCACAAATTTGGCACAGCAGATTCGCAAAAGCAGCCATCGGATCATGATTTAGAATGGGTAATACTAGCTGACCCTTGAGTTGGGCTCTCCAATGGCTTTTGTTAAATCCCCTCCTAATATTCCTGACTACCAGCTAGAAGTTGCGTTTCCCGAGTCGGAGTACGCCACACGGCTGGAATTAGTCAGGGAGAGCATGAACGAGAAAGGTTTGGATGTGCTGCTCGTTACCTATGTGAACAACGCCTGCTATCTCACCGGTTATCAAACCCCGCTTGCTAACTGGTACGTGTGTATCGCGGTACCGGTTGAAGGAAACTTGGTGGCCCACGTCTTGGACCTGGAGTTAATGAACCTATATTTGCACGGATGGCCGAGCCACGCGCCGGTTTATTCTCTGGCGTGGTGGGACGAGGAACAGGCGGCCGATGAGCTCTCGGGAATTCTCAAAGAGCATGGGTGGGCAGACAAACGCGTAGGGCTGGAGATGCAGCGTGATGGTTGCAGCGCCCATTTTGCCCGCACGCTTAGCGAGCAATTGCCGCAGGCGACCCTCATCGATGCGTCCGAAGTAGTTCTCAGTCGTCGGGTGATCAAATCACCGGAAGAGCTCGAGACCATGCGCGAGGCGGCCAGACTTACCGATATTGGTATCAAGGCTGCCCTGGAGGAGGTTTGTGCCGGGCGCAGAGACGGTGATGCTGTGGCTGCGGCGTACAGTGCCATGTCGAGAGCCGGTAGTGAGTATCTCACTATCCAACCGCTGCCTTATGCAGGTGAGTCTCAGCGTCTCGCCCATCTGGGAGCCAAACGACGGGTCATGCAAAAAGGTGATGTCTTCTCAATGGAGATGACAGGAGTTTTCAATCGGTATTCGGCGCCAATATTTCGCAGTGCTTCTCTCGGTGCGCCTAGTAGCGATGTCCTGCGGTTGCTGGATACCGCTAACGCGACGCTGGAATTGCAATTCGAACTGGCAAAGCCCGGGGTGCCAGCCCAGGTGATAGCCAGCGAATTAAAATCTCTGGCGAAAAAAATGCTCAATGGGTTGACTCAGCCACGCGAGCTTTATGCCTATTCGGTGGGAATTGGTTTCCCCCCTGATTGGGTGGAGCACTCGATGTATATCCATGAACGGATGGAACGTCCATTGCAGGCTGGCATGACGTTTCATTCGCCCCACGGGTTCAGAGTGTTCGACCGAGGTATTGGCGCATCGTTCAGTGAGACGTGGGTTGTGACGGAAAATGGTGGAGAAAGACTGACTCAAGCACCGCGTGAGTTAGTTATTGTCGATTGAGTAAACCCGGTGAGGTGCAGAATCTTGAACAAATATGATTCACTAGCAAAAGTGCGTATAGCACATCAACGAACGCGGCACACCCACGGCACAGTGCCATATCAAATCTCGCTTTGAAGCCCTTCCATTCAGGTTTCTAAAGTTGTAGTCTGAAGTTACGGGAATAGGCTGTGTTTACAGATGTTTCTTCATGACAGGCGCGCCATAAAGGCGCACTTCTGATCATGATGATAGTGGCTGGGATGCACTCATAATGCCGGAGTCGGTGGTTGACATATCTTAAACGGGTGTTCAGGTTAGGGTTTCTATTTTCGGATCACTGACACCCACAATTACACGCCCATGAGTGATCACACAGAAAATCTGATGGTACTTGATCTGAAGGCGCTGGCTTCGAACCTTGACTATATCAAGCATCTAGCCGGACCTGAAAAGCAGGTGATCGTATCGATCAAGGCAAATGCTTATGGGCATGACGTAAGACTTGTCGCTGGCGCTCTTCAGGAAAAGCAAGTCGATATGCTGGCCACCGGAAATATTGAAGACGCCAGAGCTTTGCGCACATGCGGTGTAGACACACCGTTACTGCTTTTTGCCTATGCAACGGCAGAAAACACGATAGACGCCGCGAAGGACGGGTTTATTTCGACTATCCCTAATCTTGCGTCTGCGATTTCACTTAATGCGATCAGTCCTGTCCAGATACCCGTCTATCTAAAAATAGATTGCGGCCTGGGTCGACTAGGCGTCCCCCTAAGTAAGGCAAAGGAGTTCGTTACCAAGATATTCCAGCTGGAGAAACTCAAAGTTGAAGGGATCTATACCCATGTCCCCTTCCCTGAAGTTGCGTCTGGCGCCTGGGCCCAAGAAAAGCTGAATCAATTCGATGAGTTTATAGAAGCCCTCGAGTCCGATGGGTATTCAATACCTGTAACCCAAGCAATGGCCAGTTGTTGCGTATTGGCCGGGTTACGTGACGAATCCAGCGCCATATGTATCGGCCATGCCCTTTATGGGCTGTCACCATTCTCATCAGAACAAGCACCAACTTTCCGGCACCTGCGACCTGTTACCCACTCTGTCTCCAGCACGCTGATCCATATTGGCCACCACGAAAAGGGATCGGACATTGCAGCCGGTGGACTCTACGGAACAGCAAATGCCCACGTTGTTGGCGTATTGCCTTTAGGTGCGGCTATGGGTATGAGACCACCCGCCGACAACAAGGAGATGTTTGTGCTTGTGCGAGGCAAGAAATGCCCAGTAATGGCTGTATCCTTAGAACATATATCGATCAACTTAGACAATATTGAGAATGTGGCTATCGGAGATAAAGTAACCATAATCGGCCAAGACGGTGACGAATCGCTATCATTGGATGAACTGGCAGACGTTTGGCAAGTGACGCCACTTCAAGCGCTAATGAGCATCTCCGGAAAATTTTCAGTCAAATCGATATAGCAAATACCAGCCTTTGATAAGAGACAAGCGGAGTCAACAATGAATCGCCTACAAGGGAAAGTCGCAGTTATTACTGGTGCTGCAAGCGTCTTTTTTGGATTGTCTGGTTTTTGATGAATTTGAGGCGTGGGAGCGAGGCATGGTGGATGTGGATGTAGGAATGGGCGGCAAATTAACCTTTTCTATGAATTTTGTTGACCAGTTAACGGGCTAACTGACTTTTAGATTAATTCACGCCGTAGAATTTTGAAATTTACAAGAATGACACTTCTATTTGTCATTTGTACATTGCCTGAGGGTCGCCCAACATATCTGCATTGATCTCTAACCCAAGGCCCGGCCCGTCGTTGCATCGGACACGACCTCTATCCATAACCGGAGCGCCACTGGCGAGTGATTTGTCCACTTTTATTGTCGTTGCGACGAGCAGGAGGTGTTCAGGAATTGTGTGGGCAAGGTGGGTAGTTGCTGCGTAGGTGATTTCCGCTCCGCCCACCTCTTGAACAAACATCGCACATCCCGCTTTGAGACACAGGTCGCGCATTTGGCGGGTTTTGGTGATCCCGCCAATTCGCTCAATTTTTAGATTCACCGCCGAGACTTGCTTGAGGGTCAGGATACTGGAGAGAACACCCAGGTCATCAATACTCTCATCAAGAACAATCGGATGGTTGGTCCGTTTGCCCAGTTCAACACAGTCGGAAACCGTTTCGCATGGTTGCTCGATCATGACCCCGGGAGCATCTTGAATGCGGTGGATGTAGGTCATAGCTTCGTGCAGCAACCAGCCGCCATTCGCATCTGCCAATATGCGATCCCCCGGTTGTGCCTGCGCAGCAACCGCCAGTGTAAGTTCAGCGTCTGCGACCGGATCATCACCAACCTTGAGGGTCAGAACCTGAAATCCCTGCCTCCGTTTTGCTTCGATACCAGCGGCCAGATCACCTTCGGCTGCGTTGACGCTTGTTCTCACCAGCGGTGCCTTATTCGTCATTCCACCGAGCAGCGTGTAAAGTGGAAGGCCCGTGGTTTTGCCAAGGATATCCCAGCACGCGATATCAATTGCCGACTTGGCATAGATATGTCCGGTGAGCGTAGCGTCCATGAACCAGTTGATCGCATCGATCTCTAGTGGGTTCCGACCGATCAATAGTGGGCAGAGTTCCTCCAGAGCCGCAAGTGCTCCGCCGCCAAAGCCTTCAAGATAATTGAGACCGAATGGACAACTTTCGCCCCAACCGGTTACTCCTGTATCAGTGGTGATCTCTACGACCACATTGGCCGTTTGTGTGACAAGACGCCCGCGCCTTTTTTTTGGTTAGGTCGACGCAATAGAGCCTGATCTGTGAGATTTTCATTCCGTTTTTCTCATCATTAAAAAGGTTTCAACGCACATGTACAGGGTGTGGTTTCACCATATTAAACAAATAGCCGTCGTCGTTAAATGGAACGCGTCAGGCTGGAGGGATACAAATTTGCTTTTGGCCGATGCGACGTCTTACGCGATCAGTGTGACCATAATGTGACCGACAGGAGTTCTCTCCAGTCCATTTGAGTCACAATCAGTCACAGTCGCCCGGGATTGTTGTGCAATTCTGACGCTATTTGACCTAGATCATCTCTTCTAATGTGCTCTGGTCCAACCCCGACCAACTAAAGCCAGCACTTTAGACGGTAACTTTTTGACTGTTCTGACGATACCTTACGGGACTTACCATCTTTTCAACGACTTACGTAGTCTGATTACCGGTTTTCTCTTCGACTGTGCCTAAAACGTACCTAACTGAAGTCCATTCCAGTCCCTTTCAGTTAATTCAGGACAAACAAATGCAGCGTTGAGGTGCTTGGATGTCTCTCTTAGAAATTCCGCTCAAGTGTCCGAAATACTCTGACAACATTCACAATCGGGCCGCTAGCGCGGAGACGACAGCGATTTCAGCTTGTCCTGTATCGCCTCCCTGTCGCTAAGAGCTAGCATGATGATCAGGTCGCCGGGCTGTGCCCAGTCGAGGGCGGCATCGAGAGACTCGGTTTCTTCCATAAAGTGCTGGATCTGGTCCTTTCTTGCGCCACAATTGATCAGCTCGTCGCGAATAATGCCGAACACTTCTCCTCTTGACCGGCCACGCGCGTAAGCCTCGAGTTCCGACACGACGACTTTATCAAGGCCAATTGACCAAGCGCTTCTCGCCAATTCACGAATGGACTCATCCGTTCGATCGCCCGCCTGAGCGAAAGCGAGTAGCCGGCGTTTGGCAGGCAATGCGTGCGCCATGTTGAACAGTGCCTTCATCGCGTGAGGGTTGTGTGCGAAATCCACGAGCACTTTGAAATCCGAAATCGAATAGACGTTGCTGCGGCCGGGATTGTTGTCCTGCGACATCGAGGTCAGTCCTTCATGGATATCCGACATTGGGATACCGAGACAGTGTGTTAACGCGGCTGCGGCCAGCGCATTGGCGATGTTGTGGCTCGCCACCCCATCGAGCGCGATCGGTATCTCTGCACTCTTGCAGATTTCTTCGATCGAATCGCCGTCGACGCGTAGCAAACTATCGCCATCCAGCACGAACGCCAAGCCGCCGTTCCTGGTGTGTTCTTTGACGGTGGGATTGTCCGGATTCAATGTGAACCACACTATCACTCCCGGAAATTCGGCTGATTTCGCAACAAGCAGTTCGTCGTCGGCGTTCAAGATGAGCGAGCCGGACGTTTCAACAGCACGACTGACGATCCACTTGACGTTCAGCAATTCACCAAGGTTCTGCGAGCCGAAATCGCCGAGATGATCTTCCGCAACATTGGTAATCAGTGCGGCATCTGCCTTCATTACACCCAAGCCGCGACGCAACAGCCCGCCTCTCGCTGTTTCCAGAATTCCTAAGTCGACATCCTGTTGACGCAATACGATTCTGGCACCACCGGGTCCTGACCAGTCGCCACGATCGATCACCCGATCATTCAACGCAATCCAGTCTGTCGAACTTAGACCGACGTTCTTGCCCGATGCACGCGCAATGTGTGTTGCAAGGCGCACCGTGCTCGTCTTGCCGTTGGTGCCGGTGATCAACCCGGCAGGTATGTCATGCAGGGAGTCCCAGTCGAGTTCGTCAGGCTCAGGTAGTTTTCGTACTGGCCAGGTTAGCGAGCCGGTGCCCTGACCAACCGATGCCTTGTCGTCATCGCTAAGAAATGTAACACCGTGCGCCTCGGCAGCGGCTTCGAGCTTCAGCAGCCCAGGGTTTTCCTCTTCGGCAATCACTGTGCGCATGCGCTTGACAGTCTCGTCGAAATCCGGGACATCCGCGCCGTTGAACTCACTGTCACAACATGCCCATGCCCACTCGTTGATCTCGGATGCAGCATACAGCGCGTCGACCGGCGCAGAGAAAGCCAGGCTTACGCCTGCGGACAGGCGCCAGCTGCAGGTGGATTCATCTGCCCAACCGACGGCATTGAGCATGCGGCGGATGTTGGTGTCCCAGAACGGGATAAGCTGATCGGCCTCCTCGTCACTGCAGCGAACATCGAGGATCGTGCCCGGCTTGTTCCACAACAAGCTCGGCCCGGTGAGTCTGCGCGCGTCAATGTACTCCATCGGCGTCGTGTGTGGCGGCTTGTGGGCTAGTCGCCGGCTTCCCGGGCTATACGAACGCCGCGCTCGTCACTGATGATTTCGAGGTTGTCGTCAAAATTGAAGTCTTCGGTGTCCGGCAGTTCGATGCTCACCGACGATCTCTTAGGTGCGTCCTCGACCAAAGCGCCGGAATTGAAATAGATAATCTGCTTCCAAGTGCGCTTGATAGCATCGGCAAGAACCAAAAGCAGATCGTCGGGCCCCGCTGCCTCGAGTGCCCGCGTCGTTGCCTCCTGTTCGTCTGGAATAACTTCGATCTGATCCGTCGAAACACCTTCCTCGAGCAGTTTGTTCTTGAGCATGACCGCGACTTCATCATCACCACGTCCGCGACGGTTGTCGTCGCAGCGGCAGATGAAATGATCGAAGTGTCCGGTAGCGATTTCGGCTATTTCTCTGATGTCTTCATCTCGCCGATCACCGGGAGCAGACAGCACCACGATGCGTTTTCCTTCAGGCTCGAAACGATCGACCAGATTGCACATTGCCCGAACGGCGGCGGGATTATGCGCGTAATCGAGAATGACCTTGAATGGATGTTCGTCATAAATATTCATGCGGCCCGGTGTTTGAAAAAACGTCGTGTCAAAGGTTCGGAGCCCGTGGCGGATATCCTCGAGCCCAATATCCATGTTGTAGGCGAGCGCAGCGGCAAACATCGCATTTTGCACATTGTGAATTGCCCGGCCTTCAATCGTTGCGGGAATCAGGTGTGTCCAAAGCAGTGGAATATGGCTTTCCTTATCGTAAATCGTGATCATGTGGCCATTCATGCCCTCTTCGAGCACGAAGGCCTGCCCACCGGCACGAATATGCTGTTTGACCAGCGAATGCCCGGGATTCATCGTCACATAGCAAAGCGTTGCCGCGTTGGTGTAGTCCGCCATTTGCAGGCAATGCGTATCGTCGGCATTGAGGACGGCCGCGTCCTTGGCGATCTCTATCGGGACACGTTTGATTTCGGCCAACTGCTCGAGCGTATTGATGCCCTTTAGGCCCAGATGATCTGCAGCAACATTGAGGCAGGCAGCGACGTTACACTCTTGGAATCCCAGCCCGCTGCGCAACATGCCGCCACGAGCCGTTTCCATGACGGCTGCGTCAACAGACGGATCCCGTAGAATTATCTTCGCCGATAGCGGGCCCGTCATGTCACCCGGAACTCTGAGTTGCCCGTCGATATAGATACCGTCTGTTGACGTCAGGCCGACGGTCAAGCCGCGCATCTTCAGAATGTGGGCAAGCATGCGTGACGTTGTCGTCTTTCCATTCGTGCCGGTCACTGCAGCAATCGGGATACGGCTGGGGGAGTCCGGTGGAAAGAGCATGTCGAGCACCGGGCCGGCTACGTCTCGTGGTGTGCCTTCACTCGGTGCAACATGCATTCGGAAACCGGGCCCCGCATTTACTTCGCATATGCCGCCGCCTGTTTCACGGTATGACTCGGTGATGTCTTTAGTGAGGAAATCGACGCCACCGATATCCAGGCCGATTGCTTTGATGGTGCGAATTGCCATCTCGCGATTGTCAGGATGAATGGTGTCTGTTACGTCGATCGCCGTACCGCCGGTTGACAGGTTCGCGGTCGATCGCAGATAAACAATCTCCCCGTCCTTTGGAACCGTATCGCGGTCGTAGCCCAGTTTTGCCAGCAGGCGCTCCGCCTGGTGGTCCAATTCCAGCCGTGTCAGCACCTTCTCATGACCAACGCCACGCCGCGGATCTTCATTAACGATTCCCACAAGCTGCTCGATCGATTGACTGCCATCGCCGACGACATGGCCCGGGACGCGCTTGGCTGCAGCAACGAGGTCGCCATTGACGACGAGCAGCCTGTGATCGTAGCCCTCGAGATAACTCTCCACGATGACGTTGCGATCGTGCTCTCTTGATTTATCAAACGCGACTTCAACTTCATCGTTCGTTTTCAGATTGATGGAGACGCCGCGCCCATGATTACCGGCGAGTGGTTTCAATACGACAGGAAAACCGATTTGCGCCGCCGCGCGTTTTGCGTCACTCGAGTTCTGCACTAGTCGCTGCTTCGGCACCGGCAATCCAAGATCGCGGAGAATATTGTTGGTTTCCTCTTTGTCCGATGCAAGTTCAACGGCGATATTGCTGGTGTTACCAGTCGTTGTCGCCTGGATGCGTTGCTGGTACTTGCCGTGACCGAATTGCACGAGGCTTTGCCGGTTCAGGCGAATCCAGGGTATGCCGCGCTCTTCTGCAGCACGTACCAGCGATGCGGTACTCGGACCAAATGCACGACTCTGCGCGTAGCGAATGAAGCTGTCCCGTTCTTCGGCGAATTCCCAATCGTCGCCGGGCGCATCGTCTAGTTTCAATTCGGCCGGCAGGAGGCTATGGAGCAACGCCAGAGACAACTGGCTCGCTTCGCGACCGACTGCATCGTCGTGGTATTGAAAGACCATGTCGTAGTGGCCGGGCTGGTCGTCGATCGAACGCGTACGGCCGAAAGTCACCGGATAGCCGGCAATATTCTGCAACTCGATCGCGACGTGCTCCATAACATGCCCGAGCCACGTGCCCTCGTCCTCCTTCAGTCGGCGCACGAACCCGCCGGGTTCCTTGTAGGAGCAGCCGTGTTCCTGCAACCCAGGTAGATATTGAAGTAACGGATCAATGAAGCCCGTACCCAGTCGGCCTGTCGGCCAGTCCTCCAGATCACCCAAATCGAGAACATGCCGGATTACCGGGAAGTGTGCATAAATATTAGGCCCAACATAGATGTTGGTACTGACGATTTTCATGGACCAGGTTCCATCGTTATTCTTTTGGCTCTACGAATGCTTCTCGGGAAGCAATCTCGAAGCGGCCGCCGGCTATCAGTATATGCAGCTTTACGTCGATCAGGCTAACAGGCTCGCCCTTTTGTGCACGGTCCATTGAAGAATAGCTAAGGTTGCTCGGATCGATGATCGTGATGCCGCCGCTGCCGACGACTTCGAGACAGTCGCCTGGCTTGATGAAAGCTGCCGTGTTTTCATCCAGCCCGATACCGACCGCAAACGGGTTGTAAGCGAGCGCCGTCAGAAGGCGTCCGAGCCTGTCTCTCTTGCGAAAATGCTGGTCGATGATGAAGCTGTTGGTCAGGCCGAGGCCAGGGGCCATCGTCACCATGTCCATCCTGGGCGTGTTGCCTTCGTCGCCACCCGCGATCATGTGTTCGGGCATGAATGCCGCACCCGCTGACGTTCCCGCGACGTGCATGCCGCCGGCATTTCGGCGCCGAATCATCTGTGCAACGGGTGTTCCGCCCAGCGTTGTCGACAGTCGCAGTTGGTTTCCGCCCGTCATAAAAACACCCTGGGCGCCCTCGATGTAATCGAGAAACTTCTGCGAGTGGCAGTCTTCGCGCATCTGCATCTGCAAGACACGTACATGCTTGATGCCGAGTTTGCGGAATAGCTTCTCGTAAGTCCGGCCCGTATCTTCGAGCTCGGACGCAGTGGGTATGATCGCAATGCGGGCCGACCTGCCGCCGCAAACTTCGACAAAGCTTTCCAGGATTTCCGGGTTGTGCAGTTTTTCCTCGGCGCCACCGATCGGGATGATGAAGCCACGCTCACCCTCGTCTGTGTGATTCGACGGACCCATTACTGTTTCATCCCGTTCTGCTCTTCGAACTGACCAAAGATTTGCTGATGGCGATCTTTCACGTGCCAGATCCAGCGATTATGACATCGAGAATATCGTGGGTCTCATCGAGCGCGATGACATCGGCGGCATTTCCCGCCCTGATTCTGCCTCTGTCGCGCAGGCGCAGAATGTTTGCGACGTTCGAAGTGAATGCAGGCAGTACCTGCTCCAGCGGTGTGTCTCTCGCCAGTAGATTCTTAAGCGTTAGCGGCAGACTTGCGGCCCGGCCGATGTCCATCTCCTCGACCTCGCCCTGTTCAGAGTATAGGAAGAATAAACACTCGTTCTGTTCTGAACAACCGCCAGGAATGGCCCTGTAAATGGGACCGTGGATATCCCCGCGCCTTTTACTGCCGCCCTGCTCTGGTTGGGTGCGAGACCGATTTAGTTCAGCGTCTGCAGAATTTCCCCTAATGTAAAAGCCCCGCCGAGGTGCGGTGAAATTGCACGGAGGAAGAACGTTGGTGTATTTTAAGTTTAAAACTCAACTCACCTTCATGTATTAGATTTGTGGCAATCAGAGTGAGGGATTATTCGCAGAATTTCGAACAGACCAAGCAATCAATACGGCCAGCCAGAACGACGAATCTCACTCAGCTCGTCAGTCCTGATCCGACCGGACGCAACGACCGAGATATCCCCGGCTGTCAGGCCGATGTCCTTAAGTAGCTCAGGCGAAAGGCGGGACAGCTCAGCAACCGCAAGACCAGTCTGGTGATTAGATTTCAGTCGACGCCACAAGGATCGGGCCAGGCTGGGTACGGTTGAGGACAGGAATCGCTTGATTCCGCGACCCATCGCACTGAAAGATTGCGCGAAGGCTTCGGCCTGCAGTTTTTTCCCCATCTGAACAGCCGAATGGTAGTCCAGATAAGCAAATTCTTTGCCATCTAAGACTGTGAGAACGGGTTTTTCACGGTTTCGGGGGATATAGACGTCATCATTAGCCGCCAGCCAATCGGAGACGATTGGATCGGTGTTGGGAGGCGTTTTAGCCATGTTAATATACCTATACAATAATTAATTGGTGTTCAACTTTTCAGGCTGTAATTTAGGTATGATTCACTTTACTTGCAAACGATAATAAATTGAATCTAGTTTAGATAAACTAATGTCTAATCGATCCCCGGCTATCGTTACTTCCAGTTAGGGCGCTGGAAGCTATCAGATCTGCCCGCCTGTCCGTGTTGTCAGGGCCACGAGGTCAACAACCACCGATCCGATTACGGGCCCCGGCGGTTTGCGCAGGAGCGCAATTCTTCGTGGCTACGCTTAACCTTGCCCCAGCCACACTGAGATTGTTCGAGCTAGGCTCGACTTGCGTCGTCTAATCACTGGTCTTCATCTTTGACTGTACCTAAACTGCATCGTCATTACGGATGAAGTTGCTAGCATGACAGTATGACCAGCCCCTTGTTGTCGCTGACCAGTCATGAATGGGAGAGCCTTTGTGACGGCTGTGGCCGTTGTTGCCTGGTTAAACTCGAGGATGAGGAAACCGGGGAGTTGCACTACACCAGTGTTGCCTGCCTGTAACAGGAATAAGATAACGGTCTTTCGATTCCAGTTGGATTTAATTACCAAGCAAAACAATGAAGATACAAATAAGGTATTACTCAATCGTTCTGGTAATGGTTTTCGCGTTTGTAATGAACCCGGCGTTCTCGGCCGAACCCACTATTACTGTATGGAAGTCGGCGAGTTGTGGTTGTTGCCAGCGATGGGTCGATTATCTGCAGGACGATGGATTTGAAGTAACAGCTCACAATGTTGACGATGTTGTTTCAATAAAGCAGAAGTTGGGAATTACCAATCCGGCGCTATATTCTTGCCATACGGCCAAGGTGGGCGGCTATATCATTGAGGGTCATGTCCCCGCATCAGATATTCGCCGACTATTGGATGAGCGCCCAAAATTGATGGGGCTTGCTGCACCGGGTATGCCGCAGATGTCCCCCGGCATGTTGAGTATCGAACCCAAAGGCTACGATGTTTTGCAATTTAATACGAAACAGGAAACCAGCGTGTTCTCCAGTTACTAGTAGTGAAGATTAATCAGCGTAACAGTCTGGTTGTCTCCCTGTAACAAGAATAGGATAGCGGTATAGGGTTTTGACTAGTAAAGGCGGACAAAAATGAAGATCCAGAAAAGGAAAGGCGGCTGTCAATGCGGGGTAATTTCGTATGAATTGTTGGGTCCACCTATCACTTTATATCGTTGCCATTGCACTGATTGTCAAACCGCATCGGGTTCAGCATTTGGTATGAGCATGTGGGTGAAGAAAGATGATTTCAAACTCACTTCTGGCATTCTCAAATCATTCGTTAGAATTGCAGACAGTAATGCCAAGGTAGAGAGTTTCTTCTGTGGTTCTTGTGGCGTAAGGATCTATGCCAAAGCAGCGGTATTAGATTCCGAACACATAGTTTTGAAGCCGGGTACGCTTCAAGATACTGACGATCTACGTCCTTCTGCAGATATCTGGATTGAAAGCAAGCAAGAGTGGTTTGAGCTACCAACAGATACCAAGCATTTTCAAGGGCAACCACTTCCTGAGGAGTTAATTGGAAGTTATGAAGAAGTAAAACTTTCCTAACCCAATCTCCCCAATGAAGTCCGTAAAGGGCGGATCAATGGGTGGTCCGATCGTGGCTACTTAATTAGGTATATCCTGTTATTCTAGATTTAGACTGGAGGTCAGAAATTATGGCGATTGGTAAATTCACGACAGCCGTTCAAGCCGCTAAAGCAATTAAAAGCATGTTGCCTGACAGTTTTTATGAGAACATGAAGAAATATGTTGAAACCCAAGTCCAGTCCGTAATTGGGAAAATGAACCTCGTGGGCCGGGAAGAATACGAGGAGCAGAACAAACAGTTACGTCAACTGCGCGAGAAAATCGAAACATTAGAACAGTCAGCCGCAAAACCCCAACAACAAACCGAGAACAAAACCTAGATAATTCCGTAATAATGAACAGCAATTTACGGTACTAGTGGGGTGTGGGCAGCAACTAATCCAGCCTCTCCACCAAATCCTCTGCTCTTAAATGCGTATAGCGCATCAGCATCTTGATGTCTTTGTGTCCGGTAATGGTTGCTACTTCTACTGGGTTTAAGCCTTTCTCAAAGAATCGTGATGTGGCTTCATGGCGATATTCAAGGCACTACGCCGGTCTATGATGGAGATTGCCAGCCACAGGAGAACAGCGCATCCTATCTTCTGGTCACCTTTTGTAGTGGTCGGTAACAGTCGTTAGTCTTGGCAACCATCCATACGTCACAGCGAAAGAGAGGTCAGCACATGGAAACACTGGTTATTCCAGCGGGCGAAGGCCGCGCGTTTCACCTTAGTGAGGGTCAGGGTCTGCGCATCATCACCCCTAAGGGCCAGCAGTCCGCCGACTTCTTTGCCTTTTGCGCCGACGACATCAGCGAGTGGTTATCACCCCCCATACCTGGATGCCGACACGCGCGCTACACCCTCGGGTCGGCGACACTTTTCTAAGTCGCTTCCGCCAGCCGATGCTTGATTTTGTCGAGGACGGGGCCGATGGCATCCACGACCTGATCATCGCCCCCTGCGATGCCATTCGCTACAAGCAGTTCGGCGTCGAGGGTCATCACAGGAGCTGCGCTGAGAACCTCGAAATAGCGATGGGTGAACTGGGTCATGAGGTCATCGTGACCCCCCTCGCAGTAAATTTCTTCACCAACACAACGGTGGAGGACGGCTTCATGTTCAATACACCGGCTGCACCCGTGGTCAAGCCGGGTGGCTATGTCGTGCTGAAGGCACGCATGGGCCTCATCTGCGCCGTCTCCTCTTGCCCCTACGACCTGGTAGGGCCTGGTTGGGCGATCAACGCGCCCGATGGACCAACGGAGATCGTCGTTGAACTGCTCTGAGTGTTTCGGTACCGAGCCAAATGATTGCCGCCCGGGTTCTGGCCGACAAACCGTGCGACCCCGATAATAGGCGTGTACGGTTCTGCAAAATCCCCTGTCCATCTAAAAGGAAAAGTTCATGCCCAAAACGAACGTTTCTCACTCCTACCAGGCAACCAGCCTGGAAGAACAGCAGGCGGCCTATGACCGGTGGGCCAAGGAATATGAGTTTGACCTTTGCGCCATGGGTTATCGGATACCCGCGGTGATTGCTGCCGTCTTTACACGATTCGTTGCGTCGGGTACGGCACCGATTCTCGATGCCGGGTGCGGGGGTGGTATCCAGAGCGAAGCACTTGCCATGCTGGGCTATGGGCCGATGACGGGTATCGATCTATCCGAAGGGATGCTCCACATTGCCCGTGATAAAGGGATCTATGCAGAACTACATCAGATGACACTCGGCGAACGACTGAGGTTTAGTGACGATACGTTTGCTGCTGTGCTGTCGAGCGGAACGATCACTCCGAAACATGCGCCGGCCCACAGTTTTGATGAACTGATTAGGGTGGCAATGCCGGGTGCATCCATTGTTTTCAGTTTGCGTGATGACCCTACTCAGGAGCCCGCCTACCCAGAAGCACTGTTGCGCCTGACGGCATCAGGCGCTTGGCGCGAGACCTTTGTGACAGAAAGTTTTAAAAGTATGCCTTATGGGGAACCCGAGATATCCCATCGAGTTCATGTCTACGAGGTAAGCTGAGTAGGTTTTGGATCGGCTCTGCTAGATCAAGATGTGATTTCCAAGGACCTGGCAAGTACGGGAGGTGGTACTCAGAATCTTTCGGGTCCCCGGGTTCATGTACGGGGCTCGATACAGTTGCCACCGAATTTGGAGCGCAAGGACTTGAGTTGGACGCTTGTTTGCCCGCTTGGGGAACTGACTTCATTCGTCGTGACGGCCGTTGGAGTACAGAGTTTGCTGCTGGTTATAGGGAATCCAGCAGAGTTGTAATTCCAGCAAGCCTTCGTATGAACTCATATCGAGTGTTATTAACCCGTGGCAGGGATGCCTGCGTCGTATTCATTCCTCCAATACCTGACAAGACTAGAGAAACATTCAAATATCTAAAGGACTGCGGATTTTCTGAATTGAGGGAACAGTAACATTACGAAAGTCGAAGATTCTGTAAAATTTCTCAGTGACTCCCTACATGTACAAAGCCCCCCCAGAAACTGATATACAACAACCAGTTCACTCATACCGTGTTGGGCCCCGATACCAAAGGCGGGGCCACCGGGCTATCTCTGAAAAGACAGCTAAGTAAAATTATCGCCACTTAGCCTGCTAATCCCAATTGAGACAGCATTGTCATCATGTCCAAGTAATTTTTCACAGACTTGACCTTGCCGTCTTGGAATTCCCAGATCAGCACGTTCTTCAGGTTGACGCTTTTGCCAGTTGGCGGAATGGTGCTTCCATCAGGTGCCACAAGATTTCCTGTGTTAGTGCTAGTCCAGGAACACTCTTCAACTAGGACATCTCCGGCATCAATCCTGTTCTCACATTTTCCAACCATATCAGGAAAACCAGTTTTCCAACCCTGCACATACGCCAGTACTTCGTCAGAACCAACGGATTTGCTTCTCCATTTGAGAGTTTAGTTTGGGGCCTGCGACTACCTGATTAAAAGTCAGAGTGTAACCCCAAACTCACTCACGCCCACTCATATAAACACTTGTAATTACAGAACTACAACGCTCCTTCGCTGGCGTTGAGCTGAGTGGATATGAGTGCAGTTGGAGTCAGAATTACACACGAATTGCACACAGAAGAGACACAACGTCTGAAATTCCGAAATACCGACCTGACAATAAAGGATCGTAGGAGCCCCTTTTCCTTCCTGAGAGATCCATAGAGCATGTACTAGACTGAAATGGACTTAAAAAGAAACAAGAGGACAACGGAATCGTCCACTTTATCGACCACCTATAACCCACATTCCACGATGATTGCAGGGATCGAAAAGGAACCCCTAATCCCTAGAGATCAATCCCAGATTTCAGTGGAACGATCCACTGGCCCCGGTCCTGCTATCGGGACCCACACGTGCATTAACACACCCACACGCTTCTGGATGGTTCTGCCAAACAGGGATAAGATACAGGAAGCCTTAACATTTACATGGAAGGAGTTACCTATGCCAAAAGGTTATTTAGTCGCGCATATTAGGGTGCATGATGCAGAGGGGTTTAAAAAATTTGCCGAAATGGCAATGCCGGCAATTGCCGAGTACGGCGGTAAAGTTCTTGTTCGTAATCCCAACCCTGAAGTAAGAGAAGGAAGTGATTCCGGGGTTGCTATCGTTATAGAGTTTGAGAGCATTGAGAATGCTCGGAATTTCTATGAATCAAGCGAGTACACAGCAGCAAAGGCAGTACGTGAGTTAGCAGCAGATACCGATTTGATATTAGTTGAAGGAATGTAAAGATGATCTGATCAATTCGAGGACTGATTGACACCCCTTACAAGCCTTCAAGGTCCTGCCAAACAGGAATAAGATAGCGGGATGAAACGTCTGATTGCCATTGAAGTTCCACGGGGCACATGTGTTGGTATTTCTCGGTTAGTTTTGAATAGTTTCACACCACTATCTTATTCCTGTTTGGCAGGACCTTGAAGGCTTGTAAGAGATCTCTCTATCAATCCTCGAATTGATCA
>JYMV01000260.1_pt1 | contig 19237 bp, 20 predicted proteins | sample 338911 | NCBI WGS metagenome assembly JYMV01 (sample SAMN03354496, study PRJNA234377) | hydrothermal vent metagenome | biome: Deep sea; feature: Hydrothermal plumes at the Eastern Lau Spreading Center, Western Pacific Ocean; material: Seawater | place: Tonga | collected 2009 | depth 2000 m m
AAAAAGAAGCTTTGAGAATGAGAAGAGAAATTGACAAGCTGAATAAATTTTTCAGGGGTATCAAAAACATGAAGGATTTGCCGGATGCCCTTTTCATCGTTGATACCCGTAAAGAAAAAATAGCGCTGGCTGAGGGTAAAAAATTGGGAATTAAAATTATAGCCATGGTCGATACCAACTCCAATCCAGATGACGTGGATTATCCCATTCCGGCAAATGATGACGCGATGCGTTCCATCAAACTGTTTGCCAGCCGGATTGCGGATATCTGTCTGGAAGGGCAGGAAATGAGCAGGGTCAGCCAGGAAAAAGAAAACGCTAAAAAAGAAGAGGCCAAAAAAGCCGAGGCTAAAGAAAGTGTAAAGGAAGAGCCCGCACCGGATGATTTGCCGGAATCGGCTCCGGTCGCCAGTGACAACGGGAACAGCTAAAACCCAATGCCTGCCTGAATTACTACCCGTGGGTTCCTATTAGGTTAAGAAACAAGCTATTTCACTTTGTGAAGAGTTAAGGCAATCCCATAGAGGGCCAAAGCCAGGGGGTTGGAAGAACCGATGGCGATGAATTCAATTTTAACCAACAATTTATAGATTAAGGAAATGGAATGGAAATAACTGCTGCGATGGTTAAAGAATTGCGCTCCCAGTCGGGCGCAGGAATAATGGAGTGTAAATCGGCTCTGAAAGAAACCAAAGGTGTTGTGGAAGATGCGATCACGTTCCTTAGGAAAAAAGGATTGGCAAAAGCAGATAAAAAGGCCCACCGCCAGACTGCTGAAGGAAAAATTGGTTCTTACATTCATCAGGGTAGTAAAATCGGGGTGCTGTTGGCACTGCATTGCGAAACGGATTTTGTGGCCAACACGCCTGATTTTCAGGAACTGGCCAAGGATATTGCCATGCATATTGCTGCCTCTAAGCCACGTTTTGCTACTCGCGAAGAGGTAACCGAAAAAATCCTGGAAAAAGAACGGGAGATCTATTCCCATCAGGCCAAGGAATCGGGAAAACCGGAAAACATCATTGAAAAGATCGTGTCGGGAAAAATGGAAAAATTCTATGAAGAGAACTGCGTGCTTGAGCAGGCCTTCGTCAAGGATACCAATATTACCATTGGCGATTTGATCAAACAGAAAATTGCCCTGTTGGGTGAAAATATCAATCTTGGTAAATTTGCAAGATTTGAAATTTAATGGACAAACCAATTTATAAAAGGGTTTTGTTGAAGCTTGGCGGAGAAAGTCTGGCTGCTGGAGAGGGCGAGTTTGGCCTGGATGAAGGCGCCCTGACAAATATTTCGGAGGAAATCCGTGAGGCCAAAGGACTGGGGGTGGAAATTGCCATTGTTATTGGAGGAGGCAATATTCTGCGAGGCGTAGCCTTGAGTTCCATAGGAATCGAACGCACCACCGGTGACTATATGGGGATGCTCGCTACGGTGATAAATGGCCTGGCGTTACAACATGCTTTGGAGCGCGTTGGAATTCCCACCCGTGTGCAATCAGCGATCGAAATACAGGCGGTGTCGGAAGCCTATGTGCGCCGCCGTGCGATTCGTCATCTTGAAAAAGGGCGTGTTGTTATATTTGCTGGTGGGACGGGCAACCCCTATTTCACCACCGATACCGCAGCATCTCTAAGAGCCATGGAAATTGGCGCGGAAGTGATTTTCAAAGCCACAAAGGTTGATGGAATTTATACCGCCGACCCCATGATCGATGAATCGGCAACGAAATTTCAGGAACTGTCTTATCTGGATGTGCTGAATAAGGGCTTGAAGGTTATGGATTCAACCTCGATATCCCTTTGTATGGATAACAAAATGCCGCTGGTTATTTTTAATGTTCGCAATAAACATAGTATTAAACGGGTTCTGCTGGGTGAAAAACTTGGCACCAAAGTGGGGGTCTGAAAATGATTGCGGATTTAATCCGGGACGCGGAAAAGAAAATGGGGATCTCAATCGACCACTTGCATCACGAGTTAGGAAAGTTGCGGACAGGGCAGGCATCTGTAGCCCTGTTGGATGATCTCAAAGTCGATTATTACGGAACCCCAACCCCTTTAAAGCAGGTGGCTACTTTGGGCGCTCCGGACAGCCAAACCCTGACGATCCAGCCTTGGGAAGCATCGGTTTTGAAGGAAATCGAAAAAACCATTCAGTCTTCAGATTTGGGCCTTACTCCCAACAATGATGGCAAGGCGATCCGGCTCACCATTCCACCACTGACCAATGAGCGTCGGCAACAATTGGTTAAGCTGGTAAAAAAATATGCTGAGGAATGCAAGGTGGCGATCCGGAATGTGCGGAAGCATGTTAACGATAAAATGAAAAAATCAGAAAAAAACCATGAAATTTCTGAGGACGAATGCCATAAAGGTGTTGACGATGTCCAGAAAATGACCGATAAGTTTGTCGCCGAAATCGATAAAATTTCCCAGGCAAAAGAAAAAGATGTGATGGATGTATGAAGCAATTTTTTGTAATATCTATTGTAGTATGCGGTTGGTATATTTGTTTTAGATTTTCTTTCTTCTTACCGGCGGGTTTGGCCGACTAATCAGGAGCCGCCTCCTTGGTCAATACAGCGTTACAGGAAAAAATAGACCCCAATCGTATGCCCCGGCATGTTGCTATTATTATGGATGGCAATGGACGCTGGGCGCAAAATCATTCCCTCCCTCGGGTTGAAGGCCATTGGGCGGGTGTCAAGGTAGTGGACCGCATTGTCACTCTGAGCCGAAAACTCAAATTGGAAGCCCTGACTCTTTATTCATTTTCAGATGAGAACTGGAACCGACCTCCTGCAGAAATCAACACGCTCATGAAAATCCTGAGTTTTTATTTGAAAAAGGAACTGAGGCGAATGAAAGAAGAGAATATCTGCTTCAATACCATTGGGCATATTGAGGACTTACCCGAGACAATTCAAAAATTGATCCATGATTCCATAGAAGATACCCGCGACAACACTGGCATGGTTCTTACCCTGGCTCTGAGTTACGGGGGTAGGCAGGAAATCATAGATGCAGTAAAAAAAATTGCCGGGCAGGTGCGTTCGGGGCAGCTCAGGCCTGAAGAAATTGACTCGCCTCTGTTTGAGTCCTTTCTTTCCACGCACCCTCTTCCTGACCCGGACCTGATTATTCGGACAAGTGGTGAAAGAAGGATCAGTAATTTTCTTTTGTATCAGAGTGCTTATACCGAATTATTTTACAGCAATGTGTTATGGCCCGATTTTTCGGACAATGATTTCCTGAATGCGATCATAGATTTCCAGGGCAGAGAGCGGCGCTTTGGAATGACGCAAGAGCAAATAGTAAAAGCCTGACCTCAAACTTTGACCATTCCTACTTTGAAACCCGCACCCGTTATCCTAAATATTCCGGTTCATCAAAATCTGACAGGAGATGGCTCTTGAGCCGCGTTATCAGTGGAGCCATTGCCATTCCGCTTGTGTTGGGAGTTGTGTTGTATGGCTCTCCGCTCTTGTTCTTTTGTTTTGTTGCGGCGGTTGTTTTGGTTGCCAGCTACGAATACTTTTCTATGATTTCAAATATAGGCGTTGAGGGTTTTCCCATCGAGGGTGGAGTGTTGAGTTTCCTGCTTCTATTGGGTTTCTATCTGGGCACAAAATTTTTATTTATTTTTGCCATCTTGCTTCCTGTGGTTTTGTTTGCCACTTGGTTGTTCAGAGGAAAAAATATGAATATGGTTTTGGACCCTGTCGCTTACACGCTATTGGGGATCTTTTACATCGCGGGTTTGGGCGGGTACTTTCTGTTGATCCGTAGTCTGGAAGGCGGAAGCCAAATGATCGTGTTTCTCCTGCTACTGGTCTGGGCCGGTGACGTGGCGGCTTATTATGGAGGCCGGAACCTGGGAAAACATAAGCTCCTGCCTGAGGTCAGCCCCAATAAAACGGTGGAAGGGGCTATCGCTAATGTGCTGGGAACCCTTCTGGCTGCAAGTGCCGCCAAATTATGGTTTTTTGGGGAAATTTCGCTAATGCATTGTTTGATTGTGGCCTTTATATGCGGTATCATCGGTCAGTTTGGAGATTGGGTGAAAGATTCCGGCTCATTGATTCCGGGCCACGGCGGTGTTCTGGATCGTATTGATAGCCTGTTGTTTGCTGGCCCGGCATTCTATTGTTATCACCAATGGTTCTTGGGGACATAATTAAGAGGGCCTCTAGTAATTCAATTATTACCCCTCCGGGGCTGGCGAGCCGCCGAGGGCAACGAGCAAGAATTTGATTGAGCCGAAAACACGGTTGCTAGCAGTCAAAGATATTGCTCCTTGGCTCCACGCCTAGTGGTTGCCTTAGAGAAAATTACTGAATAAATAGAGATCCCCTTAAACCTCCTCTTTGTTATCAGGGTACCCCCATGAAAAAAATATCTCTTCTGGGCTCAACGGGTTCTATCGGTGTCAATACGCTGGATGTTGTAGAGCGTTATCCTGAAAGTTTTCAGGTTTGCGCCTTGTCCGCCGGAAGCAATGTGGACTTGTTTGCCCGCCAGATTCGAAAATTCAAACCCGCATTGGCGGCTCTGTTTGACCCCAGCAAAGTGGATGCGTTGAAAGAGCTTGTTGGCGATTTGGATGTGGAAATCGTTTCCGGCCAGGAGGGCACGGTTTCTGTCGCTTCTTTTCCGGAAGCCGACCTGGTTGTTTCCGGAGTGGTTGGAAGTGCCGGATTGCTCCCTGCTCTTGCGGCTCTCAAAGCGGGTAAAAACCTGGCGCTTGCCAATAAGGAAACGCTCGTCATAGCGGGGGAACTGGTTCTTGAAGAAGCGGAACGCACCCATACCCGCATCATCCCTATTGACAGCGAACACAGCGCGATTTTTCAGGTTTTAAACGGGGAAAAGACTACACGTATCAAGAAAATTATCCTGACCGCGTCCGGCGGGCCTTTCAGGACTTTTACCCTCAAAAACGTGACGGTAAAAGAAGCACTCAACCACCCCAACTGGAGTATGGGAGCCAAAATCACCATCGACTCTTCCACCATGATGAACAAGGGCCTGGAGTATATAGAAGCCAAATGGTTGTTCGGTGTGGATACGAAGGTCGAGATCATCGTTCACGCGCAGAGTATCATTCATTCGATGATCGAGTTTGTTGATACATCCATCATTGCGCAGTTGGGGATTCCGGATATGCGGGTTCCCATTGCCTACGCGCTGACTTATCCGGACAGGTTTGCATGTGAACTGCCTTCTTTGGATCTGGCCTCGATGGGAAACCTTACTTTTGAGGCCCCCGATTTTGAAAGGTTTCCTTGCCTGCAACTGGCCATGGATGCTATGGAAATGGGCCAGACTATGCCGGCGATACTCAATGCCGCCAATGAAATAACGGTGCAGGCGTTCCTCGATGAACTGATCCCCTATAAGGATATCTCAGAGATCATTCGCATGGTTATGCAAAATCACAGCCCGGTTCCCCTGCAAGAATTACAGGATGTTCTGGATGCCGACCGCTGGGCCCGTGAAGAAACTACAAAACTTATTACTGTCACCCACTAGCCCCGACCAAGCGGCCGGCGGCGACTGGCAATGACTTAATCTAGTGAACATAAAGTTCTCTCGGCTTAATAAGGTCTTGCCCTATTCCTCCCTGACAAGGGGGTTACTGAATAAATGAATTTACCTGATATTCGCGTTGGCAATGGTTATGATGTGCACCGTCTGGTTGAGGGCAGAAAACTCATTCTGGGCGGGGTCGATGTTCCCCATTCGATGGGACTGGACGGGCACTCGGATGCTGATGTTCTGGTGCATGCTTTGTGCGATGCCTTGCTGGGAGCAGTGGGTGCTGGAGATATCGGTAAGCATTTCCCGGACACCGATCCGAAGTGGAAGGGCATCTCCAGCCTGCACCTGCTCAAAGAGGTCATGCGCATGTGTAAAGGTTTTAAACTTGCTAATGCCGATTCGGTGATCGTTGCCCAAAAACCGAAGCTCGCTCCCTATATTCCGGAAATGAAAAAAAATATTGCCGCGATACTCGATGTGGAAGCAGACCAGATTAATATCAAGGCCACCACAACTGAAAGGCTTGGTTTTGCCGGACGGGAAGAAGGTATCTCCGCTTATGCAGTGGCCTTATTGGTAAAAAATGATAGACCCTAATCAACGTGTCGTAATCACCGGGATAGGCTTGACCTCCCCCAATGGCAACAACCTGAAGGAGTTTCGCCAAAACCTGTTAAACGGGGTTTCGGGAGTACAACACTTCGAAACCCGGTACATGGGAAAGGTCCTGGCCGGGGTCTGTGATTTTGATGAACTGAAATACCAGAAGAAAAAGGAACGCCGCCGCGGCACCCGAGCCGGGTCCGTGGCCATTTACTGCTCGCGCGAAGCCTTTGCCGATTCCGCAATAGACTTGGAAACGATCGACCGCTCCAGAGTGGGCGTCTATCTGGGAGTGACCGAGCATGGCAATGTCGAGACCGAAAACGAGGTCTACAACATCAGCCAATATGGTTACGACGTAAAGTTCTGGTCGCACCATCATAATCCCCGTACAGTTTCCAACAACCCGGCGGGAGAAGTGACCTTGAACATGAAAATCACCGGGCCGCATTACACCATCGGAGCGGCCTGCGCGGCGGGAAATTTGGGAGTCATTCAGGGCCTGCAGATGTTGCGGCTGGGTGAGGTCGATCTCGCTTTGGCGGGAGGGGTGTCCGAGAGTATTCATACCTTCGGTATTTTTGCCAGTTTTAAAAGTGAGGGTGCCCTGGCCTCACATGAAGATCCCACTAAAGCGAGCCGTCCCTTTGATAAAAACCGTAACGGAATCGTTTGCTCTGAGGGAGGATGCATCTATACCCTGGAACGGCTTTCTGATGCAGAAAAGCGCGGGGCAAAAATTTATGGAGAAATTGTGGGTTATGCCATGAACTCCGATGCGATTGATTTCATTCTGCCTGATCCGGGCAGGCAGGCCCAATGCATACGTCTGGCGCTGGACAAGGCCGGACTCAAACCGGGAGATATTGATATCCTTAACGCGCACGCAACGGCGACTCAAATGGGAGATATCCAGGAGGTCCAAGCCCTGCGCGAAGTTTTTGGCGAAAACAGTAAGACGCGGATCAACAACACAAAAAGTTTCATCGGCCATACCATGGGCGCGGCGGGTACCTTGGAACTTTCGGGCAACCTGCCATCATTCGATGACCTCCTGGTTCACCCCACCATCAACCTTGACGACCTCGACCCGAAATGCGCCTTGAACAATCTCGTGGCCAACAAACCGGAAAAACTTCCCTCCATAGATTACATCATGAACAATTCCTTCGGCATGTTCGGCATCAACTCCGTCCTTATTGTAAAACGCCACCACTAGGCGTGGGGCCAGCTCTGCACTACCTTTAAAGCGGACGAAACACTCAAGCGCACGTGATATTCTTCCAAACTCTCTCGTGCCCCGAAGGGGGTATTGGGGTGATTTGCCCTTATTCCTTACGACGTGGGCCGTCCACCCTAAATAGGGGAAATTAGGCTTGAAATCCGCCCTACCTTCTATTAAAATCAGGCTTAAGTGGATTTTGGAGACGAGTAATGACTATGGAAGATGTGCGCCAGATTATTCTTAGTATCCTTGCCGATATTGCCCCGGATGAGGATATCAGTTCCATTGATGACAACACCAAATTGAGGGACCAGATTGATCTGGATTCCATGGATTTTCTCGATATCGTCATGGAGCTTCGTAAGCGCTTTAACATTGAAGTGCCGGAAAAGGATTACGAACATCTGGCAACGCTGGCCGGTTGTGTTTCTTATCTCACCCCGTTATTAAAAGACCGACAGCTGGCCAGTTAGGTTTCCTCCCCCCTTTTTTGACTGCAATCCTCTTAAACATCCCACTAAATTTAATTAAGCCGGGACAACGAGTCCAGCGTTACGCTGGCGCCTGGTGGTAGTGGTATAATTGGGATATGCGTTACGACACGATTATTATAGGTGCGGGTTTATCGGGATTGGCCGCAGGCATTCGTCTGGCCATGTTCGATAAAAAGGTATGTATTGTCGAAAAGCATGTCGAAATTGGCGGCCTGAACTCCTTTTATGTAAGGAAAAACCGTATATTCGATGTTGGACTCCACGCCATGACCAATTATACCCCCAAAGGAGTCCGTTCATCCCCACTGGGAAAGTTACTTAAACAATTGCGTTTCAGCCATGATGACTTCCGCCTGTGCCAACAGGATATGTCGGAAATACGTTTTCCTGAGAGATCCCTTCGTTTTACCAACGACTTTGAGTTTATGCGGCAGGAGGTGGCCGAAAAATTTCCCGATCAGATTGACGGATTCAACAAGCTGGTGGAAAAGATCCTGACTTATGACGCGTTGAACCTTGACGATGGCGACCGTCTTTTGTCCCGGCCGGTTTTGGAGTCTTTTATCAGCGATCCGCTGTTGATCGATATGCTGTTTTGTCCTTTGATGTATTACGGCAATGCGCGTGAAGGGGACATGGATTTTTATCAATTTGTCGTCATGTTCAATGCCATTTTTATGGAGGGATTCTCCAAGCCTCAGGGGGGAATGCCTTTCATCCTCAATCTCCTGGCCGAGAAGTTCAAGGTTCTGGGCGGTGAATTGAAGATGGGGAACGGGGTTAAAACCATCAACGCAAAGCAGGGAACGGTGGGTTCGGTGACCCTTGAAAATGAGGAAGAATTAGCAACTGAAGCAGTACTTTCTTCCATGGGCTATGTGGAAACGCTTAACTGTTGCCAGCCGGAGGTTCCCGAAACTGATGCGTGCGAGAGGGGCCAGGTTTCGTTTATGGAATCCCTTTTTGTGGTGGACCGGGAGCCACGTGACCTGGGTTACGATAAAAGCATTGTATTTTTTTCCACCCAGCCACGCTTCGATTATAAAGTACCGGTCGATTTGATCGATATTTCCAGTGGAGTGTTGTGTTGCAGCAATAATTTTCAATACCCGGAACCGCTTGAGGAAGGGTTGATTCGCTTGACCAACCTTGCCCATTTCGGAAAATGGGACAGCCTGCCGAGAAAGGATTATATCGCCGCTAAGAAGGAATGCAGAGCCAAAGCATTGGATGCTTTATTTACATTTTTCCCCGATTTTCGCGATAATGTGGTATTTTTAGACTCGTTTACGCCTAAGACTATTAAAAAATATACAGGCCATATTAACGGGGCTGTTTATGGGTCTCCACAGAAAATTAAAAATGGCAAAACCCCTGTTAAAAACCTGTATATTTGCGGGACAGATCAGGGGTTTTTAGGAATTGTTGGGGCCACATTAAGCGGAATATCCATGGCCAACCTGCATCTTTTACGATGACAGGCCTATTAAAAAATTTTTCGTTTGAGAATCAATGAGTAAACCATCGAGAGACTGGTTAAAGGGTGTTTTGTCTGCCTACGATACAATTGTGATTGGCAGCGGTCTGGCGGGAATGACGTCTGCCAATCTTCTGGCAAAAATGGGGCATAAGGTTTTGCTGGCTGAGCATCATTACAATATGGGGGGCTTGGCCACTTGGTTCAAACGCAAGGGCGGGCATATCATGGATATCTCCCTGCACGGGTTCCCCTGCGGGATGATAAAAACCTTGCGAAAATACTGGAACCAGGACATTTCCAAACGGGTGATCCAGCTTAAAAATATTCGTTTCGACAACCCGCAGTTTTCCATCAATACTACTTTCGACAAGATAGACTTTACGCATATCCTGCGTGAGCGTTTCGGTATCCTGAAAGAAGTGATCGATGAGTTCTTTGTAACCGCACGGGCCATGAATTTTTATGATGATCTGGTCATGACCACCCGAGACCTTTTTGAGAAATTTTTTCCGGGTCGCACCGATGTCTGGCGTTTTCTCATGGAACCGATTACCTATGCCAATGGTTCCACCTTGGATGATCCGGCACTGACTTACGGCATTGTTTTTTCCAACTTCATGGACAAGGGGGTTTTTACCTATCAGGGTGGCACCGATCACCTGATTAAGGAAATGAAGAAGGAGCTATTGCGAAACGGTGTGGATATTCGTACTCACTGCATGGTCGAAAAAATTTATGTGGAAGATAAAACGGTGCAGGGAGTCCGCATTAACGGGCAGGACATTTCGTGCCGGTCCGTCCTTTCCAACTCGAACTTGTTGACCACCATCGAACAACTGACAGGCGAGGAACATTTTGATCCTGAGTTTATCAAAGAGGTCAAAAAAGTCAGGCTCAATAATTCCAGTTGCCAGGTTTATATGGGAATCAAAAGAGGGGAAACCGTGCCGCATGTAGGCGACCTGCTGTTCTCCTCCGTGGCGGATGAATACTGTACGGATAAAATATTGAGCAAAGATGTCACCAGCCGCACCTTTTCGTTTTATTACCCGGAGATACGCCCGGGAACCAGTCGTTATTCTATCGTTTCTTCGACCAACGCCCGGTATCAGGACTGGGCCAACCTGAGCGAATCCAAATACCGGCAAGACAAGCATGATTTGGAGCAAAGCACCCTCGATGCGCTGGAAAAATATGTTCCTGACATTCGCAGGAAAGTGGATCATGTGGAAGCCTCAACACCAAAAACTTTCAAGCGCTACACCCTGCACCCTTCGGGCACTTCGTTTGGAACCAAGTTTGAGGGTCTTAAAATAAGCCGAGACCTTCCTAAACAGATTAATGGTCTGTTCCATGCCGGATCGGTAGGAATTATTATGTCTGGCTGGCTGGGAGCGGCAAACTACGGAGTCATTGTCGCCAACGAAACGGACAAATTCCTCCGGCAGTTGAGCCCGAGCCTGGTGACCGCATCGGCCTGAAGGCAAGTGGCCCCTTTCCTCTCTCCTGAAACTCAATAACCATGGAATTCGATTTTACAGGGCAAACGGCTCTGGTCACGGGCGGTACGCGTGGTATAGGTCGGGCCATCTCAGAGGCGTTCCTCAAAGCCGGAGCAAAAGTCATCGCCACTTATCTGGGTAATGATGAGGCAGCGGAAAAATTTAAACACGCCAATGCCGACCACGCAGACTTTCTCGACATTCATAAGTTCGATGTTGCCGATTATGAGGTGGTTGAAAAGTTTTATAAAGAAATTGAAAAGAAATACGACAACTTCCAGATTCTTGTTGTCAGTTCAGGCATTCGTTCCGATTCCATTGTCGGCATGATGAAGGCGGAGGACTGGAACCGGGTCATCAACACCAATCTGACAGGAACCTTCAATTTGTGCAAGCTGGCGGTGCAGTCCATGATGCGCCAGAGATATGGAAGAATCATCACTTTAACATCTCCGGTGGGCAAGTTCGGATTTGCAGGCCAGGCCAATTATGCTGCGTCAAAAGCGGGTCAGGTGGCATTCACACGATCCCTGTCCAAGGAGGTAGCGAGCCGCAAGATTACCGTTAATTGTGTTTCGCCAGGTTTCATCGATACCGATTTCATTGGCGATCTGCCGGAAGAGCAGAAAAAATTCTATAAGGATCAGATTCCCCTGAAACGCTTTGGAACCCCGGAGGATGTAACCTACCCGGTGCTGTTTCTCGCCTCAAAAGAATCTTCTTACATCACAGGTTCGGTGTTAGAGGTAACTGGGGGACTATAAAATGTCACAGGACTTTCTTCAATACATTCCCCATCGCCCGCCTTTCCTGTTTATCGACCGGGTGCTTGAAGAAAGTGACGATACCATCAAGGCGGAAAAAAAGATCGACCCGAAAGAACCGTTTTTTGAGGGGCATTTTCCCGGAAGACCGATCATGCCGGGGGTGTTGATCTTTGAATCCATTTTTCAAGCCGGTGCAATCATGATGGGAAAACGTATCGCCAACGAAGGCAAGATCCCTCAAGCATGCTGTTCATCCGGGAGATACGATGCAGATTGAGGTGACCCTCAAAGAAATGGTCAGTACCGCCGCATACATGACGGGCAAGGCCACCGTCAACGGTAAAACCGCAGTCACCCTGGAGTTCTCCGCCATGCTGGTTGAGGAGACAAAATAGCGGAGAGCCTCCGCTGGCATGAGCACGTTATATTTTTCATTAGCCTTTACCCTTGCTACCCCTGCGGGGCACGAAAGTTAAGGTAATATACCACGGGGCATGAGGACTAATGAAGAGGACATCACGCATGCCCCGAAGGGGTAATGGCTTTATAAGGCGAACAGAAAATGAGTTTTCTCGATCTCGAAAACAAAAATTTCCTCGTGACTGGAGTGGCAAACAGGAAAAGTGTTGCCTGGCATATTGCGAAAACGCTGGAAGAAGAAGGCGCAAAGGTCATATATAGCGTCCGCTCTGAAGATCGCAAAAAGTCACTGGAAAAGCTCCTGACAGGTAAAATGGTCTGCGTCTGTGATGTAGAAAAACAGGAAGATATTGAACGCTTAAAGACCCAGGTAGCGCAACACAGTGAAGTTCTGCACGGACTCGTCCACTCCATAGCTTTTGCCAATTATTCCCAGGGCTGGAAACCCTTTCATGAAACGCCGAAAAAGGATTTTCTTCAGTCTATCGATATCAGTTGTTATTCCCTGATCAGTCTCGCCAATGCTTTTAAGGACTTCTTCCATCAACAGGCCTCTGTTGTTACCGTATCAATTTCCACTACACGGATGGCGGCTGAAAATTACGGGTACATGGCTCCGGCGAAGGCGGCGCTCGATTCCACTCTCTGTTTCCTGGCAAAATCGTTCAGCGCATTTTCAAAAGTCCGGTTCAACTCCATCAATCCTGGCCTGCTCAAGACATCGGCCTCAGCAGGCATACCAGGCTATATCGACTCCTACCTGCATGCCGAAAAAGCAACGCTGAGGAAAAAAGGACTGACCACCCAGGAGGCGGCCAATGCGGCGGTATTTTTATTGAGTGAACGCGCAAGTGGCATCAACGCCCAGGGCCTGGTTCTTGATGCCGGAATGTCCATCAACTATTTTGATCAGGAATTGATTAAATCCACTTCTACCCCTAAAAGCTAATGAAGTAATATCACATGCGCATTTTCAAGGTGTAGCCATGTGCTAGTGGGGTCCAGTGCATTATGCTCATCATTTGCCTTTACCCGTTCCGGGCATGAAGGCAATGGTTGAGTACCACGCATTCCCCGAAGGGGTATCACGCTGGCGGCGGTTCGCCGATCATGTGGATTACAAGCTGAATTTATTTTTTAAGATAGTGGCACAGGCGTGATGGTTGTTTTCGCGAAGCGTTCCCAACATTCCCAGAAGGCTTTCACGGGTCGTTGTTTCCTTGATATCCAATTGGTATGTTTTGAAGATTTCCTCAATGCTTCCTATGTAGCCAGAAATCATATTTTTGTTTCCATGCTGAATAAATTCATCGGTTTTGGATCGCACCAGAACCAGCCCTTTGCCTCGGCTGGGCTTTTTGATAGGTTCGATGACTCTTCTTGATTCAAAAGACTCTTCATTGTCTTCAGCCAGTTCAAAGGACTGGCTCAACTTCAGGTTGATTTCATCGACCAGAAGTGTTTCCTTGGCTTTTTTAAGCGGATCCAGGGCTTTCATATAATTTTCCGCAGCATTTTGTTTTGCCTGCATGTGGGTATAAGTGTCACCCATTTGCACCCGAAACAGTCCTTCATACCTGTTATCGTGGTATTTTTCAGCCAATTCAAGTCCTTTCTCAAGCAGGTTTAAGGCTCGTTCCATATCTTTGGACTGTGCATAAATTTCTCCATACCGCAAAAGAATTTCCAGCTCATCTTTTCTTTTCCCCAAGCCACGGGCCAATAAAAGGCTTGCTTCCATATAATCCTCCGCGTTGGACAAATTCTTGACTCCACCCAGACAAAATCCGAGATGCTTGAGAAGGGTTCCCATGCAGGGTCCGTTCCCTGCTTCTTTTGCTTTCCTTTTCCCTTCTTTCATTATTTGGATGGCATTATTAAACTCACCCTTTTTCTCGTAAGCCTGGCCCAATCTCATCAAACTGAGTTCCTCGTCCACCTCAATTTTATTTTCCTGGCACAGCTTCCTTATTTTCAAAAGTATATCGATGGTTTCCTCGGTTTTGTCTTTGGTCAGATACAACTTTGCTATTTCGTTAAGGATTTTCCCTTCGGTTTGGGCATCTTTCAAGGTAGAGGCCAGTTGGTGTGCCTGTTCTAAACATTCCTCTGCCTCCTCATATTTTTTTGGGAACTGTGAAACATGCCCAGGTTCAAAAGATGTAAGGCTTCGATATTTTTTTGACGTAATCTTTGTGAAACTTTCAGCCCCGTTTCCAGAAAACTCCGACACTCTTTAGGAAAGTAGTGTAACGGAAGGAGTTCGGCTCCTGCGACCATATAAGAATTGAACAACTCCGCGGCTTTCTTCCCTTCCACGCTGTTTTTACTCACTCGGTTCAACCCCGCCTGAATGTTGGCCCATTCCCGGTGAAACAATTGAAACCCTTCGCGGGCCTTTTGGCCGCCCTTTGATATGTTTTCGCGAGCCGTATTGAGGATAGGAAGATAACAAGTCGCGTGTCTCAGTTTCGCTTCTCTGGCGATCGTTTCGGGAAGATAATTTTTAAGCTGATTTTTCACCCAGTCGTGCAGGATGTAGCGTTTGGTGATGGGATGGGTTTTGACCAGCCCGAATTGAGAAAATGATTTTAAACAGTTTCCGTTTTCTTCACAAATCTGGGAAGAAGCTATCGCCTCAAAGGAAGCGGGGAAGACAGCCAACTGGTTGAAAACTGTTTGTTCTTTATCTTTTAAGGAATTATAAATCGCCTTGAATGCGGCAAGCATTGATTCTTCATTTGCATCGGTCTTTTCCAGAAAAGAATTGTTCTGGTGTTTGCGGAACAGGTTGACAAAATCTTCTGGATGCATCTTCATTTTTGAGGACAGGAAGTGGCCGCACATTTCAAGAGCCAGAGGGAGGCCTCGGCATAATTTTGCGATTTCCCTGGCCCGGGGTTTTAGCCTGAGCGAGCAATCGATCAAAAACTTCTGGGCAGATTCGACGTCCAGCGGTTCTACCAAAATAAAATAAGCCTCATTTAGATCCAGTTTTTTCTCAGCTGTAATAATCAACAGCCAGGAACTGGATGCGGTGGGTTTCAGTTCTTTAACCTGATCGGTCGACACCACGTTATCCAGAACGAGAACGCCCTGACGTTTGGCCATCATATGTCGGTATAGCTTTTTGAGTCGGGTCATATTGTCAGGGATATGCATCGTAGGCCGGAATGAGAGAACAATTCGTATCATGGCATCCCTAGTAGAAAGCGCGTTCTCCCCCTCCCCGCCTAAATCCAGATACAATTTAATATTTTGGAAATTGTATTTGTATTTTCTTACCACTTCCAATGCCAAAGCTGTTTTTCCTACCCCCGATCTGCCGTGCAATTCAATAAGCGAAATTCCTTTGTGGATGGCGTTGAACACTTCGATGAGGACTTCATCGCGGCCGAATAAATTTTTTGAATCGGTGGAAACAGGTGCCACACATAACTTCTCTTTCAGTTCGGTTTTCGCCTTTTCCATTTTCAAAACCCATTGGGCAAGGTTTTCTGGGGTTTCCTCCTTTTTTTGGGCTTGTTCAGGTTGACTTTCAGAATCCGGGTCGATTTTCTCCGCTTGAGGTGACTCTTTGAATTTTTCCGGGATGAGTTTGGTGGCTAAAAAAATGACCAGTCCGAGCAAAATAGTTAACACTCCGTAAGTCATGACGGAATCTCCCGGGTTAACAAAGTCTTTCCAGTTAAGGCAGATGAAACAGAGGTGAAGGGAAAAACCCTAATAAAATTAATGGGTTGAACAATATAATCGGGTGTCGGTGTCAGAAAACTCATGAGAAATCACACTTTATTGGAAAACAGGATTGAGCAGTCACTTATATAAAGCAATCCTTATGCCAAAAAATATTACCTTATATATCAGTGGTTTCTTCGGCTTTGAGAATTGAGGGTGTTGGACTATTGTATGCAATGATGCAAACCCCTAGGCGTTAGCGTGATACCTCACAGGGGTTGAAAGGGCAAAAGAAAGGATGGGTTATCACAGCCTCCCTCGCTATAGGGGGTTAGAATTGTTTGAGGGGACGCAGTAGAAACTTATTGGGCCGAGTTAATTTCTGCTTGCCAGAAGAAGCGACGGCCCATTGGTCGCAGGGCCAGCCCTGCTAGAATTGTTTTAGGAAGCGTAAGTCGTTTTCGAAGAACAAACGGATGTCGTTGATGCCATATTTCAGCATGGAGATGCGTTCAATACCCAGGCCAAACGCGAACCCGGTCCATTTTTCTGCATCGTAATTGACGAATTTGAATACTGCCGGATCGACCATGCCTGCCCCAAGAATTTCTACCCAGCCTGTTTGTGAGCAAACTCGGCACCCTTTTCCGCTACAAATCACGCACTGAATATCGACTTCCGCGCTGGGGCAGGTGAAGGGAAAGAAACTGGGACGGAACCGGACTTTTGTGTCTTTGCCAAACACCTCCTGGAGAAAAATACTCATAATGCCTTTGAGGTGGCTGAAAGAAACATTTTCATCCACCATGAGTCCTTCGATTTGATGGAACATAGGGGTGTGCGAGATATCTGAATCACAACGGTAGACTCTTCCTGGAGCGATAATGCGTAATGGCGGTTCGCGGTCTTCCATCACATGAATCTGCACTGGCGAAGTATGGGTCCGCAAAACCGCCTCCCCTTCTACGTAAAAAGTATCCTGCATATCCCGTGCAGGGTGGTCTTTGGGAATGTTCAAGGCCTCAAAATTATAATAATCTGTTTCAATTTCGGGACCCTCTTCCACCTGGAATCCCAATCCCAGGAAAATGGATTTGATTTCCTCCATCACTTGGGTGATGGGGTGAAGGGTTCCGGAGATTTCCCTTCTGCCCGGCAAAGTGGTGTCAAACGTTTCACTTTTTGAAGGCTGGCGTTTTGGGGATTTGCCCAGCTCTTCTTCCTTATCCTTGAGCTGGTTTTCAACATACTGCTTAAAATCGTTGATGAGTTTGCCCCGTTGCCGTTTTTCTTCTGGAGCGGCCTGGCGCAGTTCTTTCATAAGGGCCTGGACACAGCCTTTTTTTCCGAGGAAATCTATACGCAGTTGTTTGAGGGGTTCCGGGGCGGAGGCGGAACGGATGCGGGAATCAAAATCTTGCCGGCGCTTGTCAATGGTTTCGATCATTTTTCAGCTAGGGGCCCCTGCTCGCCGACAGGGGAAACTTGGCAAAAGCTTTTTAAGCCGAGAGAAATTATTATTCGCCAGAGGAAGCGATTGCTCGCTGGCCCCGCGCCTAGCGGAGTTGGGCGCGTGCGGTTTCGGTCAGGGTTTTGAAGGAGTCCTGATTGTGGATCGCCATATCAGAGAGGACCTTTCGGTCAAGCTGGATATCGGCTTTTTTCAGTCCATAAATAAACTGGCTGTAGTTCATGCCTTGCGCTCTGACTGCGGCGTTGATCCGGGCAATCCAGAGTCGACGAAACTCGCGCTTGCGGTTTTTCCGATCGCGATAGGCGTAGCACAAACCATGCTCAACGGCCTCCCGGGCTTTCGCACACTGCGGTAGCCTTTGGCTAGTTTTAATATTTTTTTACGTCGTTTCCGGGAAACGGTTCCGCTTACTGCTCGTGGCATTTTGAAATTCTCCTTCTAGCCCACTTAATGTGGGAGGCGAACTAATAACGCTCGCCCAATTAAAATATTAAAATTTTTAAGGTGACCTATCGTCCCGCTAGGTGTTGAGGGTCAAGGGATTAAAGCCCTCATGCGTTTTGCGTCTCCCTTTGCCATCATGCTGGCCTTTCGCAGGTTTCTTTTTCTTTTGGTGGTTTTAGATGTCAGAATATGGCTGGTGAAAGCGCTGTTCCGACGAATTTTTCCGGTACCTGTTCTGCGAAACCTTTTCGCGGCACCTCTATTTGTTTTCATTTTTGGCATTATCAACTCCGTGTTCTATTAATTGTTTCTCAGGTTCCTCGGCGGGCACTTCTACTGGTTTGGCAACCGGCTGTGCTTTAATCATTCCCCCTTTTTTAGTTTTAGTATTTTTAGGGGCCAAGATCATGACTAAGGTACGCCCTTCCTGTTTGGCCTGTTGCTCAATGACCGCCGTATCTTCCGTTGCCTCGACAACACGTTCCAGAACCCTCATGCCGAATTCGCGGTGCACGATTTCACGTCCTTTAAAGAAAATCACCACTTTGGCCTTGTCACCATTTTCCAGAAACCGCTTTACATTCCTCAATTTGAAATCGAAATCGTGCCGATCGGTATTGGGCCGGAACTTGACTTCCTTGACGTGAATGATTTTCTGTTTCTTTTTGGCTTCGTGCGCCTTTTTGCTGGCCTTGTACTTGTGTTTGCCATAATCCATGATTCGGCAAACAGGAGGGTTAGCGGTCGGGGCAACTTCGACGAGATCAAGATCCTGGTCGCGAGCTATGCTCAGAGCTTCTTCTGTGGGCAGGGTGCCTAATGGCTCCCCGTCATCACCAATTACGGATACTTCCCGCACCCGAATCATCTTATTTATGCGCTGCTTCTTATTAATTTAAATCCAACCTTATAAAAATTTTAATTTTCAGATTCAATCAGCCGGGAATCTATACCGGATTTCAGTTCTTCCAGAAAGGACTCAAAATCTAGGGTCCGGGTTTCTTTGGAACGCCGCTTACGAACAGCCAGAGTTTGAGAATCCATCTCTTTATCCCCTAAAACAACCATATAAGGGATTTTCTGTAATTGGGCCTCCCGTATCTTGAACCCAATCTTCTCATTTCGCAAGTCTTTTTCTACCCGAATGTCCAATTCTTCAAACCGTTGGGCCAATTTATCTGCATAACCCGCGTGCTTGTCGGTGATGGGTAAAAGGATGACCTGCACCGGAGCCAGCCATAACGGGAAAGCACCGGCGTAATGCTCGATCAGACAACCAAAAAAACGCTCCAGCGAACCCATTAAGGCACGGTGGAGCATGATCGGCTGATGGCGTTGCCCATCTTCCTCAATATAACTTATATCAAAGCGTTCGGGAAGGTTAAAATCCACCTGCACCGTCGAAACCTGCCAATAGCGGCCTATGCTGTCCTTAATTTTGATATCGATTTTAGGACCATAAAAAACCCCTTCGCCTGGATCGACCTCGAAGTCCAGCTTTTTGTTGTTCAGGGCATTTTCCAGAGCCTGGGTGGCGTTTTCCCAGCCCTCTTCCGAGCCGACATATTTATCCGGCCGGGTGCTCAAATAGATTTTGTATTCGA
>JYMV01014562.1_pt1 | contig 19231 bp, 16 predicted proteins | sample 338911 | NCBI WGS metagenome assembly JYMV01 (sample SAMN03354496, study PRJNA234377) | hydrothermal vent metagenome | biome: Deep sea; feature: Hydrothermal plumes at the Eastern Lau Spreading Center, Western Pacific Ocean; material: Seawater | place: Tonga | collected 2009 | depth 2000 m m
ATTCTCGATCGGTAGTCGACTATTTTCAGGAAGGAATTAAATAAAAAGTAAGTTTCCATATATCTGAAACTTTCTTTAAAAATATGATGCTAAGAGAACTAGAATATCCTATAAACATTTAACCCCGGCAACCAAACTTTAACGAATGATCGGGCAGAATTACAGGTACTGAGGGAAAACTTTCTACCATCGACCGGGGTCTATAGTACTAACACTGCGACCCGGTTAGACGTTAAGTTTTTCCTGTGAAAGAGGGATCATTGGATCTTGAAAACTAATTTTGGGCTACAGTGGAATTTGTTCCAAATAAAATTCAAAAGATAGTAAGTAAACTAAACAAAACATGAAAAACATTTCGAAATTCAGTTAACTCGGTAAATAGTATGTCGCTTGTACGGAAAATAGTAAATGTCGCTCTAAGGAAGGCGCCCTTGGGCTTGTTGGTGGTTGTAACTTCAATTTTGCCACTCTTGATTTTTGATTGGCGATCGACAAATGCTGCACGGCCAAATGTGAATAAATACTCCTTTTATAACACGCCAGCGATACGTCTTTTACCGGTCGACCCCGTTTTGGAGAAGGATTTTCCGCCACCAACATTTACGAAAAAGGTAAAAGTTGGTAAGGACGATACACTAATAAATCTTTTGAAACGGGAAGGTGTGGCATTGGAGAATGCGCACAAAGCAGTTAAAGCGCTTTCAAAGTTTTACGACCCGCGACGTACGAAGCCCGGTCAGGAAATAACCCTCGTATTAACTCCCCAAACCTCTGGTCCTAACAATAATATCATTCAGCGAATGGTGGTTCGTCCAAGTATATATAATGAGATTACCATTGCGCTTATTGATGACCAGCGCTTTAGAGTCTCTAAACAAACATTTGCGGTAAAACGGCGCTTGTTTAAAGAGAATGGCTCAATAAAAACCAGTCTTTATGAGGCGGCAATTAAGTCTGGGGTTCCCAAACCCATACTGATGGAATTGATCCGGATTTATTCTTGGGATGTAGATTTTCAACGGGGCATTAGGGTTGGCGATAAGTTTGAAGTGCTATTTGAAAAGCTATTCACTGAAAACGGCAAGTTTGCCCGCTTTGGAAATGTAGTATATGGGAATCTAATCTTAAGAGGGGAAAACAATCCTCTCTATCGTTATCGGACTAGTAAAGGAATTATAGGCTATTTTGATAATAAGGGTAAAAGTGCCCGTAAAGCTTTAATGCGCACACCTATAAATGGCGCCCGTTTAAGCTCAGGTTTTGGCAAGAGACGGCATCCCATTCTAGGGTATAACAAATTGCATCGTGGAGTAGATTTTTCGGCTCCGCGTGGAACGCCGGTATATGCGGCTGGAAGCGGAAGTATAGTGAAAAAAGGCCGCAATGGTGCGTACGGTAATTACATTCGCGTTCGCCACGGTTCGAAATTTGAAACAGCCTATGCGCATCTGAGCCGTTTTAAGCCGGGTATACGGATTGGAGCACGGGTTAGACAGGGAGCGATAATTGGGTATGTGGGGTCAACGGGTCGGTCCACAGGACCTCATTTGCATTACGAGATATTAAAAAATAATACCCAAATCAATCCATTGAGGCTGAAAATGCCGTCCGGCAAGAGGCTCGCCGGCAACGAACTTGCACTTTTTTCCTCCGTTCAGGCAAAATTAGAGCAACAATACACTGCGCTTGATACCAATCATAAATAGGCCAAAGTGTTTTAGTAAAATACCGCCGAACCATGACGCCTAGTGATTAAGCGGTTTTCCCGCGTACTTCTTCGCCGTTTATGAAAAGCTTTTCTTGACCTGCGCTGACGTGAGCTATGTCTCCGTCCCGTATTTTATCCTCTAGGATGAGAGTAGCCATTGGGTTTTCTATATAGCGTTGAATTGCGCGTTTCAGCGGTCGTGCACCGTAGACTTGGTCATATCCCAAGTCTGCTAACCATGAAAGCGCGGGCTGATCAACCTCAAGCCCAATATTCCGGGATGCTAAACGGTCTCTGACTCGATTGAGTTGGATATTTACTATGGGACCCATTTGATCTCGAAATAGCCTATGGAACAAAATAATTTCATCTAGGCGGTTAAGAAACTCTGGGCGGAAAGTTTCTCGTACAATTTCCATGACACCTTCTTTTATCTCCGAGGAATCGTGGTCCTGTTCCTGCTTGGCCATCAATTCGGATCCAAGATTTGAGGTCAAAATTATAATGGTATTCTTAAAATTTACTGTTCGACCGTGACTGTCAGTTAGACGACCATCTTCAAGGACCTGCAAAAGAATATTGAAGACATCAGGATGGGATTTTTCAACCTCGTCAAGCAGGATCACCTGATAGGGTCGCCTTCGGACCGCCTCGGTTAGGGTGCCGCCATCGTCGTATCCAACATATCCAGGTGGTGCACCAATTAAACGGGCGACGGAATGTTTTTCCATGTATTCGGACATGTCGATACGTTGCATAGCATTTTCATCATCGAATAAAAATTCGGCCAGAGCTTTAGTAAGCTCCGTTTTGCCAACACCGGTCGGACCGATAAAAAGAAACGAGCCTAAAGGCCGTTGAGTATCTTGCAAACCAGCCCGAGAACGCCTAATAGCATTGGAGACAGAAGAAAGGGCCTCCTCTTGGCCAATTACTCGCTTTTCCAAAGAATTTTCCATCTTTAGGAGTTTTTCACGTTCACCTTCGAGCATCTTATCGACCGGAATTCCTGTCCAGAGAGAAACTATAGCAGCAATATGCTCAGTCATGACTGTTTCTTGAACCATGCCAGGCTTCTCAGCGTTTTCGGCTTTTTCGAGTTGTTCCTTCAACTCCGGAACCTGCGAATACTGTAATTCCCCGGCTTCTTCAAAACGACCCTCCCGAAGCGCTTTCTCCATAGAGATTCTAGCCTGATCTAACTTTTCTTTAAGTTTTTGTGTTTCGGCTATTTTATCCTTTTCACCTTGCCACTGTTTAGTTAAGGCGTTGGCTTCTCCTTCAAGCGTCGCCAGTTCTTTTTCTAGTTGCACCAGTCGCTCTTTGGATCCGTGGTCAGCTTCTTTGAGGAGGGCTTCACGTTCGATCTTAAGCTGAACAACGCGACGTTCCAACTCATCCAATTCTTCTGGTTTGGAGTCTACCTCCATACGCAAACGGCTTGCAGCCTCGTCAATAAGGTCAATAGCTTTATCAGGTAAGAAACGGTCAGTGATGTAGCGGTCTGATAAAGTAGCTGCCGATACAAGGGCCCCGTCAGTAATTCTAACGCCATGATGTAGGTCATACTTTTCTTTGATGCCGCGGAGAATGGATATAGTATCTTGGATGGTTGGTTCTGAAATAAATACAGTTTGAAAACGTCTGGCTAGAGCAGCATCCTTTTCCACATGTTTGCGGTATTCATCCAGTGTTGTTGCACCAACACAATGCAACTCGCCCCTTGCCAATGATGGTTTTAAAAGATTGGATGCATCAATTGCGCCCTCAGCTGCACCCGCACCTACTAAGGTATGCATTTCGTCGATAAAAAGAATGATCTCGCCATTCGAGTCGGTTACCTCGTTTAAAACGGCTTTTAATCTTTCCTCAAATTCTCCTCTAAATTTGGCTCCGGCAAGCATGGCACCTAAATCAAGCATGACTAACTGTTTTTTTGCCAACGCTTCGGGGACATCACCATTCACAATTCTCTGGGCTAGTCCTTCCACTATAGCGGTCTTACCGACACCTGGTTCCCCAATTAAAACCGGGTTATTTTTTTTTCGCCGAGAAAGAACCTGTATGCTCCGTCTGATTTCTTCATCCCGACCTATAACAGGGTCAAGTTTCCCTTCCCGTGCCTCCCCCGTCATATCCCGGCCAAATTTAAGTAGAGCATCGTATCCGTCTTCAGCATTTGGAGAGAGGGCTCCACGGCCTTTACGTAACTTATTAATTGCTTCATTTAAGGCATTAGGATTAACACCTGCGTTAGTAAGAATTTTACTAGAGGCCGTATCTGGCGACATGGACAAAGATAACAAGAGATATTCTGCGGTAACGTAGCTGTCACCTACGTTATCAGTTAAATCCTCTGCTTGGGACAATACTTTTGACATTTGGGGTGATAAATAAATCTGTCCCGCTCCGCTGCCTTCAATACTTGGAAGCCGATTTAATTCTTTTTGCACTAGCTGGTAGATTTCTGCCACGTTACCACCGCAAGCTTCCACAAGCTTTGTCGCTAAGCTTTCTTGATCTTCAACCAAGATTTTAAATAGATGTTCTGGCGTCAGTTGTTGATGATTAGACTGAGCTGCTACACTCTGCGCAGACTGGATGTAACCCCGAGAACGTTCGGTGAACTTATCAAAGTTCATGCTCATCTATCCTTCCTTTAAAGAAGCGGCTTGCTCTGCACATCTCAGTAACATTCCATGATTCTTTCGTTGAGTAATCAGCTCCAAATTTTAATATGTAATAGTTTTATGTAGCTGCAAGGGGACCCCAATTTTAAAAAAGGTTAACAACTGCTTTGATTTGGTTTTGGTGATTTACCGTGAAAACCATTGGTTTAAATATCTGTTTTTAGACCACGGTTACCGTGCTTTTTTAAGCATTCTGAAATTCTTATAATATTATTAAGAAAGGCTGATTAGTTGATAGATTTGATTTTAATTGGATCTATTTTAAAATCTGGTATCAGTATTTAGATATTCGTTTCTGTGCAAATTCATATGGGCATTATTTATTGGAAGAACCGACTATAGTGGCTTAGCAATGTGACTATACAGGGTAAGATCGTTGTAAATGTTTAAAAATTGAATAATCCAATATTTTCCAGATCATGTATCCGACGGCGTTATAGTGGAGTGTTAACCTTTCTAAGGATGGATAGATATAAGTTGTTCGCACCTACATAAGGATACGTTCCTTCGTATTAAGTGTCGCCAAAATTATTATTGATTAAAATGTTATACGATTGTATTAGCGTGTCGCCTGTTTAGGCAGCCCATCGGATGTTGGGTTAGTTTATGAAGGTTTAGTCTTCTACGTTAGAGTGTATTAACTCTATTCAATAGAGCTAGAGGCTGCCAGAGGGTTTTCTTCTACAGTTTTTGTTTCAACATTGGGTTTTCCGGTATCATCTCGGGCATGGTCTAAATCTGTATCTTCATTTGATCCTAATTCATTTTTTTCCTGATTAGGATTAATATTTTGTCCGTTGTCACGACGGTTTTCCCTTTCTTCACGGGTGTCGTTGTGCTGTTCGGCGTTCTCTTGGGCCAAGGATAAAATTCGAGAATAATGCTCAGCATGCTGGAACATATTTTCAGCAATTATACGATCACCTGTTGTCGTGGCATCACGGCCCAGGGCGAGGTATTTATCAAAGACCTGCTGGGCAGTCCCTCGGACGCGAACCTCCGGTCCATGACTATCAATTTGGTTGCTACCGCGTGGTTGCCTCTTCCCGTTACCTCGTCCACGCGAACGCCGGGAATTGTTTCCTTGTCTCATGTCGCCTTTTGCTTCTATTTGCGATAAAACCATTCCCCCATCAAAACGTTCTTCCAGTGCAAAAAATTACCGCACACTTGACCTTTTGATAGTTCGGAATGTGGTGCTAATCAAGTAACAGCTTTCTGTACCTACAACACGATTTGCACCCAACAGTAAGAGAGCCTAGACAAAGGAGTTCTTTTTTCCAACCATTAAATGAGAATATTAGCATCAATTTCTAACTGTTGCTAAAAGGCAACGGTTTTGGAATGCCAGATCTTGGGTAATCTTTTTTATTTTTAGTCCATTCTTCTCAAAAATATGAGTAACTTCTGGAGCTTGCCCTAATCCAAGTTCTACAGCAGCTAACCCAGATTTTGTTAAGAGGCGATGTATCTCACGGGCTATGATTCGGTAAGATTCTAATCCATCCCGACCACCATCAAGTGCCATATGTGGTTCAAATTTCCTCACTCCTATGTCTAGCATTTCAATTTCTCCGGAGGGTATATACGGTGGGTTACACACAATGATATCGAACGATGTTTTTATCCCGTCACCCCAATTCCCGGTCCTTATTTCTGCTCGGTCTATGAAGCCCAGTCGCTGCATGTTTCTGCGTGCGGTGCTGGATGTAGATTTACTTGCGTCTACTCCAACGCCAACGGCATATTTAAATTCTGTCAAAAGTGCACCTAGCAAGCATCCACAACCTGTCCCAAGATCAAGTATATTCAGGCGCGCATTGGCGTTAGGTGTGAAATCTAAAATAGTTTCAATAAGTGTCTCACTATCCGGCCTTGGAATTAGGGTATCTTCTGTAACTTCAAAGGGTAGGCTCCAAAACTCCTTGTTTTTCATAAGGTACGCCATTGGTTCGTGTTGGGCTCGGCGTTTTGTAAGAAGCAATACTTTGTTCCAGACATCGGCATACAATCTTGCCTTCGGAAATCCCCTCAGGTCAGTAACAGATTTACCAGTGACATATTGAAGCAAGAGGTGAGCTTCGCGCCTTGAGTTTTCTATACCAGCTTCTGACAAAATAGTAGACACTATCTCAATAGATTCACCCAAAGTTCCAGGGTTAGAAATCATTAAACACTAGCTAATAAAGTCGCTTGTTCTTCCGCGGTTAAGGCGTCGATAATTTCGTCCAAGTCTCCCTCCATGACCCTGTCAAGTTTATAAAGGGTAAGATTAATGCGGTGGTCGGTAACCCTTCCTTGGGGAAAGTTATAGGTACGGATACGTTCCGATCGGTCACCTGTTCCTACCTGGTTTTTTCTATTAGCAGCACGTGCCTGATCTACTTGCAGCTGTTCAAAATTGTATAGTTTGGACCGCAAAAGTTTCATCGCTTTAGCCCGATTTTTATGTTGTGACTTTTCATCTTGACATTGCACAACAAGTTTTGAGGGTAAGTGGGTAATACGGACGGCGCTATCGGTTTTGTTTACGTGCTGGCCTCCGGCTCCTTGTGCCCGGTAGGTATCAATTCTGAGGTCTTTGGTGTTGATCTCAATATCCACTTCCTCGGCCTCAGGTAACACCGCTACTGTGGCAGCTGAGGTATGTACCCGACCTTGACTTTCGGTTTCGGGGACGCGTTGGACGCGGTGTACCCCCGATTCAAATTTTAATTTTGCGAAAACATCCTTACCGGTTATATTCGCAATTGCCTCTTTGTAGCCGCCAATACCAGTTTCACTAAGATCCATAAAATCGAATGTCCAGTTATGTTGTTCCGAGAAGCGCTGGTACATGCGGAATAAATTTGCTGCAAATAAGGCGGCTTCTTCACCACCGGTACCTGCCCTAATTTCAAGTATAGCATTTTTTTTATCCACGCTATCTTTCGGCAAAAGCTGGAGTTGCACATCATGTTTTAAAGAAGGGAGCTGTTGTTTAAGCTCTCGCAGTTCTTCTTCTGCAAGCGCTTTTACCTCGCTATCAGAAATATCTTCATCAAGGAGCAAGTTTAGATTCCGGATTTCAGATTCAACTTCCCTATATATTTTAACTACCCTAACAATCTCATTTAGCTCGGTGAACTCTTTGGATAAACGAGCATATTCCTGCCCACCCATTCCAGAATGGGTGGCTAGAAGGTTCTGTAATTCGTCATGCTTAGAAAGCAACCCATCAAGTTTGTGTTCGAGGCTCATCTCCTATTTGTCCAAATCGTTGGATTCAACTCCCGGCAGCGCCTTTGTTGCCTTTTCATACTGTTTTAGACTTTGAAAAAATAGTTGTGTTGCTTTATCGGCATCTCCAAGTGCTTCAGCCAAGGCTTTTTGTCTGAGCCCTTCGATAAAATCGTTGCTCATGAGCCCCTTATTATCGCTAACTAATTTTTTTTGTTCAGTAAATACATTGGTTACCTCGTCTTCAACAATCTTCCATGCCTTATTAGTTTCCACTTCTCGTGTTTTAACACCTTCACGTGTGACTTTTTCTAAATCATCCAGTGTGTACAAAAATGCGTCTTCTAATTCCACCACCGCGTAATCAACATCACCGGGCACGCCAGTATCAATTATAAGGATTGGTTTTCGGCGCCTTATGGTAGACGCTGACTTGATTGTATCCCGGGTTAAAGTAAATCGACGTGTATTCATTGAGGTCAACACAATGTCTGATTTTGCCAATAGAATGGGTAATTCTTCCATGCGTCCCACATGGCAATTGAGGTTTTGTCCTATCGAATCTGCTTTTGTTAAGGTCGGGTGGGTTACCACTAAGTGTGCTAGACCAGCTGAAAGTAAGCTTGTAGCGAGCATTTCACCCATTTCACCGGCGCCTATTAATAGGCCTGAGCAATGAGAGAGGTCCCCGTGCAGATCCCGTGCAACTTGCACGGTAGCTGCCGGGATGGATACCGGACGACGGCTGATTTCTGTCTCTCTAAACACTCGTTTAGAGGTTGTGAAAGCCCCCTCAAACAATAAGTCTAGTTCAACTCCTGTCTTACCGGCATGTTTGGCCGCGTTGTAAGATGTATTAAGGATATTACTGACACGTGGGTCACCAATCACCAGGCTGTCGAGAGCGCAACAGACCGCAAGGAGATGCCTAAAAGCTTCACCGCTTGTAAGTACATAAGTCTGTGCCTCAATCTCCCCCCGCCCGACTCCGGCGTGGGAGCTCAATAATTTAATTATTTCACTTGCAGGATTAGTTAGTGGATCGTGAAAGGCATAAATCTCAGTTCTATCCTTAGTTGACAGTACAAACGATTGTCGGATACCCGCATCGAGTAGCCTATCGTATACATTTGTTAATTGCCGGTCCTTTATAGCCAATTTGTCACGAAACAGCATCGTTGATGATCGATGGTTAGCCCCTACCACTAAAAAATATTTTTTATATATTATTTTATTAGCCATGGTTCTATTTTGTTTCTAACGCAGACATTCATTAATTATTTGTAAGGTTCAAGATGTTTGTTTAGATGTTCTAATGACACTTCAACTTGTTCACCCGAGTCCATGTCACGAACTAGGCTTTTGTTTCGCAAAAACTCGTCTGCTCCCAATATTATTACCGCGCAAGAATTAGCTTTATTTGCCCGTTTCATTCTTTTGCTTAAATTGCCCGAATATCCTAGCTCAACATTAAAACCTTTTCGTCTTAATCGGTCAGCCAGATTTATGGCTTCATTTGTTAAATCTTTGTTGACAGGAATTACAGAAATTGGTCGATCAAGAAAATGGGTATTACCCAATAAAAGGGCTAATCGTTCAACTCCGGCGGCCCAACCGATGCCAGGTATTTCGGGCCCACCCATTTGGCTAATGAGGCCATCATAGCGTCCACCCGCAAGAACAGCACTTTGGGCACCTAAGGATCTGGATGTAAACTCAAACGCGGTATGAGAGTAATAATCGAGACCGCGTACAAGTTTATCATTCACGATGTATTCTAATTTCAGCTGTGTTAGCCCGTTAAGAAGATCATCAAATAACCGTCTTGATTCGTCATTTAGACTATCTTTCAAAAGCGGAGCACCTGCCACGATCTCACGGTCATCCTCATTTTTGGAATCCAAAATGCGCAGAGGATTTTGACTTAGTCTTAACGCACTATCTTTAGAGAGCTTACTTTGATAGTCAGATAAATAATCTACTAAACACCCCCGATAGGTAGTCCTGCTCTCCAAATCCCCTAAAGTATTTATTTCCAAAGTGAGTCCTTTATCTATTCCCAGGTCAGCTAAAAAGTGTTGGCCTAGAGCAATGGTTTCGATATCAGCTTGTGTTTCTGACACTCCAATGATCTCTATGCCCACTTGCTGAAATTGACGCCGCCGACCTTTTTGAGGTCTTTCATAACGAAACATGGGACCCCTATAAAATAACTTTAGCGGCAAATCTTGGGCGAGACCGTTAGAGATTACCGCTCGGGCGACGCCAGCAGTGCCTTCGGGACGAAGTGTAAGATAATCTCCGCCACGATCTTTAAACGTGTACATTTCCTTAGTTACTATATCGGAATTGTCGCCTAATGTTCTGGAAAACACTTCGGTGAACTCAAAAATGGGTGTTGAAATTTCACCAAAACCATATCGGCAAGCAACCTTAAAAGCGGTTTCCTCAATATATCTAAATAGCTTGTTTTCATGGGGCATAGCATCTTGGGTGCCTCGCACGGGTTGTAATTTAGAACTATTCGATGTCATGGATATTCCAACTGTTTTTTGCGTTTATTATATTTGAGTTACCACCCAGGACCCAAACCACGCGCGGTAGAAAATGTATTAATATCAGTTAAAATAAGGCCCGGCTTTATCCAAGAAATGACTCGTTAATCCGGCTATTCAACTACCGCTTGCCCTGATTTTAGGCTTTCAACTTCCATTAGAATTTTACGGCGAACTTGACCAAGTTTGCCAACTTCAGGCACGATTTCTCCATCAACGGTAATCTCTAAAGCACCAGCGTTTCCGGTCATAAGGCTAAGTCCCGGTCTATCAGGAATTTGGTAACTTTGGTCTTTTTTTAAAACCTTGGAGAGAATCATTCGGTTTGTTCTAATGTCGCGGAGTTGAATCCAGCTAGTATTTCTAGCTGTTATGGTTATGCGACTAGTGTTTTTTAAATCCAATTTTACGTCTTCGTGCAAATTAGGGGTGATTATTTTATTAACTTCACGTGGTTTCTCGTCTAAAACAGAAAGAGCCGCAACCTCAGTGTTGGTCCGCTTTGGCAGTTTTGATAGAGTGTCGGGTGCGCTATCATCAAAAGCCGCTTGTACGGGATCGGGTTTAGTAGTTCGACTTGGTGTCAAGGTCTCATCGTTCACCACATTGCGAGTAAGTTCTTTTGGGGCTTTCTCCTCCTCAATACTTGAGGGGGTAAAAGCATTATTGGCTGAGCCTATAACCAATCGATCTTCAGCGGTTTCATCTTTAGGTATTTGCTGGACCCCCGACGGGTATTTTTGTGGTACGTCCAAATCAGTCGTTCGGCGAACTGTCGGGGAAATTACTTTGTTAGGTTCAACCAAAACTATTCCTTCGATGCGCCTCGAAGGTTCACTGGAGATGGTCTCGCGACTTAATGTTTTTGGCGTTTCCGGAGCCGCAACACTGCCCAAATCTTCTTGGGTGGCTTTTAATGAGGCTTGTGCAGGTGCATTGACTTCCGTTCGTCTCTCAACATTCTGGTGGTTCTGCGAAGGCAATTTTGCAGTTGCTGCAACCGCTGAACTTGCTTCAACTAAAGGATTTGCTGCCGCTACGGGTGGTTTAGTTGATGTAGTTTCTACTTTTACGGTAGCCACTTTAGGAATAGTTGTTAGATTTTCAGCAACGAAAACATCGGGGCTGGAGAACCAATACCAAGTGCTATATCCCAAAACGGTGATCAAAAGTCCTAATAAGACGACCAAGCTGCCTGGAATACCATCCTCCGGAATAATAGCTGGGAAGACCAGTTTGGTATTATCGGTTAAAACATTACTCTCCGCTTTCAGTTTGCTGACAAGTTTTTCACCGTCAAGTCCTAGATATTTAGAATAGGCTCTAATGAACCCTGTAGAATAAGTAGCCCCTGGCAAATCATCAAAACGGCCATTTTCTATGGATTCCAAATAATTGTATCTAATTTTTAACACATTTGAGACTTGGCGGAGGTTATCCCCCCTGCGCAAACGCGCAGCACGCAAAAGTGCACCAATATCCGAATTTAACGATGGGTGTATAACCGAATTCATCAGCGTTAGAGGCCCATTAAATAAAGTTCTCTATTCAAACTACTTTTTCTACTTTTTAAAATCCTGAATATTACCTAGAGTCAGAAATCAAAGCCACAAATTCAACGACGACCATGTCTATATAAATTAAATGAAATCGTATCATCTCTCAAGTTACATTTGTATAAAAATTTATGGTTAACTGCAATCAAATCATGACACTGTTGTCCATGGCAAATGTTCGAAGTATTCTGCACATGCTGAGGCCGGAGAAATCTGTTAAAGATTCAAGATGTTGCTCTAAGTCACTCGCAGAAAGGCTTCTAACCATAGACTTAACTGGTCCAATGGAAGTGGGAACCATCGATAGGTGGCGGAAACCCAATCCTATTAACGCCATGGCCTCTAAGGGTTCTCCGGCGATCTCCCCGCAAAGTGATACGGGAACATTTGCTTTTAAACAGGTATTTACAAAATTGTGGAGAAAGGAAAGCGCAGCTGGTGACATTGGGTCATATCGATTAGCCAAGTCTGGGTTACTCCTGTCGCTAGAAAATAGAAATTGAAAAAGGTTATTCGTTCCGACTGCAATAAAATCTGTTCTTTTGAGTAGGCTGGGTAGTTGAAAGGTAAGTGCTGGAACTTCCAACATGGTCCCAACAGATAGATCTTTTGGTAATTTTTTCCTCTTTTGTTTAGCTCTATCTAATTCAGTATTTAATAAATCCAGCGCCGCATCGAATTCAGAAACTTCCGTTACCATGGGAAACATTAGGCTGAGATCACGTTCCCCCGCCGCCCTTATTAGGGCACGCATCTGATGCCGCATCAGTGTTGGCTTGTCTAAAGAAATTCTTACTGCACGCCATCCCATCGCCGGGTTTTCATCTTTTTCTGAGTTCCAATAAGGCACACGTTTATCACCACCAATATCCATAGTCCGGAAAACCACAGGTTTTCCATTTGCACCATCAATCACTCTTTTGTAGAGATCTGCTTGCCGATTTACATCGGGAAATTTATTACTGCCCATAAAAGAAATTTCGGTCCGATATAGTCCTATACCGTCGGCACCAGTTTGTCTAAGGTGATCCAAATCAGACGGTAGACCAGCATTTATATCAAGTCTAATTCTGATACCATCCTTTGGTTTCCGCAGGTAGATCACGTGTGCTTATAATAAGTCGCTTTACGTTGTGCCCAGACGGCCATCTTGTTAGTGTAGGCTTGGTAAATATCATCAGCAGGTCGGATATGAATTTTTGCTTCATTCCCGTCAATGATTACCGTATCCATTTGTTCTATGTTGTCCAGGGCTGCAACCACCCTGCCAACAACTGGAATTGCTAAAGCCCGCGCTACTATAGCCACATGTGTGGTTGTCTACCCACCCTCGAGGACTAGCCCACTCAGTTGAAATCTATCGTAGTCTAAAAGTTCCGCTGGACCCATATTACGAGCAAAAAGTATAAATTTTTCCGGAAGATCTTCTTTATTGATAACGCCATTTTTTCCTAGGAGGTGCTGAAGCAATCTGTTAGCTAAGTCATTGAAGTCGTGTAATCTTTCTCGAAAATAAGGATTTGTCTGTTTGCCAAAACGGGCTTGGGTATCATTGCGCACCTTTTCCACACCTGCTTCTGCTGTCAATCCTGTGTTGATAGCTTCTTTTATGCGAGCCAACCAACCGGCATCTTCGGCAAAAAGTCTATAAGTTTTAAGAACCTCGCGGTGTTCACCTGCCAACACCATTTCCTTTGCTTCCAGCATTTCGTCAATAGATTTGTGCATTTCTCCCACGGCAAGGTTTAGTCGGTTTTTCTCTTCCTCCGTATCCTCAGCGACTAGAGTTAATACTTGGGCACGTTGCTCATGTTGAATTGCTTTACCAACTGCAATGCCACCACTTAATCTGACACCGTCTAACGTAACCGGCAGAAGTGCATGTCCGCCCCCCTCTTTGTGTTCATCAATACCTATAAGATTTTCACCTGCAATAAGTTCCGCAATTACCATCGCAATGGTTTCTAGTGTTTCAACTTCCTCATCAGTGTAATGACGACGAGTACGATTCTGTACAGCAAGTACACCGGTCACTCGCCCACCTCGTAAAATTGGAACGCCGACTAGGGAATGAAAAATTTTCTCCCCAGTCTCCGGCCTATAAACAAAGGCCGGGTTGTTTTGTGCATCCTGCAATGCCATTGGCTTAGCTTGAGAGGCGATAGCTCCAATGAGGCCTTCACCTATGGCGAGACGCGTCAGGTGGATAGCCTTAGGAGATAGACCGGTTGCCGCAAACAGTTCAAGAATGTCGCCCGCTCGCAGAACATAGACCGAACAAACCTCCGCTACTAGGTCAGCGGCGATAATAGATACGATGCTATCTAAACGTTCCTGGGGTTCACCATCTCCCGCCATGGTACCGCGGAGGCGTGACAGCAGCCGGCGCGAACTAGAAATTACTGTTGGTGCCGCATCTGGTTTGGTAAAATTATCGAAAGGTGGGCGCACCATATGTCGCCACCTCCATTTTAACCCAATAAATACCGAGCCGACCTGAATTACTAAACTGGTTCAGGACACTTGTTGTCCACAGCTTAATGCTACGGTGATCCGATACGATCAGTGTCACGGTCCAGACCATAGGCAGAGTGAAGTGCCTTCAATGCTAATTCAGTATATTCCTCATCGATGAGGACGCTCACTTTAATTTCTGAGGTAGATATAACTTTTATATTTATTCCTTTTTTTGCTAAGGCATTGAACATAGTTTGGGCTACACCTGGGTGGCTGCGCATTCCTACCCCTACGATTGATATCTTTACCAATTCGGCATCTGCTACAATTTTTTGGAATCCTATTTCGTCTTTTCTGGTCTCAAGCACTTCGACAGCCAAGTTTAAGTCGGCTTGTCCGACCGTAAATGTTAGATCAGTAGTTTTACCATCCTCTGATACATTTTGAACAATCATATCAACGTTAACCGAGGCCTCTGCCAAGGGTCCAAATACTCCTGCAGCAACGCCAGGGCGGTCGGAAACCTTCAGCAAGGTGACCTTTGCTTCATCACGGTTGTGTGAAATTCCACTAACAATTTGTTGTTCCACGATTTCATCCTCGCTTACTAAATATGTTCCCGGAGAATCAATAAATGCGGATCGGACCTGGATCCGGACATTATAGTTCATTGCCAGTTCTACAGCACGGGTTTGTAGTACCTTGGCTCCTAAAGATGACATTTCCATCATTTCTTCATAGGTAATTTTATCCAGCTTATTCGCACTGCTAACTATTCTAGGATCGCACGTATAAATACCTTCTACATCAGTGAATATATCGCACTGGCGTGCTTGCAAAGCGCCAGCGAGTGCCACTGCGGTTAGGTCAGAGCCACCTCTCCCTAGTGTAGTAATTCGTTTGTCAGGTGTTAATCCCTGAAACCCAGCCACGACGACTATCTCATTTTTCTTCAACTGGTTTTCCAATAAGTCTGTTTCGATTCCAGTAATACGAGCCTTTCCATGCACATTGTCAGTCCAAATCGGGATTTGCCAGCCAAGCCATGAGCGAGCCCGAACACCCATATTTTGTAATGCTAGCGCCATCAAAGCTGCACTAGTTTGCTCTCCTGATGACAGCACTACATCGTACTCTGAAGCATCTAAGCCATTATTTACGCAATTTTTAAATTCAATCAGTTTATTTGTGACACCCGCCATTGCAGAGACCACGACGACAACTTGATGGCCTTGGCTATGTTCAAATGCCACCTTCTTAGCGGCTTCTTTGATACGTTGAGTGTCAGCGACTGACGTTCCGCCAAATTTTTGCACGATACGATACATTTTGGGTAGTCCTTAGTCTGATTACTACGGCGCCTATCAAACGACAATTAAAAGTATACTCTATCAGGGTTGCCTAGGTTGTCGGCGCGCGCGCGACGGTATACATACTCTGTCTTAAGCTTAAAAAGCAAGAATTTGGAATTGGCAATAGATGGCAAAGTCGGACAAATTATTCTACAAACACGAAAAGCGAGCAAACCGGACAACCGCTTCAGAAAGGGAGGTGAAACGATTCGAGGACTTGGCCGGTCAATGGTGGGATACCGAAGGACCTTTTGCACCTTTACATAGGATAAATCCTGTTCGTTTGACATTTATCCGCGACCATTTGTGCGCTCATTTTGGTTGTGATGTTACTCAGAAGAAGCCTTTTAAAAATTTATCTATTATTGATATTGGGTGTGGGGGCGGCCTTATATGTGAACCCCTGTCCCGCTTGGGAGCCCAAGTTATGGGTATAGATGCCGGCGAGCAAAACATCAAGAGTTCAAGTATTCACGCTACTCAGAGTGGTCTGGATATTACTTATGAGAAATTGCTACCAGAAGATGCAGCCGCGCGGGGACTTTTATTTGATGCCGTGGTCAATTTGGAGGTTATAGAACATGTTGCAGACCCAGAGGGCTTTATTTCTGCATGTGAAACTCTTGTAAAGCCAGGCGGAGTAATGGTTTGTGCTACTCTAAACCGGACATTGAAATCCTTGGCATTTGCTAAAATCGGGGCTGAGTATGTTTTACGTTGGTTGCCGCGGGGAACCCATGACTGGCGGCTGTTCTTAAAACCATCTGAATTTTGCGCCCTGCTGCGTGGACAGAATTTTACTATCGCAGATATGAAAGGCCTTACTTATAACATCCTATTTGATGAGTGGATTCTTAGTGACGATCTCAACGTTAACTACATGCTTTTCGCTAAAAAACCCAATACAGCATAAAATATTCCAGCTAATCTCACTGAAAGAATTAAACCTCACTTTTACCTAATATTCAAATGCGTTGTGTAATTTAAAATCGCTATATAGAGGCATTAAGCTTGAATTGGCTGTAACAGGCAATTGTCGGTTTAGGTGCGTTTATGGTAAATCACGAAACTGAAAATCCAGCGGCTAAAAATGCAGGTTAAAACAGGCTTTGCCTTTTGTTTAGTGTTTGTAAAGTCTAATCAAATTTTATGAGTCTCTCCGCTGGTTCCACGGTACTTTGTAAACAGGAATATCTTCTTCAAATAATTCTACAGCTTCCTGGTCTGTAGCCTCACCATAAATTTCCCTCTCCTCAGCTTCGCCATAGTGAATAGCTTTCGCTTCTTCAGCAAACTTGTCTCCTACATAATCGCAATTCTCTTCAACGTGCTTCTGAATTTTGCTTACAGCTTTTATTATTTCCCTTGCAACTTCTTTTGCGCGATGTTCACCCTGCTGTTTATTGCTATTTTTGCGACTGGATGTAGACACCGCCGGGGCCATTGGCGCTTTAACCACCGATGTATCTAGGCAAACCGGACATTCTACTTTTCCGCCCTTTGCTTGCCTATCAAACGCACCGCCGTCCCTAAACCAAGCTTCAAAATGATGCCCGTTAGTACATTTAAGTTCAAATAAAATCATGTTGTTACTTACTCAGAGTACCAGTCGCGAGATTTAACTTAATTTGCTATATTTGCCAAGTGTTGCAAGTAAAAAGTTAATAAAATGAGAATTACAGCCATGGCAATTATACGCAAGCACACATCGAGCTATTCTAAGCCGTCGGAGTGGGTTCGAAAGTACGCAAAATTAATTTCACAGGGTGGGGCTGTTCTAGATCTCGCTTGTGGTCGTGGTAGGCACACCCGTTTTCTTCTTGAAAGAGGAATTAAAGTAACTGCCCTTGATTATGACATTAGTCAGTTAAAAGATATTCCGGAAACCGAAAACCTTAAAACTATAGAACACGATCTAGAGGGGTCATCCCCATGGCCATTTTCCTCCCAAACCTTTGACGGAATTGTTGTAGCAAATTATTTGTACCGGCCTCTATTTTCAAAGATTTTAGGGTCGCTAGCTCCCAAAGGTGTCCTGATATATCAGACGTTTGCGGTAGGAAATGAGAAATATGGCCGACCCCGTAATCCCGAATATCTTCTCTCTAATGATGAACTCTTAAAGGTGTTTGGTAAGCACTTGCATGTTGTCCAATATAGTCATGGATTCATTAAACAGCCATCACCGGCTATTATGCAAAGCATCTGTTGTATTAATGATAAGCCATTAATTAACTAGAGATTCAGAGTGGCTATTTGTCATGATCTTGATCCCTCAAATCTGAGGATAGCTTGTAACGCCTATCGTGGTTCAGTGCCGGAATTTTCGCGCGCGCGTTCTCGACCTGATGGGGGTCAATTCTGGCGACGATAACCCCTGTCTCTTCACCACCATCTGCCAGAATTTTGCCCCAGGGATCAACAATAAGAGAATGTCCATAGGTCTGGCGACCTTCGGCATGGTCCCCGCATTGAGCCGCCGAGATTATATAACAACCCGTTTCAATAGCCCTGGCCCGTTGTAAGACGTGCCAGTGAGCTACTCCAGATACTTTGGTGAATGCCGAGGGTACCGTGATAAAATGAGCTCCATTTTGGGCAAGTGTTCGGTAAAGATAGGCAAACCGGACGTCATAGCAAATTGTGAGGCCTAGGCGCCCCCATGGTAACTCAGTTAGAACCGCTTCAGTGCCAGGTTTATAGGTCTCAGACTCTCTATATGTTTGACCGTCATCCAGTTGGACGTCAAACATGTGAATCTTGTCGTAAGTAACGGCGATCTCTCCTTTCTCATCAATTAGGTAGCTTCGATTAACAATTTGGTTTCCAGGCAATCGAATGGCTAAAGAGCCTATTAAAATCCAAGCTCCACTTTCCATAGCTCGTTCACGTATTGCTATAAGGACACTATGATCTTGTTCATAAGGTGTTTTTTCTTTAAGGAGTTTGCGGTTAGGTTCCATCATGCCAGTGCATTCTGGAAGGGTGATAAATTCAGCCCCAAGTTCAAGGGCCTCATCCACAAGTTGGAGTATTTCCGCAAAATTCAACTCAATATCCCGTTTAGAATTGAGTTGAATGCAGGCAGCTAAAAAGCTCGATACCATTATATTATTCCTAATTTGCTCACCTTGTTTCTTTCACATCAAGTATAGAATCTAATTTATCCTTTGCTTCGAGCTCGTAAAGCTCGTCACATCCACCAATATGTTGATTATCAATAAAAATCTGGGGAACCGTTTGCAGACCACCTGCTCGCCTGATCATTTCAGAGTGACGCTTCGGTTCTGAAATTATATCTACCTCTATGTAATCCACACCCTTGTCGTTTAAAAGTAACTTTGCACGATAACAGAACCCACAAAAAGGAGAGGTATAAATTTCAATATTTGCCAACAGATTATCCCCAACCCGTTCTAATTATTTTAGCCAATGAGACGAACCCTCGGTAATTATGAAAATAATTTTACTAAAGAATAAAAATTTAGATACTAAAAGCATTAAAATTACCTAGTTTTATAGAATTTTACTTAGTAGGTACTATCTTGATGAAGCAACAAAAATTCCGACGCCCTATGAGAACCCAAGGCGCAAGGGAATTAATTAATTTCTATTCTTGAAGTCAAACTCATGGGATATTTCAAATTATATTATGAGTATATATTATCTTAATTTAATTTCATTTCCTTGTATA
>JYMV01020232.1_pt1 | contig 19204 bp, 13 predicted proteins | sample 338911 | NCBI WGS metagenome assembly JYMV01 (sample SAMN03354496, study PRJNA234377) | hydrothermal vent metagenome | biome: Deep sea; feature: Hydrothermal plumes at the Eastern Lau Spreading Center, Western Pacific Ocean; material: Seawater | place: Tonga | collected 2009 | depth 2000 m m
CCCCAAGTACCCATTTTTAAGCCTGCTTCTTCCCAGAGCTCTTTAACATACCCGACTGACTTCTCTTCGGCAATTTGGGATGCTTCACCAACATTGAGATCCAGCCCATCGAAACCAGCATTCTTTGCTAACTCTATACCCAAATGCATATCAGCACTTATGCTAATTGCACCTGGACTCAAATTTTTAAACATCAAACACTCCTATCCTGTTACTTTTTTCTCAGATCTCAATAATTTTAATAGAATTTACGCTGTTTGACAATAAACTATTCCGATCCTATATCCAGAAATGTCTCTACTTTTAGAACCAAACTACATCAGTCACCCCTCGTATTGGTGAACGTATTCGTGTCCCAACTCTCATCCCAACTGGTATATCAAGTGAATCGTCAACCATCAGACTGAAACCTCTTAGCAAACTCAACATATCAGGGTAATGAAGTTGGAATCAAAACTTAGGTGAACCTGAGAAAGGAATCTTATTTCTCAACCTGCTAAAACCTCCATTAGCAGTCACTAAATCATAGAAAATGCCTTAAATGGATTGAGCGGGTAACGTAATAGAGACGGTAAAGCCGCACCAATATGGTCAAAATTCATGCTAACATCAAAATCAATTCTTGTCAAATCTTGTCAAACAGGAATGGGAATTGAAATCGTTGCTTGATTTACTCTGGTTTGTAGGAAGGGCAGTGGTATGTAGTCAACCAACTCAATTGAATCTGATCGATCGCGTTTCTAAATAGAATCTTACCGTTGATTAAGATCCATTTTTTTACCATCCTGGTCTGTTAGTTGAAAACGAGGTTGATGATATCAGCGAGGCAGCTTATGCCGATGGTACCGACAATCGCTCGGGGTTGCTAGTAGCTTTGAACTTGACTGAAACCTGATGCTTAGTATCTGGATGGCAATAAAATTTAATTTCCTGTTGTCCATCCAAAATTTGAGGGATATCAACGCTCGGTTCGGCATCATAGAGAAAATTCCAGTTGAGGTCATAGACTCGGCTTGGTCGATGTCCATCGCATACTAAGTATTGGTTCGGTTCTAAGTCGATAGAAAAAATGATTTGCTCAAAACCTACCTCAAACGTTGGGTTTATAACTCTTTCATTCTGGCTAGTTGTGGGATCAGGGATTACTCGAAGAATAAATTGGAACGGCTGCATACCAAATCGGTTGGAAAAGGTCCATATTTCATCTGCGGGTTCACCCGGCTGCTTCTGTTGTTGAACATGGGTAAAAGCGTCCGTAATATCAACCTGATAAAGATCCCAACTATTTTGATCAATCTTTTCTAGATGAAACTCACTAGTCGAATGACGCAGTTTGTCACGTAGCTTGGGAGTGAAGGCTCCAGCCAGTCTGGCGTTTTCCCAATCCTTAATCGCTGCTAATATCATTGGCGTTTGGCCGTTATTTTCTAACGTATCCAATGCCGAAAATAAAGCGAAACCGGCATCGAAACCAGCACATTTGGACAGCATCCATTCAATATCACTCAGTGTGGTTGATTCCAAATCGCCAGAGGCAAGACTTAGTTGGAACCAGCCCATCATTCTCGGAAACAGGTTCCGTTCAAAATATTCTTGATTCTTGAACCGATATTCTGTTTGACCTTCACGCATGGACGCACCCCATGGTTCTCCCCAATTCATGCGTGTATGAATGTGCCAGAGATAGTGAAGTAAACGACTGGCGTCATTTACCACCTCCATGTTCCATCCATCAAAACACTGTTTGACAAATCGATGGTGTGCATATATACCATGTCCAGTTCGTTCACAGCCTTCCAGGCCATCGAATGAAATCTGCCGTAATCCCGTGCTATTAAAGAGTTCAACCAGCCTTTCTGCTAGTTTATCCTGTAGCTCAAGATTAGGAAAAAATACTTTATAAGGATGATCTATCAGTTTCCCAATCTTGGTACCGGCTGAGTGGTTGACCGGAATTGTGCCGAAAGCTCCCCGTTTACAACCTTGAAGAGTCCATGGTTTCGTTTCTGAAATTGATCTGTATTGAATCAATTCATCTTCAATGACAACCGTTGATAATGTTTGTTGCTCTTGAAATGGTGTTGGATCTACAATCTGAATTTCTGTTTCGGTCACTGAGATGTCAGATAAAATCTGGCTAATACCAAGTTTTTTCAAACGTTCCTCTGGAATTGGTGACACATAAGGGTCGTTTGTGGTAATGAAATTAGACAGTGTATGTACGCCAATTCGGATACCGCTTTCAGAAGCTTGATCAACACATCGTTTTAAACTAGCGTCACCTTCCGGAAAATTCTGCGGCTGAAGATCAAAGTGTCCCCAATTATAAAAAGGGCCGCTATGGTAAAGATACTTGAAGCCCGCCTGATGAGTATAATTCAATGCATCATCAATATTATGTTCACCAAAATCAGTAATCAAGTAGGATGATTTTGCTGTTAGCGAGGTTTTTGTCCATTCGCCATCTAGCATCGGATGCGGTAATCCTTCAGCTAACTCAATTTCGCCAATTCGTTCCAAAGCCTGTCCCACCGGGCAACCAAAGAGGGCAATCTTCGAGCCAAGAATACCACCATCCTGCTGCCGAGTATATGCTTGCAGGACGCTGCCAAAATCAGTTTGCACGGCAGTCTCTATGCTCCTGATTTGACTTTCCCATACAGAAGTGCCTACGATACTGGAGGGTTGGTATTCCTGTGGCTGTCCTCCAATAGTTTGAGGACTAAGTGCTTGAATGCCAATAGCAAACTGATCGTTGCGAACAACCCCAATAGTTTCGCCGATTATCTGGTCAATGGTTGTCGGAAAAGGTCCCCACATGATCAAATCCGCTTCCTGACCGTCAATCGCTTTTAGTTCAAAGGTCAAGTGGGTCGATTTTTGCTGTATGCTGATTGTCACCACAGTCCTTTGGTATATTAATTCCAGCATTTTGCTTGTTTGGTTATAATTCATTCTGGTTGGCACCTCAGAACCTGATTCCGTTACAAGTCGCAACAGAGGGATCGGTTCCACTTCAGGAAGGTATGCTCTGGAATATACCAGATCGTCAAAACTGATAAAGTTAGCTTCGAAATCAAAATTGACCTGAATATCGTTTGTTGTTAGACTAATTGTATTCGTTCCCATTTTTAGATTACCGATTCTTTATCGTATTTTATGATTACTAGTACTAAATACCGCCAAAATATAACTTACATATACTAATATACCTTAAAATGTAAATCGTATTATTATTACATCTGTGTTAACATGCCGTAAGATTGGATCTAAACTGAAGGAGGGATGAAGTATGAATTACTCAACTAGGTTGAGATTATTATGTGTGAGTGCGGGTCTTGTTATCTTTTTGGTACCAAGCCGCGGCTATAGCGTAAATATAGACGAAATTATGAAAACGGCTGCTGGTGTCTGGCTCTTTGATGAAGGAAAAGGCCAGAAAGCCGAGGATATTTCGGGAAACGACAACCATGGTGAACTGGTGAAAAATCCTGCATGGGTAAAAGGCAAGTTTGGCAAAGCACTGGAGTTTAACGGAAAAGACACCTGCGTTCAAACAGGACAAAAACTTCTGGATAATCTGGCAGAGTTCACCATCGTATGTTGGGTCAAGACTGGCAAGATAACCGCTAATCGCGTGGGTTTGGTCGGGCAAAACGATTCTCCCGAGTTTGGTTTTATTGACCCCGGCAGTGTTAATCTCTGGACACCGAAGTCATCGTTAACTAACCCTTGGAAGCATGGACATCCTTCTAAGGATTGGCATCACATTGCCGCTGTCGCAGCCAAGAAAAACTTGAGGGTTTACATTGACGGTAAACCCATTGAGGGAGGTGGTCCCGGTCCTCACGGAAGTTCTAATTTTAATGTAAACATTGGCGGCTGTGGTGTATGGGATGGCGCTGGCAACTGGTTTACCGGTGCAATGGATGAAGTTGCCATTTTTCATGCAGCATTAAAAGATGATGAAGTTAAAGCCATTATGGAGGATGGATTTAAAGGAATGCTGAATGTAGCAGCAAGAGGGAAACTCGCTGTCAAGTGGGGAGACGTGAAACACGAAAACTAAATAAAGAATTTTACCCTCATTCGCTTTAAATCGTTGAAGCGGATGGTTCATTCCTACAATATTCACATCTATGAATACTGTAGAGATCATAAAAAATAACAAAAAAGGTAACTACATGAAAACTGTACTAAACAAACCGATTCTTTTTTTCTTAATCCTAATAACTCTAACTACGATCTTTGTCCTTGCAGGACAAGCTAAGGTCTCTGAAGTAGATTTATCCTCTGCTGTTGGTATTTGGTTGTTTGATGAAGGCGCTGGTAACGCAACCGCAGATTTGTCCGAAAAGGGAAATCATGCCACGCTGGTAAAAAACCCCAAGTGGGTGGCAGGTAAATTTGGTAAAGCATTGGAGTTTAACGGAAAAGACACCTGTGTCCAAACAGGACAAAAGCTCCTTGATGCTCGCGAAGAATTTACGATTGTAGCTTGGATCAAGCCAGGAAAGATAACCGCTAATCGCGTGGGTTTGGTCGGGCAAAACGATTCTCCCGAGTTTGGTTTTATTGATCCTAAGACTGTTAATCTGTGGACTCCAGCAAATTCAGCTTCTGTTACTTACACCCACCCACCAGGCGAATGGCATCATATCGCAGCCGTTGCCACCACAAAATTCGCCAGAGTTTACCTTGATGGCAAAGGAGGAACAGAAGCAAGAAAAGATATCAAAAATCACGGGAGTTCCGATTTTAAGGTGAACATTGGCGGCTGTGGCATTTGGGACGGTGCTGGAAACTGGTTCACTGGTGCAATGGATGAAGTTGCCATTTTCCATTCAGCATTAGACGATGGCGATATTAGAAAGATCATGAACGGGTTCGCATCGTTAATGACAGCAGTAGATCCTAAAGATAAACTTCCGCTTGCATGGGGAAAAATTAAACAACGAAATTAATGAAATCGATTGTTTAATCGATCCATCGCAAAAGTAGAGGGTGAGCCAAATAAACTTTAGCTCACCCATATTCTACATGGCGGTCTGAGCCAGTTGATAAGCTTGTTTTGCGCTGAAGCCAGCCGCTGTGAGTTGAAGGCCTCCTTTTCAGACAGCCGATTATCCCTTCTTGGCTCAGCTTTATATTCATCGTGCATTTCCTATCAGACGACCACCTTACTGAAGCAAAATCCATTTTTTTAAAGTGTCCAGAAAAATTATATGGTTATTTGAAAATACTTTTACTCACTCTAGATCCCTAGAATCATAGGCCATGTTTTCGGAATCTAGAGATTAACGTTGATAATTCCAGGACCAATCTTCGTTACCATACAAACCAAGCAAAAATTGTCTGCATAATCTATCGTTTAGCGAAAACTTGCGAGGTTGCCTAATTATCCCGTTGAGAAAGCTGTTGGTGTCGAACACAATGGTTCAGGAACTATTTTTTCTCGGCACCATTATGATAATTAGACCGTGGGAAGCAAGCAACAGATGGCACTGAGATGTAGCTATTGCCATTGTTTATAATTCTTCTGTTCCATGGTGTACTTAGTCTTTTTTTATCTATGACCATTTCAATCCCTTCTTTTTCCCAAACAGTTTTAAGCATTGTTATTGTTTAGGATTATTTTGCTTATTTATTTTCTGAAGTCCGTAATGTATTTATTCCAAATAAAAGATTCGCTAAATTCACTAGTCATATTGGCTCATTTTTTATTGGCCATCTCAGGACTTGGTTATACACAGGATCTATATGAGTCAATTTCAATTGGTTCTCCTGAAGATCGCCTTGGTCACACTGCCGTTTGGACAGGAAATGAGATGATTATCTGGGGTGGATTTGGGGCAAATGAAGTTGCTTTATCGACTGGAGGCAGATACAACCCTTCCACCAATATCTGGACACCCATTTCCAATCAACAGGCACCCGAACCCAGAGGGGGGCATACTGCCGTTTGGACAGGAAATGAAATGATTATCTGGGGTGGAATCAGTCAAAACAGTTACTTAGATACTGGAGGCAAATACAGCCCTTCGACTGATATCTGGACACCCATTCCCAATCAACAGGCACCCGAACCCAGAGGGGGGCATACTGCCGTTTGGACAGGAAATAAGATGATTATCTGGGGTGGCACTAACCAAAACGGTTACTTAAACACAGGTAGAAAATATAATCCTTTAACTGACGAATGGTCAGAGGTTACTACCAGAGAGGCCATAATTGGAAAACTTCTGCACGGAGCAATTTGGACTGGGCAACATATGATTGTTTGGGGTGGATTTTACGACGAAAATACTCCCATCAACACGGGGGCAAGGTACGATCCTTCGGCTAATGTCTGGACATCCATTTCCAATCAACAGGCACCCGAGCCCAGAGGTGGCCATACTGTCGTTTGGACAGGAAATGAGATGATTATCTGGGGTGGTACTAACCAAAATGGTTACTTAAACACAGGTGGAAGGTACGATCTATCAACTGATAAGTGGGTACCCATTTCCGTGAGAGATGCTCCTGTGGCACGTTTTGGTCATACATCTATCTGGACTGGAAAATATATGATCGTTTGGGGCGGCACTGATGATAAAATACCACTTAATACAGGTGGAAGGTACGATCCATCAACTGATAAGTGGGTACCCATTTCCGTGGGAGATGCTCCTGTGGCACGTTTTGGTCATACATCTATCTGGACTGGAAAATATATGATCGTTTGGGGCGGATATGGTCGTAATGGAGTTTCGCTTAGAGGAGGTGGTAAATACGATTCATCAACTGATAGGTGGACGCCTTTATCTGATATGACAATTCCTAGCGGGCAGGTTCTTCATACAGCAATATGGACAGATACCCAGATGATTGTTTGGGGCGGAACCAGTGGTAAAAATCTAATTAATACTGGAAATAAATATACTCCAATTTGTGAATAACATTCTATCTTGACAGCTCAAGTTGTTCTAACATCTTTTGAGCGTGTTGGTTATTTGGTTCTAAGCGTAGCACCTGTTGAAATTCATCAATGGCTTTTTGCCATTGTCCTCGTTTGTAGAATATGATTCCCATAGCACCATGAACGAAAGTGTTTTTTGGATTAATCGATAAGATCTGTTGAAAGTAGGATAACGCCTCATCAAGCATATCCTTTTTTAAAAAAGCCAACCCAGTACGATAAAGAGCCTGTTCGTTTAACGGATCATGTTTGATGACAATTTCGTATTCTTCTGCTGCCTGGTCATACATCTTACCTTGCCAATAAATTCCGGCTAAATTTTGATGAAATTCGATATTTAGAGGAAATATCTCAATTGCTTTTTTGTATTGGGCAACAGCTTCATCAAAGCGGTCCGCTTTCCAGTATGTCATTCCGAGCCTACTATGCACCTCTGTGAAATCAGGTTTTATTTGAATAGCTTGCTGGTAATTGGAAATAGCCTTAGATAGTCTCCCGGTATCGTAATAAATTCGTCCGAGGTGATAGTGACTTTGTACTTTTAAATAGTTGAGTTCATCCAGTTTCTTGGGTGTCTTAGCTTGCATTTCATCGGTCTTTTCTATAACCGTTAGGGTACTTTCTAAGGCAGCAACGGCTTTGCTGTATTCCTTAGTGTGGAATAGAGCGATTCCATAGTTTAACCATACTTCGGGATCTTCTTGAGCAGCTGAGATAATTGTGGATAGTTCGGTGACTGCTCGTTCGAAATTTCCGTTTCCTATACACCGTTTCCCGCGTTCCACGAACCACCTTGATGTTACACCGATGTCCATAAGTTGAAGCCATAGTGGATCATTCATTTCTGTATGCTGCGTGGGTTGGCGTGCAACTATAGCATGTTGATAAGCAGATACTTTATTACCTAGCGCCAAGTCAACCTGCGCCATGACTGCGTGAGCCTCACTTTGTTTAGGATTTAGGTTTAAAGCACTTTGGAGATGTTTTCGCGCGTCATTGAAACGCATATCAGCCAGCGCAAGTTCTCCTAACCATAAGTCCGAAAACGGATTTGAAGGATCTAATTCTTTAGCCCGTTTGAGTTGTTGCTCTGCTCCCTTGAGACGCCCTGTACTCCTGAGCGCGTAAGCATAATAAACATAAACTGCTGGATATTTGGGATTAATTGAGACCGCTTTGGCGAAAGTATTAGCGGCTTCTTTGGGATTAGTTTTGTATGTAATCAAACCAAGGTAGTAAAGCCAGCGAAATTCAGTGGGTACAATTTCCGTCGCCCGTCTATAACACTGAATTGCTTCAGCCTCCCACCCATGAATATGGTATACCTTGGCCAAGTTTCCCCAAGCATTGGCATCTTCCGGCGCCTTCTGCAACGTATTTTGTGCCGTTTTGATACTTTCTGAGAGTTTTAGATTGCTAATCTTTAACAAACCATGCGGCTGGGGGATCCAATCTTTGGCGACGAGACAAACACTTGTAACCACAAAGAATATCGTGCACTGAATGGATATGACTGCAAAACATTTCATAATGGTTGACCATTACCTTGATGAATTGTTATTTCTGTATCAACATCAACGATAGAAAAGTGTTCTTGCTGCCCATTAGGCCAGATAATTTCGATAGCTTCGATCTTATTAATTTTTCCTAGGCCAAAGTGAACTCGCGGATCATTACTGCTTATATAGCTGTATCCAGGTAGTACAAGCCTAACAAGTCTTATTTCTTCTACGATCACCGTTACTTGAGCACCGATTGCGTCTCGATTCTCAGTAAGAGCCTGCACAAGGAGCCAATGATTATTAGATGAAGTATCATTTCTAAACACACGCGGCAATCCACCAAGGCTGTCCATTACCAGATCGATGTCACCATCGTTATCAATGTCGCCGAAAGCAAGACCGCGATTCACTTCAATTCCAGAACAGAATGTACTAGCAAACAAGCTAACATTCGTAAAATTCCCGTTTCCATCGTTTTGAAACAGCAAATTAGGTTCTGCATAAGCATTCCAAAATTTTCCTAAATTAGCCTTTGGAAATACTGGGCCGCGTTTTACTCGGCCATTAACTATAGCTAGATCAAGGTTACTATCGTTGTCAAAGTCAAAGAAGCCGCAACCGAATCCGGTGAATGGTGAATCAATTCCCGAAAAGCCTGAGGTATCAGTTGCATCAATAAATATTTCATATTCCGAAGCAGCGTAGAGTGTGTTCGTTTCACCCGTCAGGTGTGTCATAAATAAATCGAGTTTTTGGTCACCATTCACGTCACCTACTGTTACCCCCATACTTCCTTCAGGTTGTCCATAGGAATTGAAAGCAACGCCACGTATAATAGCTTCATCTACAAACTCTCCGTTGCCTTGATTGACCCAGAGTTGATTTGCCTCTCCATCATTGGCGACATAAAAGTCCGCCCAACCGTCTCCGGTTAGATCAGTACACAAAACGCCTAATCCTCTTGCCAGGGTCGTAATACCCGCAGGAGATGTAACATCAGTGAAAGTCCCATCACCATTGTTACGATAAAGACTATCCTGAGCCCCTTCAAAAACTTGGGGATTACAATAGTCTTGCAAACCGTGATCTCCTCGGCAAACATTTGTCGGATCATACTCAACGTAATGTGCAATGTAGAGATCAAGGTCGTTGTCGCGATTATAATCAACGAAGGCAGCTGATGTGCTCCATTCATTACCTGAAAAACCTGATACTGAAGTTGCTTCAATAAATGTTCCATCTCCATTGTTGCGATAGAAGGTGTCATGACCAAAGTTGGCAAAATAAACATCTAAATCACCGTCATTATCAGTATCTCCAATTGCTACGCCCTGTCCATAACCTGAGTCACCCAGCTGGCTTTCCTCAGTAACATCTAAAAATGTTCCATCCGCTTGCTGTTGGAATAGCAGGTTACGTGATGTGGCGCCGGATTGATTAGGTGGTGGAAATCGAATCTGTAGAAGATCGAGCTTTCCGTCACGGTCATAATCAAACACTGCTACTCCCCCTCCAATGATCTCATGCATGGCATAGGTTCCGTTTGGCCAAACTCTAGATCCGGAACTCAGGCCAATTTTATCAGTGATTTCCGTAAAAAATGTTTGTTCTCTATCAACAGATTGTACTGTTGATGTACCAATTCCAATGGATAAGAAAGATAGAGTAATTACTAAAAGTAAGGTAGTGGTTAGAAAACTCCGAAGGCTTCCAAGTTGATTGAACATCTCAATACTCTATAGATCTAACACCCATCAAAAATATGTGGATTATCATTCACTGATTAGAATATATTGAATAGCAATTTATCCCTAGAAATGAAAGTTATAATCAATTATAGTACTCTTATTCCTAAAACAGTATTTAAATTGAATTATAACTGTCTTGGAGAGGGAAATAATTCGAGGACCAGCAGCGTCTGGTTGAAACTCAGAATTCATTGAACATGTCACCATCGCATTTGGACAAAATCGTCAACACTAACGGGATCAAACCCAAATCTCCAAACGTGAAGCTGATTGATTGTCTCTGGAGGATGAAACTCAATTTCGCCATTAACCATCGATTTCAGCTGCTTGATAAAATTTAACTTCGCGGATAGTTGGTCCCTTTAAAGGAATATCAAGTTCAAAAATAGAGATTCCGAGCCGGTTCCCGCGGTGTTGGCCACGAGAAGTACCTTGTGATGCGTCCTTAACTGGGTCGGCAGTGATTTTTAGAAGCGATACCCTTTCGCTCAGCCGGAATTTGGCCGCTGAACCGGCTGGTATCGTGTGCGTTGTATGTCGAACACGGGTGGGTTCAAAGGTTAACCGATTGCCCACTTTAGGCCTTTCTTTGACCACAAAGATCTTCACATTCGTCATCTTGGACATCGCGTGAATTTCAATGTACGTAATATGCTTGGGTTGATCGAGTTCAATAATCGCTTCAGCATATTTTTTGCCGGTACGAAGTGTTCTCGATTGCCTGGTATTATAATATTGTTCACCTATTTTCACTAACTTGGCATCGATATACATTTCTCCCGTGGTATCGAAATATCCATCAACGATGCCCGGAGCAACTCCACAACTGAGGGCGTCTACTTCCACCAAAATTGTCCTTTGTTGTAAATTCGCACATCCGGCAATCTGAAAAATCATATTGATCCAAAATAAAAACGTTATGCAACAGCAGGTAAATTTCATATTAGCACCTCGGTATGGGCTGAAAAAGACAAATCTCTTGGTAATCTTTAAAAAATCTACTATAATGTTAAAATAGTAAAAACAATTGAAAAGAACATAATGGAACTGTTTAAGGAAATTCTGCCCCAGCATCCGTATACAGTCGCTGAGGTTGTCCAATACATTAAAGACATACTGACTTTTGAGCCAGCGTTATCTGATATTTGGGTTAAGGGAGAAATATCAGATTTGAGTCGACCATATTCAGGTCATCTGTATTTTAAGGTCAAAGAAGAAAACAACACTATAAACTGTGTTATCTTCAAAAACCGCGCAATCAACTTAGAAAGCCAACCGCAAAACGGTGATGAGGTACTTATCCACGGCAAAATTGATATTTACCCCAAAAACAGTACCTATCAATTGATTGGGGATCAACTTAAACCAGCCGGCATTGGCATGATGCAGCTAGAATTAGAGCATCTGAAAGCTAAACTGGGAAAAGAGGGCCTATTCGATGAAGAACATAAAAAACCAATTCTCCCGTTCCCACAGAAGATCGGTGTTGTCACTTCGGCCACCGGTGCTGCAATTCAAGATATTATTCGTGTCCTTTCAGAGAGATATCCAGTTGTAGAGGTCTTGCTTTTTCCCACACTGGTTCAAGGTAACGAAGCTCCCACCCAGATTGTAACAGCAATCCAAATGGCCAATCAACGTTCGGACCTCGATCTATTAATTGTTGGTCGCGGTGGGGGATCAATTGAAGAGTTGTGGTCATTTAATGACGAATCGGTTGCCCGAGCGATATTTGCTTCACGGATTCCAATCATTTCCGCCGTCGGCCATGAAACAGATGTCACACTGGCAGATCTCGTCGCCGACTACCGAGCGGCTACGCCCTCATCCGCCGCGGAGCACGCTGTTCCGGATCAACATGAACTTAAGAGAAAAATCTATGATCAAGAATTACGATTGCTACAAGACGTTAGACAAATAGTCAAATTCCTCAGAACAGAATTGCAAGTCCTCGAACACCAAATTCCAGCCGAAAGGCAACTCAACCGCATCAATCTGATTAGACAGCAGATTGGGCAAATGCAATTAATTAACCAAAACACAATAAAGCAAAAAATACACCAATTAAAGGATATTTTAAATCTTTGTCAGCAGAAACAGGTGTTGTTGATTAAAGATCTCAAGCAGACTAAGGAAACCAAACTCCAAGTCAACACAGCAAAGTTAAGCCAACTAAATCCGCTTGAGACTCTGGAACGTGGTTATAGCATTGTCAGTGATACCAAAAATAAACCAATCACCAATGCTTCATCTGTCAAAGTCGGCGATACAGTTTACATCAAACTGTCACAAGGTGAACTTACCAGCCAAATTATATCGAAGAAGGAAATTGAAGATGGATAAAAATGTCAATTTTGAAGAGAGTCTAGCACAACTTGAGGAAACTGTCAGTCTTCTAGAATCCGGGGATGAACTGACACTGGAAGAATCACTCAAGGCTTTTGAAGATGGAATACGTCTTGCCAGATCATGCCGCCAAAAACTAGACGATGCGGAACTGCGAATTCAACAGCTAACTGAGGATGGGGAAGAACCGTTTGACGGTGTAAGAGATGGGACCCTTGACCAAGAAGTATAGGCAACCATTTTAAATAGGATCTAAATGGATAAAACTAGATATAGCAATTTTTATCCCATTCTTCTGTTATTACTAATTTATACTTCGGTATCGATTGGTCAACCTTCAAAGATTGTTATTGCCCACCGGGGCGCTTCTGGTTATCTCCCCGAGCATACGCTCGCGGCTAAAGCGCTGGCTCATGGGATGGGTGCCCACTACATCGAACAAGACATTGTTTTATCCAAAGATGACCAACCTATTATTCTGCACGATATCCATCTTCAAGCGGTTACAAATGTAGCTGAGGTTTTTCCAAGTCGAGCTAGAGCGGATGAAAAATACTATGCCATCGACTTCGATCTGGCCGAAATTAAGCGGCTGAAAGTCACCGAGCGATCCGACATTGAAAAGAATACTATCGTGTATCCTAAACGATTCCCACCTCACCAATCGACTTTTCAAATCCCCACATTGAGCGAAGAGATTGAGCTGATTCAGGGATTGAACCATAGTACTGGTAAACCAGTCGGCCTCTATGTGGAGATCAAAGCGCCCGCATGGCACCAACAACACGGAAAGGATATCAGTCAAGTAGTTCTCAAGACACTGAACGAGTACGGGTATACCAAGCGAGACGATCTGGTATACGTACAGTGTTTTGATCCATTTGAAACTCGACGGATGCGTAAAGTTTTGAAAACTGACCTTAAATTGGTGCAGTTAATCGGTTTCAATCACCCAAATTCAGAGATCGATTATGAACAAATGATGTTGTCATCAGGTTTAAAACTAATTGCTGGTTACGCTGATGGAATTGGCCCATCAATGCAACACGTCGTTAAAAGGATTCAAAAGGACGGGCAGCCAATTCTATCGTCGTTAGTCCAAGATGCCCACAGATTGAACTTAGAAGTTCATCCCTACACCCTAATAGCCGACCGACTACCACCACAAGTGAGCGACTTTGATCATCTGTTACGAATATTCTTTCTGGATGCGGATGTAGATGGGATTTTCACTGATTTTCCAGATTTAGCGGTCAGATTTCTCAACAATCAGGGAAGCGGGATTCGACCGGAAGATAGGACGGCATCTGATCGTGCTACTGCTTGGTTGGATCAGCATTTGCGGATGAATCAGATTCAAGCCATTGGGAGCCATAATAGCTTCAAAGAAACCATCGACCCGTCATTGATGCAAATTATCAGACAGCTAGACCCGGATACGGCTGATTCGCTAGATTACGAACATGTTTCCCTAACTGAGCAACTAGATTTAGGGTTACGACAACTGGAGCTAGATCTATTTTACGATCCTGAGGGAGGAAGATATGCTAATCCCTATGGGATTACGGCGGCTAAAGGGATGAACTTGCCTCCTGGGCCTCCTTATGATGCAGAAGGCAAGATGAAAAATCCGGGTTTTAAAGTGTTACATGTACAAGATATAGATTTTCGAAGTAACTGCCTGACGTTTAAGGATGCCCTAAAGGAAGTCCACCAATGGTCTAAAGTACATCCAAGGCATACGCCAATCTTGATTACAATCAATACTAAAGAGAGTGTTATCGATCAACTGAATTTTGTACAACCGCTACCCTTTGATAGGCAAGCGTTCGATCGTCTAGATCAAGAAATTCTGGGCGTTTTTGAAATATCAGAGTTAATTGTGCCTGATCGTGTCCGGGGAGATTATCAGACACTAGAAACCGCAATTACTGCTGGCCAGTGGCCAACACTGAAAGAATCCCGTGGAAAAGTCTTTTTCGCACTGGATGCAGGCCAAGAAAAAATCGACATCTACAAAGACAGCCATCCTTCACTACAAGGTAGAATTCTGTTTGTCGATGCGGAAGAAGGGCAACCGGAAGCAGCGTTTCGGGTGATCAACGATCCGATTGAAAACCAGCAGTATATCCAAGATTTAGTCCTAAAAGGATACTTGGTTCGAACGAGGGCCGATGCGGATACAAAAGAAGCTCGTACGGGCGACACAACTCGGCTGGAAGCTGCACTGACGTCTGGTGCACACTTCATCAGCACCGATTACTATTTGCCTGAAAATAAGTTTGGTACCAACTATTGGGTACAATTACCAACCCAAACACCAGTACGGTTCAATCCTAATTTCTTTTTAGACAACCTATCCTCGTCTCTTTTAGAGTAAAATCTGAAGCAAGATCAAGTCCACCTCCAATCTGTATCGCAGATATGTATTAATATAGAAATTTATCGAAATTAAGGCCAGATACCGTACGTAGGCACATGGAAAATGATACCTAGAATCGGCCATATGCTACCAACCACAAACTGTCCCAATATCAATCCCAAGAAAAATGGGGTTGCCTTTTGGTATATGTGAACCCCGCCGAACTTCAGCAAAAGCAGCTTTACTATCCAAGCAAAGAACAAACTGAACCATATATAATTTATGGCCCAGCTACCAGACGCAGCTGCATAGGCGGCTGGATGGAAGGGCCACCACAAAAATTTCATCCGCATCAACATAAGAGCGACAGCAAACAGTATTCCGAATAAACTGAATCCCATGGCGATGTAGTTGGAACGTATAGGATTAACTAACCATCTTTGCAAATGTCCCCAAGGTTCCTGACCATAGATCATTGGAACCCAAGACATTTGATTTACTGCTCCAAGTTTATAGGAAATGGATAATAGGGCCCAGAACTGTGATAGCACACCTACCCCCATCGCAATCAGTATAGCAGTAAAAAAGAATTTGCTTTTTATTCCCGACCTTTCTGCCAGTTTGAACCCTTCAAGTTGGTGAGGCATCGGATGAGAGTCGAAAGTACGAGTAAAAAACCAGAAAAACGAGAACATTGACAGGTTCATTGGACCCAGTTTTCTTGTACCGGCAGCGGTGACCATAATCTGCTCTGGTCCGGTATAATGCAAGTCGTGCATGGGCGCACCCAACTCAGCCCGCATTCGTGAGATAGCAGTTGAAAGAAAGAAATACAATAAAAAAAAGATCAAGCTAATCCACCAGGACATACCGGCTTTTAAACAAAAAATTACCAAGAAAACTAGCCCGCCTATCAGAGCTAAAACAGGCATTCGATATGAAACTTGCCCACTTGAATCACCAGAATCTTTATCATTGATGATAAGATTTTTGAAGATCCGGCCAAGATGTTTTCTATTTTGAAACAGAATTATCAGGAATAATCCCATGTAAGCGCCAAATCCCTGATAGTTTACATAAGGATATACTGGACTACTTACACCAGCGGAAGTTTTCCAGCCCATTACACTTCCAAATAGCAACTGAGCTTTCCAGATCCCCCAAAAAAACCAACATGAAAATAGTAAGTCTAAAGGAATCAAAAAACCAATTCCTACAACAAATGGATAAATCCCTAGTATGAACGTTCCCATGGTACTCCATGGCTTGACGGCAAATCTAAAACGATACGCTTTTTCAAACAGGGCAGGTATGGATGGGAACAAGACATGTAATCCATTGACGATATCTAAACCCGCTGTAATTCCAAAGGCGATCCATAATGTCCTACTCTTAAAAAAATTCTCACTGGTCATCTGATAAGGGAGCTGGATAATCGGGTAAGTCAATTTTTCTTCTTCAGTCCACTGTTTCCTAAAAATGATGTTGATACAAACCATAACCAGAAGCAAAACCAGGACAAACGCGAACCAACTTGAAACTGGCGTTATCCAGCCCAAGAGGTGCTGTTTGGTATATAATGTCGAATTGCCTTCATAGTATCCGGTCAGTACCTTCTTATCACTAACAGATAGCCATTCAGGAATATATCTCCAGAAAAGACTTTTCCAATCATTTTCGGGGGTGGCAAACCAGAACGCATGTCCCAGGATTGGAATTAATATTTCCATAAAGCTGTGCCCTGCAATGGCAGACGTAACAGATAACATGGAGTAGATCAATAACAGTTCAGCTTGAGATAAAGCCAGTTGAGGAAAGTATCGTTTTAGAAATAGGTTCAGTAAGGACAGGACAAACACACTGAATACCACAGTAAAAATGAGTGAAACTATGGTCGGTTGCGCGGAATATTGCACCAGTTCAATGTGGGTGATCCAATAACAGTTTGCAGGTATCAGCACCAGTCCAATAGCTACGGCACGCCAGTTACCTGCTGAAGTTTTTCTGGTCATCCCCATATTACGTTGGCTCTATTTCAAGAATTATAGTTTGGTTGACCGCGAAATTTCAGAAATGAGTTTGTTCATTTTGCAAACAGCCACTTGATATAGATTACTAAGACGAGTTGGAAAAAACTTCAGCAAATGAAAAAGCCCTGTTTGAAACAGGACTTTTTTAAAGAAGCTAATTTCGTTCCTGAATTTTTTTAAGCTTTTTCAGAACGCGAATAAAGCAACGGAAGATGTTCGTTATCCTCAAGAATATCTCCAACCTGCAAACTGTTGAAATATTCATCGGGCAGGACGCTTTGATTCCCGTTAAATGTCTCACCTTCAGGCATCAAAAGCATGGCAAAGGCACGGCGTGACTGTGTGGTCATATTTGGCCCCGCGGCGTGTGCTACCATACCGTTGATAAAGGCACAAGATCCTGCTCTCATCTCAGCTACGTATGGTTCTATCTGTTCCCATTCGGAGTATTCTTGAAATATCTGACCAATCCCCTCTCTACCTAGACCACCTACAGGCTCAAAGCGACTGGTTTGATGTGTACCTGGCAGGAAATACAAACAGCCATTTTGAACTGTAGCATCATCAAGCGTTAGCCAAAACATGGTTGCCTGACGAGTATAATAAGGATCAGATGGATTGTCCAAATGCCAATTGGTCGGATTAGCCCATGGTTCCTTAATCAATGCATGGTCATGAAACAGCCTCATTCCATTAACACCAACTAAATCTGTTGCCAGTTTCCCCAAGCGCGGATCAAGTGCCAAATGTCGAATCTTTTCGTTCGTTTTCCAAAGATTAACGCACTGGACAAAAACGTATTTATAATAGCTTTCGCTGCGGTTCTGATTGTGAGTTTTTTCCTGATCAATCTGTTGCTTGACAGCTTCGTTCACAGCTTCACGCCAAGAAGCGAGTTCTTTTTCGGACAAAAGCTGGTTGATGACCAAAAAACCATTTTTCCGGTAGAAATTAATCTGTTGATCACTTAATGTAGTATCCATATTCTATTTTCAGAATCTAAAAGTTAAACTGCATCAGGTAAAATCCAAGTTAGAAACTATTATAAAATTCTTTGAACCTAAAGTAACAGGTCCACTCGACGAGTGAGTCCTGTATGACAGATGAGAAGGGAACACCAATTAATCATAGGCACCACCTGTATGTTCACCAAGTAACCGGCGTTGTCTGGGGGTGGCTTGGGCAAGAATAGAATCATCGAATTGAAAACGATTGAGATACGGTGGAAACTTTTGGGTGATCATCCGCAGGGCATAATGGACCTGCAATAAATAGCGGGTCTCATCGCTAGTATTGGCGGTACCGCGATGCCAGACTTCACTGCGAAAAACCACCACGTCTCCAGCATTGCAAAGGATACTCATTTCTTCACCACCTTGCCATTCAGTTTCGTCACCTGGTGAACGACCGGACCGATGACTGCCTGTTACAAAATTGGTCGGCCCTAGCTCCTGAGACATATCGTTCAGGTAACAGTGGGCCGTGGTAATAAAAATTGGAATCTTGACTCGCGGGTTTGTGGCCACATCTTCAGGCAAACTGATGGGCAGCCAATCAGTGTGCAGTCTTTGGTCCGGACGACCAGGTCCTGTTAGCCACGACTGCATGCCGATAATATGGCAATCACTTCCATGAACAGCTTCCAAGACATCAATCAATTGCGGTTTATCAAGATATTGAAGAAAAAGCGGATCGCGGTTAAATGAATTATTAATTATTTTGTTGAGAAAACCACTGCCATTTTGGGGAAAGCTGTGTCTATCAAAGCTTTCTTCTAAAGCTTCTAATCGGTCCATAACCGCCCTTAGCTCCGCAATTTCTTCAGTGTTAATCACCGAGGGGAAATAAGCATATCCATCTCTTTCTAAAGCCTCTAGCTGACTTTCAAGATCCGAATAAGCTACCAGTGGTAATGCTTTTGCCATGCTTACTATATCTCCTTAAATATTGATTATTGAAATTCTTGCATATACAACATAATTATAACGAGGTCATTCCCCAAAAAATAGGTTAGTCACAGAGATCTCAGTTCTTTGATTAAATTTGGGTACTAAAACATCAAGCAACTCAGGCAGTTAATTACCAGGTTTGCTTAATTTGTGCCCAAGTACTGGTTAATTTGTTCTTGGCATCGACTGAAAGCGGTTTCAGATTCAACTCTTTTGTCACATCGACATACTTCGGTGTACCAGCAGCTTTCTTGCCATTGTTCTTATTTGCCGTATTATCATCGGCATTCTTTTTATCAAAAGTAT
>JYMV01045773.1_pt1 | contig 19202 bp, 15 predicted proteins | sample 338911 | NCBI WGS metagenome assembly JYMV01 (sample SAMN03354496, study PRJNA234377) | hydrothermal vent metagenome | biome: Deep sea; feature: Hydrothermal plumes at the Eastern Lau Spreading Center, Western Pacific Ocean; material: Seawater | place: Tonga | collected 2009 | depth 2000 m m
TGATTCCTTCGAATTCGATCTGCAGCGTATCTGTAAAACTCTGAAGCCCACTCAAAACCAAGATAGTTTGGTTCTTCTCTTTTTTTCGATTCTTGTAATAAAAATGTGCCTTTGCCTGAACCAATTTCAATCTCAAATGGTTTTGATGGATTTTCAAACCAATTTCTTGGGTCAATGCGACCATCAATGCTTGGAGGAAGCGCCTGCATGTCGATGCCAATTTCACCTACGTCAAATGATTTTCCATGTGACAATCCGAAACTCATGCACTCGCTCCAGAGGCTGCCGCTGCATTTGCAGCATCCGCAGATTGTTGAGCAGCCGCACCGCCAGAGGAACCACCTCGAACAGATACTACACAAGCGATGCCTGTTCCGAAACCCTTTAATTCATTTTCCCAAACGACTGCACCAGTTGTTGGTTCAAGGCAATAGGTATATCCAGAAACCGAAACAACTAATCGGTCTCCATCAAGAATGACTGATGGATAACCACTCCCCTTAGGTGATTTCCACGACCAAATTTTTACGCCTGTGTATCTATTAAGTGCAATAACTTGTTTATTAAAACCAGTAAATACAATATCTTCTATTTTATTATTCTGCATCTGTTACCTCGGATATCCAATTACCCATCAAAACAAGAGTGTCATAATCAAACGTAATTTCAATCTGAGCATATTCAGCAATCGAACCGGTTGTTGATGGTTGAAATAGGTGATTTAATCCTTCAAGCTCGATAATTGTAATATCGTTTCCTGTACTGCTCTTTACTGCCTCAATAGCGGATAGGTTTTGGTTTGCATCCACTTGCAAATCTTTTGTTCCATTAAGTGCAAGAACTGGACAAGTTACTTGAGCGAGAGCGAGAGCCGGGTCGTAATACAAAAAGAAGCGCATCCAAGGCGAAGTCATTTGAGAAATGCCTTCTTCAATTGCTTGCTCAAACAACTCTTCTGAAACTTCTAGATGCTGTGCCAAAAACTGAACTGTAATTAGTTCAGTCATTTGCTCAATCAACTCTTCGTCGCTTGCGTTTGCTTGCATCAATTCATAGAAGGACATTGATGCATCTATTACCCTGTCAATGATTTCGCCGTCTGCACCAGACACATGCAATAACAATGCTTGCTGGACAGGCAGTAATTCAAAACCAGCAACACCAGGGCCAGCGAGCATGACAACAAAGGCAAGTTTTGGGTCGGTAATGGCAACCATCGGGCCAATCAATCCGCCTTCACTGTGGCCAATAACGCCTACTCTTCGTTCGTCAATCTCTGGATGAATCCGCGCAGCGTGCACCATCACGCTCGCATCAGTTGCAAAATCCTCAGAGGTATCTCCATTAATATCTTCAATGTTTTCCATTACCGACCCACCAATACCTCGGTCGTCATAGCGTAAGACTGCAATACCATTACGAGATAAATAATCTGCAATAACAAGAAATGGTTTGTGCCCCATCAATGATTCATCTCTATCTTGCATACCAGAGCCACTGATTAGAATTGCGCACGGGAATGGGCCTCGCCCCTCTGGAATTGTCAGCGTGCCTTGTAACACGTGACCCTCTGGATGTTGCGCTGTTACTTCATACTGAATGTATGGAAATGGCGCTTCTGGCAATTGTGGACGAACAATTTCTTTGTGCGTTGTAATTCGTTCAAACTCAATTTCAAACTCAAGCCCTTGAATCATTTTTCCAGTAAGCAACGTTAGTTCAGCATTTTCAAAAACAATAAATTGCAATTCTGCTTGAGGTAACTCTGCAGAAAGTGAACCATCTTTTTTATAGGTTGCATGCAACGGAATATCTTTTGCTCCTTGTATCGGAACTGTTAACAAAAGAAAGGTGCCAGCATCTGTTTCTGAAATACCAAGCGTCATTTCCATCGGTCCTATGCCAGGAATTTGTATTTCACCTGAGTACAATCTTGTTTCTTGTGCAGAAGCGGTGCCTATAACAAAGCAAAGCCAAAGTAAGACCTGGCTTATATTGTATTTTTTCATTTGTACTCTCCTAAAGATTAGGTGGTTGCAGAACCCGATGGAATTTCGACTCGCTTAGCGTCTAACCATAGGTCTTCTAAATCGTAATACGCTCGGCGTTGCGGTTCAAACAAATGCAAGACGACCGTAATAAAATCGACAACAATCCATGTTGCGCCTGTGTCAATGTTTTTTCTAAACGCGGGGAATTGAATTTCTTCACCTAAATCTGCAACCTCATCAGCAACTGATTTCATTTGCCGATCACTTGTTCCTGTTGCAATTAAAACAAAATCACAAACTTGACTCAATCCTGTCACGTCAAGGAGAAGAACGTCCTCGCAGTGACGGTCTCTGAGCAAGCGCCCCGCTTCCACAGCAAATGCTGCAGAATCGAGGCGTTTGGTTACTTCAGAGTTAGGTATTGTCATTTAGAGCCCAAGTGCACCTGCAACGACTGGTCCGAAGTTAACAACAAGACCAGCGAATACAACAGATACGATTGCAATCAACTTAATAAGTATGTTTAGTGCAGGACCAGATGTGTCTTTGAATGGGTCACCAACGGTATCGCCAACAACACTTGCTTTATGTGCATCTGAACCCTTGCCACCATGTTTGCCTGATTCAATGTACTTCTTAGCGTTGTCCCAAGCGCCGCCTGCGTTTGCCATGTAAATCGCAACAGCAAAACCAGATGTCAAGCCACCAACGAGTAGACCCATTACGCCGCCAACTCCGAGAAGAAGACCAACGATAATCGGAACTGAAATTGCGAGAATTGCTGGGAACACCATTTCTCTTTGAGCACTTGAAGTTGAGATGTCAACACATTCGCCATAGTCAGGGAATTGGTGACCATTCACTATGACCTTCTTTGGCCAATTCATTGGATCTTCAATTTCTGCGTCACTCATGCCATTTGCTTTAAATGCTTCCTTCATGATTCCAAACTGACGGCGGCATTCGTTCATCATTTGGTAAGCAGCACGGCCAACAGCGTTCATAGTGAGTGCACAGAAGACGAATGCAAGCATTACACCAAGGAAAATACCACCGAGAACTTTAGGGTTCATAATGGTTACATCATAGAACGAAAGAAGTTGTTTAATTTTTGCTTTGTGAGATGGAACGAGTGAGAATCCTATTCCGCCAACGGTAACTGCATGTGTGTTTTCAGTTTCACTCCAAGCGAAGTCCGCAGCTAGTGTTCCTTCTGCCCAATCAAGATTTTCAACTGCTACTTTCGTTTTGTTTGAAGCAATCATCAAACCTCCAAAAGTATCCCCGCCATTATTTACAACAAATTCGCCATTGCCAAGGTATGCAACAGTATTTTCTGCCTCAGCCACAAGTGCGATGTCTTGAGTAATTTTCTTGTCCAAACTTGTTTGAACAACTGAAACGTAAGCTGCGAGCAGCGCAAGTGCTGTCAATGCTGCTGACCCGATTGCAAAACCTTTGCCAGTTGCTGCTGTTGTATTACCAAGTGAATCAAGCATATCTGTTCGTTCACGAACGATCGGTGGTTGGCCAGTCATTTCAGCGTTACCGCCTGCGTTGTCTGCGATTGGGCCGTATGCATCTGTTGCAAGCGTAATACCAAGTGTACTAAGCATGCCAACTGCGGCGATGCCTACACCGTAAAGACCAAGTAGGAAATTTTCGTTACCGCCCGAGAAAGTAAATGCTGAAATAATCGCAACAACGATGACGATTAATGGCGCCCATGTTGAAATCATGCCTTCTGCGATACCAGCAATGATAACTGTTGCTGCACCCGTTTCTGTTTGTTTCGCAATTCGTTGCGTTGGTGCGTGTTCATACGATGTGTAATACTCAGTCGCGTACGCAATTAGAAGACCTGCAACCAAACCTGTAATGATGGAAGCCCAAGGACCCCACCAAACAAATCCTGCAATATCGGTGTCCCTAAACAAGAGGTAGAACAAGCCGCCGCAAAGAACTGCGATGAGGAATGATGCTACGTACACACCCTTGTGAAGACCTTTAAGCAATTCGCTAAAGGATGCGTTTTCTTTTGCGCGAACGACAAATACACCAACGAGTGAGCAGAAGATGCCAAGGCCTGCGAGCGCCATTGGAGCAACTGCAAGTTTGATTCCAAATTCTGTAGAATTAAATGCCATTGCAGCTGCGGCACCGAGTGCCATTGTTGCAAGGATTGATCCGTAATAACTTTCATAAAGGTCCGCACCCATGCCTGCTACGTCGCCAACATTGTCACCAACGTTGTCTGCGATAGTTGCGGGGTTTCGTGGGTCATCTTCAGGAATTCCTGCTTCAACTTTACCGACAAGGTCAGCGCCGACATCAGCTGCCTTCGTGTAAATACCACCACCAACACGAGCGAATAATGCTTGTGTTGATGCACCCATGCCGAACGTCAACATAATTGAAGTAATTTCAACCAGGCCACCTTCGCGTTCTGGAAGAACTTCGTTCCAAAGATAAAACCAAACGGAAACATCAAGAAGTGCAAAACCAACAACGATTAGACCCATTACTGCGCCTGCACGGAATGCAACTTTGAGACCTTCGTTAAGTGATTGTTTTACAGCCCATGTTGTTCGAGCAGATGCATTAGTTGCCATTTTCATGCCAAACCAACCACAAAGCCCGGAGAATAAACCAGCAATTGGAACACCAACTGCTGACCAGATTGGTTGGATTTCTGCATATCCAAGCAGTGCAAGGACTGCAACAAGAACAATGAAAACAACAAACACAACTTTGTATTGACGTTTTAGATAGGCCATTGCGCCAGCACGAACGTGCCCTGCAATCTCAATCATTTCTGGTTCGCCTTCACTATGCGCCATAACATTTCGGCTAAAGACGAATGCCATGATGAGTGCGACGATAGCACCAACCGGCGCTAGGTAAAACAGGTCGGGAAGCCCTGCTGGTGTTGTAGTTGCTAGCATGAGAATGTTCATTATTGTGTATCTCCAATGTGCAAATGGCTTTTTTCCATTTGTCTATTCTGCCTTGTGCGATGACTTTGCATCGCTTCATGATTAAGTAACATCACTGGTCGCATACTTGTGTCGCGACAAATCACCGATGTTTATAGTTGTAAATAAAATTAAGAACGTGATCGTTGTTGAGGGAAGTTCAGTTCACGATAACGACGTGATTCTGCTTTTCGACGTGCACGACGCTTACGTTCGGATGGTTTTTCGAAGTATTGACGCTTCTTTACATCCTTAATTAGGTTTTCTTTTTCACAAAGTTTTTTAAAACGACGGAGCATCTGCCCTGCTGATTCATTTTGTCTTGCTTTAATGCGAATTGCCATATGTGTAGTCACCTTTTCTGCTAAAAACAGTATTGAGCCACGTATTAGAACGCATTCGGGGCTTCATTGCAAGGGGCAATAGTAATATACCTAAACTCTTATACAACAAGGCATTACACATGTCGCCAGTAGTGATATCCTAACCATAATCATGGAATTACTTATTGACACTTGGAATGTACTTCACCAAACTGGCGTGTTGCCCGCTGATTCGGCTGGAATTGGCACGGCTGGACTGTGCAAAATGATCAAAAATAGCCGCTGGGGAAGAGAAAAAGTCTCATTAATTTGCGACGGCACCCCCTCAGACGCACATGAATTAGGCGTTCGGTACCAACTTGTTTTCACTGGTCCAATTAAAACTGCAGATGCAGAAATAATGGAACGGGTTGCGAATTCTTCTGCGCCAAGATCAATATTAGTCGTTACGAGTGACCGAGAAATTATTAAGTCAATCCGTAAACGCGGAGCACAACAAATTGGATCTGCGGTATTCTTGCAATCCCTCGTCGAAGACAGTCACCTTCCTACATCAAAAACAATTCGAAGACCATCTGGCTTATCTCCTAAATTAGCGCAAGAGTGGAAGGAACATTTTGGGATTGATGAAACGGTTCTTGAAGAATTACACAATACACCGATGCCAGAATTGCATCGCGATAAACTCCTTCCAAACAAAGAAGCGGTGCTAAAACCTGCTACGCCTTTGGCAAAACAAAAAACGAAACGAATCGTCCAATCAGACGAGCCGGTTTTACCTAAGGATTTACTTGAAGAAGCAAGGCGTTTACTTTGCGACTAACCTCCAACAGTTCTGATCCTAGAAACACCTCCACGACTTAACAGGCTGGGTGATAGTCGCTTCTCCAGTCCGTCTACTCAACAAAGAATGCTACGGTTGTAAGCGTTCCCAGGACCATTCGCCATCAACCATGGTGTACACAATACGATCGTGAAGTCGACCGTCTTGCCCTTGCCAAAGTTCAATGGTGTCGAGTGAAACACGGTACCCTCCCCAAAACTCAGGGCGTGGTACAGATTTTCCAACCCATTTTTCGGTTAGCGTTGCAACCTTTTCCATTAATATTGCGCGTGATTTAAGCGGCTGTGATTGTTTACTCGACCAAGCGCTAACTTGGCTCAATCTATCCCTCGTTGTGAAGTACGCGTCAGATTCATCGTCGCATAACCTTGTCGCTCGACCTTGAATACGAATTTGTCGTTGGGTAGTATCCCAATGAAATAACAACGAAACATTTGAGTTAGCTTCTATGTCATTCGATTTCTCGCTAATGTAATTTGTATAAAACACAGCACCAAGTTCGTCAAACCCTTTCAACAACACCATTCTTGAAGAAGGAATACCCGCACTGTTAACGGTCGAAAGTGCCATCGCAAGAGGGTTTGAAGTTGTAGCTGCCGTTTCTGCTTCTTGAAACCACCCCTCTAATGGGGCAATTGGTGATGTTGGAGGAAAATTAAAATTCATTTTTGGGAAATATCCTGACGATATATAGAGTACTTCACTTAGAATAAAAGTGTAGAAAAAGTTCGCCACTGAGTGGACTGCTTACGTGGTGTGGGTTCGAATAAAGGAGCCATGTTATGCACGAAAAGCGTAATTTTATACTAATACTCGTTTTGGGAGTTGTCCTAATCTGGACTGGATGGGCTTGGTTTTATGCTTCTGGGGACGGTTTCACATTTATGAGAAGCACATCAACTGCTTTACTCCTTGTAGTTACAGGTTTTCTCACCTATGGATTGACAATTGAAGATCATCTTCCAGACAAACTACTTGGTGTCATTGGAAGCTATTACTTTGAAGCAGACGGCGTTTGTTTGTTTCCTGTTATTCGCAATTCCGAGGCCGGACCTGAACTATCTATTTACTACCAAAATAGATTTGAAAACCCCGCGTCAGTTGTCATCCACTTAAGACCCACGGGTGAGTCTTTCGTTGTAATTCCCGGAGTGACCGATGTGCACATCGCATTCAGAGTAAGTGGAGGTGATGTTGGAATTATTCATCAGCCAATAATAGTACCGCCTAAACTGCAAGGTGAAATTGTCGAAATAAAAATGGTTGCAGTAAGCCATTACCCAAGAAGTCACGGCACTCGCTGGCGAAGACACGAAGGTCATTCATGTGGGTCGATGCAAATCGATTGGATTGGCAACGCAATGAAAACAGGCGCTCATCCAGTTGACGAAACAATTGAATTAAAAAACCCAGTTGTCCTTCACCTGGCGATGCCTAAAAAATGTAACAACACAAACAAGAGAACGATGCGTCAAGAACTTCTGAGTATTGAATAAACTTACATCGTGTACACAGCGTCGAGTGCTTTACCAAGTCGTTCATGCATATCTTGCAAGTGTGCCAAGGAATACATATCTAACTCTGCATTACCTTCAAGAATTGCACCAACCTGCTCATATAAATTTCGAGTGTAAAAAAGTGCAAGAGTTTGAACTGGTTTAAACATTGATACTCGACCTGTACTTAAATCGATGAGCCGTTTTGCCATTTCTGCTTGAAGGTTCCTGTCTAAGGATGAAATCATAGGGTTGCGGTTTGTCCACTCGCCTTTACTTGCGCTCAAATCTGCATAGATAGCGTCCATTAATGTTTCAAATATTTCAGCAACTGTAAGAGCGTCTTCATCTGCTGGAACAAAGAATTCATTGTCATAAACCATTCGTAATCGGCTTGGGGCAAGAATAGTTGTAAGAGCCGACGCTTGTGTGCCAAGGATTCTGTCGTGAATTGGCCATGTTGCCTCGCCAGATTCACCACCACCTTCATACCATTTGTCGACATTGAAGTGCGTCAACAATTCGGGTGATAATCCAAATGAATCTGCATCTAAAATAGTATTTATAACAAACGCTAATGCCGCTCGTTGTTGTTCCACTGGAACAACTTGCACTGGCGGAACATCTTCATCACCAAAATCGCCTTTTTTATTTCGGTTTGTATGTGCGCCGCCAATCCAATCGGCCATCATACTTGCTGCGCTTGTTTGCATTCGTAACGTTGTTTCATAACCACGCCTAGCCTTTGACCAACTGTCACCATCTTTTACAAAATGATTAAGAAGATCTGCGCGAAGTTTAGAAACTATTCGAATTTGATTTTCAGCGTAATCAAGTGGGTCCTTACTAAAGTCATATCGCTTTGCTAGAGGGTCTGGACCGCGAGTGTCTTCATCTGTTAAATAAGCGTGCTCTGGCAAATTTGATTTGCTTAAAACTTCGTCAATGTCACCTGTTGTATAACCATACTCAATAGCCCAGAAATCGTAAAGACCAATGCCGATCATTGCAAAATCGCCTTGGACATCTCCAGAATCCATATTGAAATTAACTGGGTTGTAATCCATTACAGAAGATGTAAATGGTTTTTTACCACGAACATCATCAGAATTTATTTCAGCCATTGTGTACAAACTTGATGCTTTAAAGTTGTGTCGCAAACCAAGGGTGTGACCAACTTCATGGCACACAAGCCCGGACATCAACGGACCAATAAACCACTCTGGAATACCGTCCAATTTATCATCAGTTGCACGGTCATTTTTAACTGGCGCATCTAATCCTAAAAGATCTAATGTTTCTAAACCAAGTCGAGCAAAAGCCATTTGACTTGCAAGTTGATACGCTGCAAGACAGTGGCGATCTTCATCGCCTAACCAACCAGCAATTTCTATTAGGTCTTCATCGTTTGCAAGAATTTGATCTACCGTTGCGTCAACATATTCTCCGTTTTTACGTGCCTGAATAATTTTTGCGCGTTCAATTGGATCAGCAAGACGAACACGGGGATCCCATTCAGGATACTGCTCAAGCCATTGAATATCTTCTGGATTCAGTGCAGCCATTGCTTCTGCAGATTGTGGTTGTTGGTTATACCAACGCCAGTAAGCGCGAATCCAACCATCTGTTAAAACAATATCCGCATCTAATATCTCACCCGTCATTGGGTGTGCTCTCGATGGGCCAATTGCTGTTGCAACATCATTATTCAACCAACGAAGGAAGTTATAACGAACATCTTCTGGGTCTTTATCCATGTGGGCACCAGTTGCTGAATCTTGATAATACACAACTATTGCACTGTCGATCCCGATTTTTCTAAACGCTTCATTCCAATAGAGCACACCGTCTCGAACCCAACGACGGTATCGAACTGGAACCGTGTGTTCAATATAAAAAACAATTGGTTTTTTTGGTGGGCTTAAGGATAATTTTGGGTCACGCTTTTGCAGGTCCCACCTATTTATATAGTGCACCCATTTATCTTCGTCGTGGTATTGACCAAGATCGCGGAATGCGGTTCCGAAGTAGCCAACACGTTCGTCTGCTTTTCTTGGTTTGTAACTACCGCGTTCAGGAACTTCGCTTATTGAATAGTGAATCGTTTTAAACAAACCGCCAGAAGTTGGCATTTCGAATGCAACCTCTAAGTTTTTCGGAAATGATTTTGCTTTGGTAATTGAAACAAGCTTACTGTTTACACCACTTGCTACAGGACCTGCAATTTTTGATGCGTTGTTCACAAGTAAATAATCTAAGTCAATCACTGGTTGTCCGTTTGGACCGGTAGCGATGATTGGAACATCTATCATTACTGTGTCTGTAAAAATTGTATCCACGGAGTCTTTAGATGATTGGTCACCTGTTGAACGAACTGAAATTTCTGGTTTAATAAATGCTAATCGGTCGTTGTATTTACGAAGATAGATGTATGCTTCATTACCTTGCAAACCAGCGAACTTTACGCCTGCAGATGGTGTTACTGCGATGAAAAATTTCTTACGTTCCCAACCTCGCGGCAACTCTGCAAGGAGTTGTTGTTCTTTTGCATTCTTCCAAAGCCCAAAAAGAGATGTTGCGCCATCAATTGTGGAAACAACTTTGGTGTAACCCTGATTTACTTCTTCAAATTTCTTCGGCTTTGCAAGGGCGGTAGATGAGATCCCAGCGATGAGCCCGATGAGTATTGTTGTATTATTGATTGCTAACATTAAAATTTGCTCCAGTGTTCTTCTCTATCATTACGCACATACGTAGCGCTTTTGTTCAAATATATTTACGGCTTCGCAACAGCATCGGCACCATGAACTGTGTGCCTCTAAACAACGAACCCGTAACCGTATTATTGTGGTTCTCGGACCTTCCAATTGCAATTAAAAAATTGCAATTAATCCAAAGAAGTTACTGTCTCTGCTTGTTCCTTGCGAAATGCTAAAAAACGTGCTGATAGGTCAGAATCGGACATTGAGAGCATTTGAACAGCAAAGAGTGCCGCATTCGTAGCGCCTGCACCACCAATTGCAAAGGTCGCAACTGGCATACCTTTGGGCATTTGAACAGTTGAAAGCAATGAATCTAACCCATCGAGCGACCATGCCTGCATTGGGCAACCTAAAACTGGCTTTTCAGTGTGTGCTGCAACTACACCAGCGAGGTGTGCTGCGCCCCCTGCTGCACAGATAAAAAGTGAAATTCCGCGTTTTTCGGCGTCTATTAGGTATTTTTGAAGAATTCCAGCGTTTCTATGAGCAGAAAGTGCGTTGCACTCATGAGCAACCCCAAAAGAATCAAGTGTGTCGCTTGCTCGCTTCATCGTTGGCCAATCCGAAGCGCTCCCCATCAAAATCCCAATTTTTGCATTTTCAACTGTTGTGTAATTTGCCATGGACACATTCTACAACGGGTCAACACCGAATGGGGTCTGACCCCTTGGGGTTAGGCCCTTATAAAAATAAGGAAATGAAGATTGCTGTAATTGGTGCAGAAGGGCTAGTTAGTCGTGCTTGTATTTGCGGTTCCGCTATTCCTACTGTTACATCAATCCTCAGCACGTAGTTTTGCGAGCACCGTAAAATCTTCTAGCGTTGTTACGTCCTGTTTCGAATCTGTTCCAGCCGCTACATCACGAAGTAATCTGCGCATAATTTTTCCACTGCGTGTTTTTGGAAGTGCGTCTGTAAATTTCAAAACATCCGGTTTAGCGATAGCACCGATTTCATTTGCCACATGCGCAATCAGTGTTTTTTTTAATTCTTCACTCGCTTCAAACCCTCTCGCCAATGTGCAAAACGCTGCTATGCCTGTGCCCTTAATTTCATGCGGAACACCAACAACTGCTGCTTCAACAATTGATTCGTGACTTACTAATGACGATTCAACTTCCATCGTTCCTAAGCGATGACCAGAAACATTTATCACATCATCTATTCGACCCATTATCCAAAAGTTCCCATTCTCATCTCGCCGTGCACTATCTCCAGCAAGATACATTCCTTCTACTCGACCAAAATAGGTTTCTATAAATCGTTCACGGTCGCCGTAGATACCTCGCAAAATTCCTGGCCATGGTTTTCTAACGACAAGTAATCCGCCAGCGTTTGTTTCTACCTCCGAGCCATCTTCATTGACGACTGCTGCATCAACACCAAAGAAAGGTGTCGTGCAAGAACCTGGGGTTGTCGATGTAGCTCCTGGAATTGGCGTGAGCATATGACCGCCAGTTTCAGTTTGCCACCACGTATCAACAATCGGACAATTGTTACTGCCAATTACTTCTCGATACCACATCCATGCTTCTGGATTGATGGGTTCTCCAACAGTTCCCAACAGTACTAACGAACTTAAATCATGTTTCGCAGGGAATTCATCTCCCCATTTCATAAACGCACGAATTGCAGTTGGCGCAGTGTAAAACTGTGTAACTTTATGTCGCTCTACGATATCCCAAAATCTATCTGATTCTGGAAAGTTTGGTGCACCTTCATACATAACCGTCGGAACACGATTTTGCATCACACCATAAATGATGTAACTGTGACCAGTAATCCAGCCGATGTCTGCGGTGCACCAATAGATTTGGTCGCAATCTGGTTTTAAATTAAACACCCATTTACTTGTTAAGTAGGTGTAAACCATATATCCACCTGTTGTGTGAATGATGCCTTTTGGCTTACCGGTTGAACCGCTTGTATACAACAGAAACAACATGTCTTCCGCGTCCATTTGTTCACATTGACAATCTTCTTCTTGGCTTTCGCAAACATCGTGCCACCAAAAATCACGACCCTCTAACCAGGTTATTTCATTTTCACAACGCTTTAACACGATAACTGTTTTGATTACATCAGTTAATTCAGTTGCAGCATCTACATTATTTTTAAGTGGAACAATTTTACCCCGCCTCCATGATCCATCACAAGTAATCACAACTGAGCTATTAGCATCGTTTACACGATCGGCAATCGCTTGTGATGAAAAGCCACCAAAAATAACCGAGTGCGGCGCACCTATTCTTGCACACGCAAGCGTTGCAATTGCAAGTTCTGGAACCATACCCATGTATATTGTTACAACATCACCCTTTTTTACACCTTGCGATTTCAACGCATTTGCAAATTTACAAACTCGAGCGTGCAAATCATAATAAGAAATCTTTTGCACTTCGGGGCCATCGCTACCACAGGGTTCACCTTCCCAAATAATTGCTGTTGTATCGCCATGCCCCATATTGATATGTCTATCTATACAATTATGACAAATATTTGTTTTGCCACCTTCAAACCACTTAGAATCTTGGAATGTTCCCGAACTAACAGTATCCCATCGTTCAAACCAATCTAATTCATCCGCTACATCGCCCCAAAAACCATCTGGGTCTTTCACTGAGCGAGCATACATCTCGTCGTAGGCTTCCGTAGAGTTTATATACGCACCACTAATTCTTTCATCAAAGTTTTTTTGAGGCAAGAAGATTCTATCTTCGTGAAGTATTGATTCAATTTTTACTGAGTCTGTCATTTTGAAACTCCTCTTGGTTTCCTACATGATACGACTTACTTACACTTTCTACCCTTGCCTCTGCGCTTAGATTTATTATTTTTAGATGTAGATTTATTCCTACCACCCCGTTTTGAATTGCGTGCTGGTTGTGCAACATCTGCAATTTCATCAATATGCTTTTTCGGCATTTTGATTACATGTAATTCCATTTGACGAGTTGGTAAGTCTATCGCTGAAATTTGTACTGTGACTTTATCGCCAATCGAAAGAACTGCTCCACTACGAACCGCAACTATTTGCCCTGTTCCCTCAAGTTTTTCCCAGCGCCCTGAAGATTTAGACGATTGTTTTAACGTATCAAACCTGCAGAGTCCTTCGATTAAAAATCTTTCTAAAGATATAAACAAACCAGAAGAAGAAAAGCCTGTGATAATTCCAGAAAATTCATCGCCCAAATGCTTATCGTTTAGAAATTGCATAACTAAAAATGTTCTTAGCGAACGCTCTGCTTGTTCTGCATTTCGTTCTGTAGATGAACAGTTTGCACCGATATCTAATAGCACACCTTCATCAAGAACACGTTCATCATCGCGAATATTGCCGATAATAGATCGCTTAGATTTTCCGCCCTTGGTAATCGTTCCATTATCAGTGTGATCCAAATATGCTGCTATTGCTCGATGCAAAGTCAAGTCAGGATATCGACGGATTGGACTTGTAAAATGTGCATAGTGATGGCTAGCTAACGCAAAGTGACCCACTTCTGTTGGGCTATAAATTGCCTGAGATAAAGTGCGTAGAACAGCAAAGTGAACTGCTCTTGACGAGTCGCTATCTTTTGTTGCTTGCAACAATCTCTGCAAATCATGTCGCGTTGGTTCTTCAGAAATACCCACTCCAACACTGCGAGCAAACAAGCGCAATTCAATCATGTCGCCAAATTTTGGTTCTGGGTGAACTCGGCGCAAGATTGGTATATCAATCCCAGCAAATGTTCTTGCTACGGCTTCATTTGCTTCAACCATAAACATTTCAATAATTCTATGGGTGAACGCATCGTCCTCTGGATGAGCATCAATAACATGACCGTCTTCATCAAACTCTAATACAACTTCTGGAAGTTGCAATTCAATCATGCCGTCGCGTCTTCTTCGTGATAATAATTTTTTAGCTAACGAATCAGCAAGTTTTAATGTTGCAATCAACTCTTCCGAATAGGCCCCGCCAGCAACAGTATTCTTACGAGCTTCTTGTTCATCGCCATCTATAAGTGCTTGTGCTTCTAGATACGTTAATCTTTTTGCTGAACAAATTACGGTGTTTTGCAAACGGTGCCCTAAGACTCTGCCCTTGTCATCAAACCGAATAAAAACCGATTTAGCCCAACGGCGCACTCCCTCTTGTAATGAACAAACGCCGTTTGACAATACTTCCGGCAACATTGGAATAACTTTTCGAGGCAAGTAAACACTATTGCCTCGTTCAATCGCGCCTTTATCTAGTGCGCTTCCAACCGAAACAAAGCTCGCAACATCTGCGATATGTACACCAAGTTCCCATTCTTTCTTGTCTTGATCATATGTAATATTTATTGCATCATCAAAATCGCGTGCGTCTGGTGGGTCAATAGTAAAAATAAATTGTGATGTTAAATCTTCGCGATTAACATCGCCCGTTTCTTCAAAATGTGTCGCAGCATTGCGAGCTTCGTCTTTTGAATCTTCATTAAATTCTTCAAATAAACCATACGCTAGCATTACGGCTTGAGTTTCTACATCTGGCTTGCCTGCATCTCCGAGGACTCTTGAAATAACGCCCTCGCCGTAATAATCTTTTTCTGGGTAATGCAGCATTTCAAAAACAATTTTGTCGCCATCTTTTGCATCTTTTGCTGTAATGTCGCGAATTATGATTGGGTCATGCAGTTCTCTTCCGTCTGGTTGAGCTAGCCACGTGTTACCACGCTTAAATAATGTCCCGACATATTCACCTCGACCTCTTTCAAGTACTTCAACTATTTTTCCAGCAGCGCCTTTCCCACTCCATCGGCCGCTTTGCGAAATGACAACACGAACTGTGTCACCAGAAACCGCATCGCCCTCAGCGCCAGAACCAATATAAACATCGCCTTCACGAAATCGTTGATTCGGTTTTACAAAACCAAAACCACGTTTATTAGAACGATACGAACCAACAATTTCCTCAGGAAGCGCAGGAAGGCGAACACAATCATCGCGTCCGAGTTCAATGAGTCCATTTTCTTCTGCGGTTGAAATTGTTTCGTCAAAAGCCGCCCTGTCATCATGGGAGATACGCAAATCCTTAACAATATTTCTAATTGTTGTGGGACGATATCCATCATGCGTGAGGTGGTCGAGGAGTCTATTTGTAAATCGCATAGCCATTAGTAAATGCTAACCCTTCTATTACGAAGATGAGGTACCTTTAGAACTCTTTTTAGAGTTGTTCGACTTTTTTTTGTCGTCTTTTTTGGGTTTCAAAGATTCTTTAGCTGCTTTGGCATCTTTTTTATAAGATTCACTACGGTAATCAGTTTCATAAAAGCCACTTCCCTTAAACATCACTGCAGATCCAGAGCCAATGAGGCGTTTAAGCTTCAATTTGGCGCACTCTGGACATTTCTTTTTGACTGAGGCACTCATTTGTTGAAATAATTCAAACGTATGCCCGCATTCTTGACATTGATATTCGTACGTTGGCATTTTTAGTTGCTCAAAGCAACCTTTGCTGGACTAATAACTATTTCACCAAGTTGAAAACCGTTTTGCATCACCATCACCACATGGTCTGTTTCCATGTCTTGCGCATCTTGACGCATCATTGCTTCGTGAAGTAGGGGATTAAATGCTTCGCCAATTTCAGGAATGATTTCTTCCACACCGCATTCTGCTAATCCTTGAAGAAGCCCGTCGCGTGCCATTTGAAAACCTTGAACGACTGCATCATCGCCAGCATGTTCGATTGCCATATTAATTTGTTCAAGCGATGGAAGAATTGCACGAATAACGCGAGCCATTCCACTTGTTGTCGCACGAGATTCGTTTTCAATACTACGGCGTTGAAAGTTTTTAAAGTCAGCAAGTGCGCGAAGTTTTGCTTCATTTGCTTCATCAAGTTCTAATTTCAATTGATCCACTTCAGATAGTTGTTCTTCATCGGCTTCTACCTCAACTTCAACTTCTTGATTATCAATTTCTTCATTTGTATTTTGTTCAGTTTTCATTTTTATCCTCGTATGTAGGGTTAACTACCAGTCACTGCCCCTTTTAGTTTATCCCAAAATGATGTTTCTGCTTCGTGCACAGGGATGTCTTCCGTTTTTGCGTACTCTTCAAGAAGCTCGCGTTGTTCGTCAGAAAGTTTTGTTGGAACAGCCAAGCGGACTATTACTACAAGATCGCCACTCCTTCCTGTGCGTAAATCGGGCAAACCGGCGCCTTCGATTTTAAATATTTCGTTAGTCTGAGTTCCAGCAGGAATATCTAAACTATGAGTTTCATCAATAGAAACTACTTCAATTGTTGAACCCAATGCTAGTTGAGTAAACGCAACTGAGACAATTTGAATCAGATGGTCTCCATCTCGCTCGAAACGAGAATCTTCTTCGACTCGGACCAACACGTGAAGGTCGCCTCTTGTGCCTGTGCCATCTGGGGATACTTCAGGAATTGGTGGCTCGCCTTCGCCGGCCACTCGGACTGCTTGACCGTGGTGAATTCCTGCAGGAATTTTTACACGCAATTTACGGTGCACTGCATTTCGACCCCGGCCGTAGCAATCTTCACATTTTTCTTTTACAACGCTGCCTCTACCGTCGCAAGTTGGGCAAGCCGAAACCATTCTAAACATTCCGCCAAGACCCGCTTGCGCAACCTTGCCTTGCCCCTGACAAGTAGTACAAGTTTCTGGTGTTGTGCCGGGCTTCGCTCCATTCCCTTGGCAAGTTTCGCAAACATCAAGGCGGTCGAATTCTACTTCTCGTTCCGTTCCTGTAAGAACTTCTTCAAGCGTAATTTCAACATCGGTTTCAAGATCGTAGCCACGCACTTGCCGATTTTTACCACGACCTCCGCCCCGTCCTCCACCTAAAATATCATTAAACATTGAGAAAATATCCTCAACATTCATCGAATTGAAATCATGCCCCGCATGCCCACGTCCGCGCAATCCTTCATGACCATATTGATCATAAATTTGTTTTTTTTGCGGATCAGAAAGCACTTCATACGCTTCAGCGCATTCTTTAAAACTTTTTTCGGCATCCGCATTTTCTGGATTTCGGTCTGGATGATACTTCATCGCTAACCGACGATACGAACGTTTAATCTCCGTACCGTCTGCGGTGCGGGTAACATCAAGAATTTCGTAATAACAACGTGAAACAGTCATAAGTTAAAAATGGCACCGATGCTTTCATCGGTGCCAAAAATTCCATTCAATTAGAAAATCGCCTGGTCAATTGGATCTTCACCGTCTTTTAATTCTGTAATTACAACATTGGTTGTTAGCATTAACCCTGCAACAGATGCTGCATTTTGGATTGCCGTACAAACAACGAGTGCTGGGTCGATTATCCCTGCTTTGATTAAGTCTTCATATGTTTGTGTTGAAGCATTAAAACCAAAGCCATCTTTGCCTTCTTTAATTTTTTCAACTACTACATCGCCGTCGTCGCCACCATTTGATGCAATGAGTGCAGCTGGTGACTCAAGCGCGCTAGCGAGAATATCAAAACCGAGTTTTGCATCACCTTTTGCGTTCTTTCGAGCTTTTACAACAGCGTCAATTGCACGAATGTATGCAACGCCACCACCTGCAACATACCCTTCGCGAGCCGCTGCACGAGTTGCTGCAAGTGCATCGTCAACACGATCTTTGCGTTCTTTCATTTCGACTTCGCTAGTGCCGCCGACTTCGATTACCGCTACGCCACCTGTCAATTTCGCAAGGCGTTCTTGTAATTTTTCTTTATCGTAATCACTTGTTGAGCGTTCAATCTGAGTTGTAATTTGGCTAACTCGTGACTCAATATCTTTCTTTTTACCTCCACCACGAATAATCGTAGTAGCGTCTTTGGTTATTACAATTCGTTTAGCACTTCCGAGTTCTGTCAACTCGACATCTTCTAAATTTCGCCCGATGTCTTCTGAGAAGAAGATTCCACCAGTTAAAGTTGCAATATCACCGAGCATTGCTTTGCGACGGTCACCAAAACCTGGCGCCTTCACTGCGCAAATTTTCAGCGTTCCACGAAGTCTATTTATAACAAGAGCAGCAAGTGCTTCGTTTTCGATATCTTCAGCTATCAAAAGAAGTGGTTTGCTCGAAGTCGCCATTTTATTTAACAATGGAAGCAAGTCTGCGAGATTTGAAATTTTCTTTTCATAAATCAAAATCATGCAGTCTTCAAGAACGCACTCTGCTGTTGTTGGGTCAGTCATAAAGTAAGGACTTAAAAATCCTTTGTCGAAAGCCATGCCTTCAACATATTCCAATGTTGTTTCAGCAGTTTTGCCTTCTTCAACCTCAACAACGCCGTCTCCACCAACTTTATTGATTGCTTCAGAAATTAGATTTCCAATCAATTCGTCGTGATTCGATGACACCATTGCTACTTTTTGTAAGTCACTTTTATCTTTGCAATCTATTGCCATAATGTTTACTGCTTCGGTTGCAACTCTTGCTGCAGCAGTAATTCCACGTTGTACTGTTACTGGGTTTGCACCAACTGCAACATGTCGTAAACCGTTTTGGAAAATAGCATCAGCAAGAATTGTTGCCGAGGTTGTGCCGTCACCAGCAACATCCGCAGTTTTCTTTGCAACTTCTTGGACCATTTTCGCACCCATGTTTTGAAAGGGTTCTGCTAGTTCAATTTCTTTAGCAACTGAAACGCCGTCTTTTGTGACCGAAGGATTACCCCACGATTTTTGCACAACTACGTTTCTTCCGGCAGGTCCAAGAGTTATCCCAACCGCTTTTGCCATTTGTTTTACACCGGCTCTGAATTCTTCGTGAGCGGCGCTGTCATATTTCATTTGTTTTGCTGTCAT
>JYMV01042160.1_pt1 | contig 19199 bp, 20 predicted proteins | sample 338911 | NCBI WGS metagenome assembly JYMV01 (sample SAMN03354496, study PRJNA234377) | hydrothermal vent metagenome | biome: Deep sea; feature: Hydrothermal plumes at the Eastern Lau Spreading Center, Western Pacific Ocean; material: Seawater | place: Tonga | collected 2009 | depth 2000 m m
TCACCGAGTCCCTCATATCAAAATGCTGTAGGATTATTTTTCTGCTTGGAAGTGGCATCTCGGGTCATCCTCTCCAGTCTACCTGAAGGGCCCTGACGCTTTTCAGGTTTGGAGAAGCTTTAAGTTGATCAACAGCCTGATCGCTGATCCGGTTATGGTACAGGTCAAGGGTAATTAAACGGGGAAACGCCTTTGAATGGCAAAGCAAATCCACGGCGCTATCGTTCAATCCGTTTCCCGCAAGAGACAAAAGAGTCAGGTTCTGGAAGTTATCCGATTCGCATAACACCCGCAGTCCCTCCAGTCCCAAATCCGTCTTTTGCAGATAAAGTTCTCGTAGATTTTGTAATTGAGATTCTCCCGCAAGAATCCGCGCACCGGCAGATCCTACTGGATTGAGATTGAGGTAAAGCATTTGTAAATTGGCAAGAACTGTTGACTCCGTCAACGATTTCAAGCCGTCAGGGCCGATCCGGTTACCCTGAAGAAAAAGTTTCCGCAGATGGCTAAGAAAGGGTGAAACGGCTAATGATTGTACCGAGTAGCTCGTGAGTTTGTTATAGGCCAAAGAAAGAACCATCAGCTTCTTAAGCTGGGGCGAGTTTGCCAGCGCCTCTACTCCCTCGTTCCCGAATTCATTTTTATCCAGCCACAGTTCCTTAACCTTGCGGATTCCGTCATAAGTTAAAAGGTCCTCGACATCTTCCATGAGCACTTCTTTATCAATGAGGTCGAGTTTATAGACAGCCTTTTCGCTGTTCTCAATTTCGGCGTTGGCCTCTGCCTCGCTCCAGACCATCGCAGTAGAGTCGTCCGGCTCATCAGCCAGAACCGTCAGGCTGTTTTTAACCAGGCTCTCAAAAAGGGGACTCATCATTTCAGCCATCCCTGCTCTTCAAAAAAAGCAATGATTTCATGAGCCGTTTCTCCGGGTTTGCGGGTGGTGGTGTCACAAATAAAATCTGCGCAAGACTGGTATTTATCATGCCGGTCGGCAAGAATCTTTTTTTGTTCTTCCTCAAAACTGAGGCCTTCAACCAGAGCAGGCCGATTACGGTCTTTTTTAATTCTCAGGATGATCGTAGACAAGCTCGCCGTAAGCAAAACGCATTTCCCCTCTTTTTTCAGGAAGGTTATATTATTGTCATCCAGCACCACTCCCCCACCGCAGTCAATGACACTGTCCTGAGCCTCCCCGGCAACCCGACTCACAATTTCAGATTCCAATTTGCGAAAGCCCGGCCACCCTTCCTGTTGCACAATTTTGGGGATAGCTTTCCCGGCAGTCTGGGCAATCAGATCATCAATTCGGTACAGTTTTCTCCTCAGTTCTTTGGAAAGAATTTTTGCAATCACTGATTTTCCAGTTCCTCTGTACCCTAGCATGACAATATTCAACGATCTGTATCCTGTAATGGTTAAGGCTTTCCACGGGTCTTGTAATAGACCCTTGAAACAGTCGGTTTCCTGAAAAGCTTTGTTTTAAATAACGCAAAAAGAGTAAAGGAATGTTCCTGCCGATGCAAACGAAACCTTCTATGGTATACTCAGGTTCCTTGGGAAATCGGTTTTTCACATTCTCTTTGACCAACTATTTTGAGGGAAAGGGCAAGCGGTGAAAAAATTAATTATTTTAACTGTTTTGGCTGTAAGCATTTTTATCCAGGCGCCTGGAATCTGGGCCGAAGAAGACGAAATAACTCAGAAAAAAAGAGCACTGTGTGAAGAAGAAAAAAATTCTGCCGCATGTTTTCAAATGGGGGAACGCTATCGTATTATCGAGCAAGACTATAAAACAGCGCTAAATTTTTACATCAAAGCCTGTGATGGTGACTATATGACTGGATGCACCAACGGCGGCATTCTCCTGGTCATGAAAGGAACGCCTTATAGCAAGGAATTCAAACAAGCAAAAAAAATGTTTATCAAAGCCTGCGAAGCGGGTGAGGACCCTTCCTGCTTCAACATGGGGAGCCTGTACTTCAAGGAAGGACGCCAGAAAAGATCTCAGCAATATTATTTGAAAGCCTGTGACATGGGCAACAATGCAGGTTGTGCAAAACACAAGAGGGGATCCCGCTAAACAACATGCAAAATAAGATTAAGAACTGGGAGGAACTTTGTAACGACGGTGAAAACTATGGCGATGAAGGAAAAAACCTTTCGCCAAAAGAAAAGATCCTGTTTGAAAGTATTAAGGATAAAAAAGTTCTTAAAATCCAGGATGCCTACCTGTTTTCCAAAACCGGGAAAATTGAAGAAGACCACGGCCCCAAGCTGGCCGAAATGGTCGCCAACTGCCAATTCATCAAAACCATCTCCAGCGTAATCCTTACCCATAATCATCTTGGAGCAGAGGGGATAAAAATTCTCGTAGAGTCCCCGTTCCTTCCTAAAATCAAGGACCTCCATTTGGGTTCCAACAACATTGGAGATGAAGGCGCTAAAATCATCGCCCAAGCAGAAGTTTTTTCAGAATTGGTGACCCTGAACCTGGAGTGCAACGGCATTACCGCTGAGGGTGCCAAAGCCCTGGCCCAATCTTCTGTCCTGACAAAAGTTGAATACCTGAACCTGGTTGATAACCGGGTCGGCGATGAAGGCGCTTTGGCCATCGCCAATTCAGACAATCTCGGCAACCTGACCTATCTGCATCTGGGGGGCAACCGGGTCAAATCTGAAGAAGCAAAAGCGGCTTTAAAAAATTCCCCAAAACTCACCAAGCTGGAAAAACTCAAGGTTTTCTAAATCAGTAAAGCCGGGGTTTCGGTAAGGTGCTAAATGGAGTTGGGGTCATCGGGGCGAAGCAGTTCCGGCCGGGAGTAATTGACCAGTCCGGGATCTTCCTCCACGCCTTCTTTAAGAACCAGAGTTTTCAGGTTTTTCAGGACTTTGCTTTCATGGATCGCTTTCGCTCCTTCGTTCCCAAAATAGTTTCTTCCAGCATAAAGATGCGTCAACCCGCCCAGCGAGGCGGATTCCCCCAGGGCTATTGCGCCTTCATCCCCAAACATATTTTGCGAAAGCTTCAAAACCTTGAGAGCTTTCCATTTCGGGGCCGAGACAAGCACCTTCAATCCCTCATCCTTCAACTTATTCGCTGTAAAATTCAGTTCCTGCAACTGATCCATTAGACTTCCCAGAACCATTTCTTTCAGGGCTTCAAGTTCAATGTAACCGCGCTCCATTTCCAGCTTCTTCAATCCGGGAAAAGAAGTTGTCTCCCCAATGGCTTTGGCCGTTTCGTTGCCAACCTCATTCCACCCTATATCCAAAGATTCCAGGTTGGGAAAATTTTCCGACCGCATGAAATCTGCCACAGAAGCATCCGTAAGGCGATTATCGGAAATGACCAGTGTTTTCAAATTCTTCATCTTGATCTGGTTGGAACCGGCGACATCCGTCAACCCCTGCCCCGTCAGGAAATTAATTCCCAAATAGAGTTCCTCAATTTGTGCAAGGTTTTCCGACTCAAAAAGAACGAGCAAGGCATCGTCACTGATCTGATTGTCAGCGAGATCAAGAATCCGGACCTTTTTCAATCCATGATAATTACAAATGATTGTTACATCATCGTTGGCAATATATTTTCCCGAAAGTTTGAGCAAACTCGGGTCTTCCGCTAACAAGGGCTGAAGAGTTTCCTCCCACTTTGCCGTTTTCTCCTCAAATGAAGGTTCGTACTCTTCATACTCCGAATTCCCACCCCGTTCGATACCCATTAATTTCTCCTGGATGCTTTCAAAAAACAGTTTCTTCTATAATAGTGTAAAACGCTTTTCATATTAACAGCTTGCCATTCCTTTGCTAAACAGAAAACGGGCCAGAAATGTCCCCACTTTAGATGGTTCGTCCCGTGCCCCTAACAGGACAATCGCAAAAACAAAAATAACTCATTAAATTTCAATAGATTAATCCGTTTCACTCTTGGCCGGAAAACTTAACAAAGTCCCTCATCAGAGAAACATTCTCAAAAAGATTAAAAAAAATTAATTCCGGATTAACAGACCTTTAATCTTGCTCCCATACAATGCGATAGAAATGATTAAAGACTGTCCATGCAAGTCATGACCCTGGCTGAAAATGGGAGGGATAATAAATGGAAATGTTTAAAACGATCGATATACGCGGGCTTTCATTTTTCAGCGCACTGCAATTGGCATCGCAAGAGTTCAACCGCATCAAAAAAAATGGGATTTTGGAGCTCATTGTTGATAAAAAAAGAAATATTACGGATGCCTTAGCCAAATGGGCCAAAAACCAAGGATACAAAATTTCGGATATTGAGGATGATCCCCGCATGGTGCGTCTGTTCATTCACAAGAGTTCGCGAGGAATAAAAGTTTAGCGAAGAATCAAAACGATAAACACAGGCTATTTCAAGTCTTTAAGCTTTCAGTCTCCTCCTCTAAGCTGAAAATCTTAATCTTGGGATAGCCTGTCTTTTTTGGGTCCTACCACCTTCAGTTTTCCGGATGATTTTTTTCATAAATAATTCTCATCCCATCCAGAGTTAAAAATGGATCCAGTGTATCAATGACCGTTGTGTTTGAAGCAATCCATTCAACGATCCCTCCTGTGGCCACCACCTGCGCGTTTTGCCCCAGTTCCGTTTTAATTTGTCGAACCAGGTTTTCAACCATTCCCGTAAAACCATGAACTGCACCGGAACGAATACTATCTACTGTTGACTTTCCAATCACATTTTCCGGAGCCAGCATATCGATTCTGGGTAATTTGGCGGTGTGTTTGAACAGGGCCTCCAGTGAAATCTGAACACCCGGGAAAATGACTCCCCCAAGGTATTCCCCCTTCCTGGATACCACATCGAAAGTCGTGGCAGTGCCAAAGTCCACAATGATCAACGGCCCGCCATATTTCTCGAATGCCGCCACCGAGTTGACAATCCGGTCGGCACCCACTTCAGCAGGGTTATTGTAGAGAATAGAAATTCCCGTTTTGATACCCGGCCCCACCACCAGAGGCTCACAGGAAAAATATTTCCTCGCCATGTCTTGCAGAATGGGAACCAGGGGCGGAACGACACAGGCGATAACAATGTCATCAATGTTATCTATCCCAACATTGTTCGATTGGATAAATTCCTTGAACAAAACCCAGTATTCATCGGCCGTACGGTTCCATTCCGTTCGAATTCGCCAGTGAGAAAGGAGTTTCTTACCGGAAAATAAACCGATCACATTATTGGAGTTGCCGACATCAATGACTAATAGCATAATAAAACCAATACAATATTTCGGGGACACTGCGAAAATAGCAGAGCCTGCAAGCGATAACAACCACGAAAACTCGTTTGGTGGAGAACCTCCGCCCACTAGGCGTGGGGCCGACCAGGAATGGCTCGTTGAACCAAAAGTATCGTTGCCACCGGCCGCTGGCCGGCGCCTAGTGGTGGCTCCAGCCTTTTAGTTTCATGCAACCCAGATATCCCGCATGCTCCCCTTCGAATCCAAGTTCACGGCCCCGGATTTTGTGACTGAACTTATCCTTGTTCGCCGTACACTTCTGGGAATCTTCCTGGAATTCCTGCTCTCCTTTACCACTGTCCTCATTAATAAAATCTTCGAACCTGCGGTCTTCGGAGCAGCCGACCGACAAAATAAAAACCAAAATCAATCCGACACGTATCATTCAGTTCTCTTTCTTTACTACTTTTTTAAACGGGTAAAGGGGAAGCTATAGTTCCGCAGTTCAAACAGGGCTGGAAGCATAAACAGGGCGCAAAGGGTACAGGTTATTATTCCCAGCCCTACCACCGATGCAATGGACCTGACCCCTTCATGATGCGCAATATTCAAACTGCTGTAGCCTGCCAAACTGGTCAAGGCCGACAATATTATGGCGCTTCCTGTTTCTTGCAGTGACTTGAGCGATGCGCCCCTGGAATAATCCAGTATATGGTGACTGAGATATATACAATGGTCTATCATGATTCCCACGATAGAAGGGAGCATGACAATATTGATGAAATTTAATTTCACATTAAAAACGGACATGAGTGCGCCGGTCAATGCCAGACCTGTAAAAAGAGGCAGGAAGGTAATGACCGCCAAACGGATACTGCAAAGGTCCACCACAAGAATAAAGAAAACCAACGCAAAAGCAATGCCCATCGCCTTTGGGCCCTTTTCCTTGACCCAATCCAGAATTTCTGCCGCTATCAGGTTTTCATTTAAAACGGAAATCTTGATATTTTCCTCCACCGCCATGCGCCTCAACTCGTCCATTTCTTTTTCCAACTGATAAATATTTTCGACACGAAAAAAGTTTTTATCTGCAGGAGAAAGCAACAAAACCAGATAATCATCTTCGGCGCGGAGTTTTTTCTCCAGATTACGGGGTATTCGCTTTTCGTCAAACGGCTCGACATTCACCAGCTTTTTAAAATTTTCATATCGGTCGTTTCCCAGTGAAAATTTGATAATATCCATATTGTCATAAACTGTTTTTCGAATCCGGCCGATCACATCCTTCTTCGACTCATATTCCTCACGACTGAACATATTTAAAGAATACGTAGCTCCTATGATGGTATGGTCCCCATTCCTGCGTTTGATTTTCTCCAGGGCTGTATGGATTTCAAACAGGTTTTTCTTTTCAGGCGTCAGGATCAAGGTAGGGGAAAAAGCAAAACCGAAATCATCCGTGGTGACTGTCTCATATTCGCTGGCGGGGGACTCTCCCTTGAGTTTCTGAAAATCATATTCAAACCTGATTCCGGGAAGAAGGAATAAACTCGCAACCATTAAAAGGAGGAACATGGCAGAAAGGAAATAGGGCGTGGTGGAATACAGGTTGGAAATTTTAAAAGTGAACAACCTGGGCCGAGGTTTCCTCAACCAATGGATTTTGTCATAAAACAATGCCTGCGCCGGAAAAATAAAATAGTAGCTCAAAAAAGCGCTGACGATACCCAGCGTGGCAATTTTTCCGAACTCTGAAAAACCCGGAAAATCTGAGAAGCTTAAAATTGAAAAAACACTTATCGTCGTCAGCATCGCTATAAGCCCTGACCGTCCTACCTGGGTCACAACTAGTTCCGCTGCCTCAGCAATGGTTTTTCCTTTGAGGAGTTCCTGTTTGAAGCGAATATAAAGATGAATCCCATAATCAATCCCCAACCCCATTAATATAGCCACCAGAAAACCTGAAATAACATTCAAGTGTCCGATGAACAGACGCGTTAACGCGAACGTATAAGTCAGCGACAGCAATAAAGGGAAAATGATGAGCGGTATGGAAAACCAGGATCGGGTGTAGATGAGGATAATACAACTTGCCAGCAGGGCCGCGAGCACCGCTGACTTCTTGAGGTCACTTTGGATAAACTGGTTTTCTTCCAACCGCACAATCAGCGAACCGGTAAGATTGATGACCAGATCCGGGGTATCCTTTTCGAGTCCTGTCTGGTCAATCGCCTCTTGAACAAGTCGGATATATTGCTCTGTAAAATCTGTGTCGGTAACCGTCCCCTTTGGTTGGACAAAGATATAATAATTTCTCTTCCGCTTTCCCCTATGATAGGGCCTAATATCTTCGAAGATATGATAGCGATCAGCAAGCGTTTGAAGCTTGGTCGGATTGAACAGTTCATCTTCCCCGAAAAACCCGCCGAACTGACCCCGGGCATAGTCAACCGCTTCCTCGACCAGGGATTCCAGGCGAAGCAGATCTGTCCGGGGCATTAACAGGAGTTGGCGGTGATTTAAAAACTCTTCGGGTATTTTTGAATCCACAAAATGGGTTCCGGGTACTTTCTCCAAAGCGCGGGCAAGCTTGCCAATCACTTCAGGAGCCTGAAAGGGATTCAGCTGTTCCAGAACAACCACCAAAGGACCCGACCCTCCGGTTTTGGCAACAACTTCATTAAATTCTTTTATTAACGGTAAATCCTGGGGAAGAAGGTTGTCCATCCTGGGGTTGAAGCTCAAGCCGCTAGCCCAATAAACGGACATCCCGCTTAAAAGGATTGCCAGAATCAGCAGGGTCCCGGGGTATCGGTAGGTAATTTTTTTGAAGCACCAAGCAAGAACTGTTTTCATACTCGAAGTATTGAAGGCGAGAAAAGCAAAATCAAAAAAACTTTTAACAGGGGAAATCTAATCAAACTTATTTCTACCTCTACCGCGCGCCACATTGGTTTCCCTGGCGGCTTTAATCACTGCGGCGGACACATTCTTCACCACCTTGGTATCAAACACGCTTGGAATGATGTATTCCGGTTGCAAATGGTCCTGGGCAATACAATCCGCTATCGCATGCGCCGCGGCCATTTTCATTTCTTCATTGATATGTGTGGCCAAGCAATCCAGTGCCCCCTTGAAGAGGCCGGGAAAACATAAAACATTATTGATCTGATTGGGATAATCACTTCTGCCTGTTGCCATGACCGCCACATGAGGCCCAGCCTCTTCAGGCAAAATTTCTGGAATCGGATTGGCCATTGCATAGACCACTGGATCTTTGGCCATTTTTTTAATGTCCTCAACACTCAATTGACGGGGACCCGAAACACCGAGAAACACATCGGCTCCGGCAATGACTTCCTGCAAACTCCCTTTCAGCCCATCAGGGTTGGTATTGTCCGCAAACCATTGTTTGGCCTCGTTGAGGTCATCCCGTGATTTATGAATAGCCCCTTTCCGGTCACAGGCAATGATGTTATCCATTTTCAGTTGTTTGATCATTTTAGTACAGGCGGTCCCCGCCGCCCCAGCACCCAGAACCACAACTTTGATATCTTCAGGTTTTTTGCCCAAAAGCTTCAAGGAATTGATCAATGCCGAGGAAACCACGACCGCCGTTCCGTGCTGGTCATCATGGAAAACCGGAATATCCAGTTCTTCTTGCAACCTTTTTTCAATCTCAAAACAGTGGGGTGCCGCGATATCCTCAAGGTTGATTCCGCCAAAACCAGGAGCAATGGCGCGGACAGCGGCAACCACCTCATCAGCGTTTTTGGCATCCAGGCATATTGGGAAAGCATCGATCCCGGCGAATTCCTTAAATAGCATTGCTTTACCTTCCATCACCGGCATTGCGGCTTGCGGCCCGATATTGCCCAACCCAAGAACCGCTGTACCATCGGTCACAATCGCAACCGTGTTGCGTTTGATCGTCAACTTGTACACCTCTTCCGGATTCTGGTGAATCGCAGTACAAACCCGGCCCACACCAGGAGTATAGGCCATGGAAAGGTCATCCCGAGTTTTCAGGGTTTGCCGGCTGGTGACTTCTATCTTCCCCCCCAAGTGCATAAGAAACGTGCGATCGGAAAAGTGAATGACCTCTACGCCCTTCACCTTTTTCAATGCCGCAACAATTTCCTCACCGTGATCAGCCCCCGACGTATAGATACTGAAGTCCCGGATCGAAGCCCCTCCGGAAAGAGGACGAACCAAATCTATCGCCCCAATATGCCCGTTGAGTTCTGCGATTCGGCTTGTTACCTGGGAAAGTCCCTGAGTCTGGCCTTCAATTTTCAAACGCACAATAATGCTATCTCCTGCATTGGGTGTGAAAGCACCTTTTGTCATGACCTCACCTCTGGTTTTTGAGTTGGCGAATAAAACAGTTCATTCAATAATATGCCCATAATCTTTTCCCCTTTTGGCTCGACTCGTAAGAGAAAATGAGGTTTTGTAGCCGCAAAAGCCTAAGCCTACCATATTACCACTAAGTTCCTGAAATCAAGCTCCTGCCTTGGACCCCACCCTACCACCGCAAAACTATTTACACAAAAAGTCATAGTTGATTGTAACCATTCTCCAGCACTCTGCAAGGTTGCAAAGCAACACTAAATAATCTACTCTGTCATCCGATATCCTGGAGTGGTGCTTTTCTGGAAACAGAAAAAGGAGGGCCTTGGCTTTTTGGTCAGAGTGATCCAGGATATTGCAGAATAGCTCCCTCGATTTTCCAGTGCCTCAATCTGCGATATCCAAAAGATGAATTCTAAAGACAATGTTTTTCAATCCACACTTTCGCAACGTGTGCCCTGCGAATGCTGTGGTAATACCCAATTCCACCCTATCCTTTGCCGGGAGGATAACTCTCTCATTGTCCGTTGCGAACATTGCCACCTGGAATTTGTCAATCCTCTACCCGATCCCGCTACCATGCAAAATTTTTATCTGTCTGAGATGGTCGGTGAGGATCCGAGCCAAGGGTATTTTTCACAATATATTTTTGAGCGCCAAAAAAGGGAGGAGTCTTTTTCAAAGCTTTATCACTCCCGTTTAAAGCTTATCGAAACTTTCAAACCTGACAAAGGAAATCTTCTGGACCTAGGGTGTGGGGCCGGTTTTTTTGTGAAAAATGCCTTGGATAGAGGCTGGAAAGGGCATGGGCTCGAAATGCTACCCGAATATGTTAAATATGCCCAGGAAAACCTCGGCCTTCATCAAGTACACCAGGGATCATTGGATAACTCTCTGCCCTTTCAACCTGAAACTTTCGATGTTGTGACAATGTGGGACCTGATTGAACATCTCAGGCATCCTTTGGCTTGCCTCGAAAAAATCAATCGAGCCACAAAACCTGGAGGGCTTCTGGTAATCTGGACCCCAAATGTTAAAAATTCGATTTTTGTTAAAGAACAATGGTTGAGTTACGGGATAAAACAACATATCTATTTTTTTTCGAGAAATTCGCTAGAGCAACTTTTACAAAAAACCGGTTTTAAAATCGACTATATAAAAACCAACAAGGCCAAAAAAGGCCTTTTCAATCGTAGCGGCACCCAACCATTCCGGGAAGGTAACAAGCCGGAAGACAAACTCGGAAAATTATGGTTCTCCGTCAAACGTGATCTTAAAAACACCGTCAGTCCGTTGACCTATTTCGGCCCCCTGTTTGATCTAGCAGGATATGGGTTCAATCTGTTCATCATCGCTTCGAAAACTAGTGAAGTCGCATAAACCCGTATTTCGGCCAATTCCAAACAAAAATTTAGAGTCAGGAAAAAACTACCGCATTAAAAATGGAAAAAGTTCTCATAATTAGCTCTACTGGAATGGGTGACTGCCTTTGGGGAACTCCGGGTATCCGGGCCTTGAAGAAGACATTTCCGGTAGTGAAGATTGATCTGGTTGTGAATAAGATCTGGAAACCTTTATTCGAATTCAATCCTTACCTGAACCAAATTTTTACATATCGGGAACAATGGTATCGCCAGCCTTTTTTAGGAATTCAATTGTTTGGCAGGCATTATGACGCTATTTTAATTTTTCATGCCAACCGCAATTTTAAACGGATACTGCCCTGGTTTCGTTCCTCGTCCATCTGGTATCACCAGGATTTTGACTGGGCACCCGGATCACATCACGTCAAGATTAATACCCCCTTTCATGGAATACAGAGAAGGCTGATCATGCTGGAGAAACTTGGCGTGAAAGCAGATGGGGGACAGATGGAAATTTATTTCAATCAGGCCACACTGGATAAGTCGCGACAGTTTTTAGATGCTCATGATTTCAGTCCCGAAAAATATATTTATCTCAATTTGGGTGCCGCAGTTGAAAGCAGGCGGTGGATGGCAGATCGTTTCACTGAGCTTGCAAAGCGAATCCTCAAGACAACACCCTGGAAAATAATTTTAGGCGGAGGACCGGCTGAAAAAAAACAAAGCCTTAATATCTTGAACCAACTCAATTCCTCCCGTGTAGTGGGAGTTTGTAGCCAGCCTCTTATTGTCAACGCCAGCATTATCTCGAAGGCCAGGCTCATGGTAACTTCCGACACGGGCCCCATGCATATCGGGTTTGCCATGAGAACTCCGGTTGTGGCGCTTTTCGGAACCATTTCTCCCATTGGTTCCGGTCCGCATGAAGTTCCTGATCATTTATGCCGGACCATAACAATTGATCTTGAGAGAAAAGATCATGTTGAGCAATTGGATCCGGGGGAGTTCCATTTAAGAAGCATAACGGTGGACAAGGTTTGGGAGCAGGTAGAAAAAGTGCTGGCAGAAAATTCGTAGTGTTTGCGGACTCAGCGTAAACTTTTGCAGTAGGTGAGAGAACCTATCCGACCCCCTGGCAATACGGAGAAGCTAACTTGTTTATGCAATGAAAATTGACAAAAAAAACCGGCAGAGTAAAATCTCCACCGGTTTTTAATCTCAAACAAAATTTATTTGGGTATTACTTTGGATGCTTGAGGCCCCTTTTGACCCATGCTCTTCTCGAACTCGACCGCCTGGCCCTCTGTAAGGGTCTTAAAACCGTCCCCTTGAATTTCAGAAAAATGGACGAAACAATCTTCTCCGTCACTAGACTCAATAAACCCATAACCCTTACTATCGTTAAACCACTTTACTTTTCCCTCTGCCATAACAAGTAACCTCCAACATTTTTAGCGGCAAGGCCAATCAAGTCCCCCAACAAACCTTCCCAATTTTCACCTGAGCCCGAATTTCTGCCAAGTTTTTTAGCGCGCAAAATCAGAATAAGCCTTTAATCCGTTGTGTTGACGAATCAAGTCAAGAGGCTCATATACCGTTTCACACCGACACCCGCGACCCTGTTATTAGGAGCGGAGTATAACATCAAAAACATTGCGAGCCTAACTTTAAGGAGCGTTTATCAATCCAAGGCGAATCGTGACCCCGCATTAATGGGTTCATTTCTTACAGGTCACTACCCAAGTGTGAAAAAATAACAGGTTAAATTTCAAACATTTTAAGGACAATTAATGAAAAAATGGGTGAGACGATCTACGTTATCCGTTTATTTTCGTTGCGCTGGAAAGCCCTACTAAGTTTCGTCGGGAACCCATTTTTCTTCTGACAGGCTTTGCTTTTGAGCAGAAGTCAGAAACAAAAGAACCAGATAACCCGATCCCACCATGGGGATCAGAAAACAAAGGTGTTGCAGAAAAGCCAGGCTTAAAGCCAACTCGGAGGAAAGCCCATAAAATTGATAGGCCAGGAAAGCAGTTCCTTCGTAAATGCCAAAGTTTCCGGGGGTAATAGGCAAGACTGTCACCAGGTTCAACGCACCCATGACCAGTATGGGAGCCCAGAAAGGCAGATCAAGGCCCAGACTTTTTTGGACGGCCCAAATTCCCAGAGTCTGGACAAACATCATTAAAAGAGCCAACAGAAGACCAAAACTGAAAATTCGTACATCCCTTAAAATTTCCAGATGAACGGACCAACGTGACACAAATTTCCTGATCTTGTCTATAAAAGATATTGTGCCTTCTTTAACGCGTGGTTGCTTATGGGCAAGGTAAAACATGATGGAAGCAAAAAAGCCAATAACAACGACAAAAATCAGAATTGCCTGCCCCACTGGCTCCGGCAGGGGAACAAAAATTACCACCAAAGTCAGAACAAAAGTTTTAGCGAAACCTTCCATGAGCTGATCAAGTGCCAATACTGACAGGGCTACCGAGTGCCCCACCTCAGCTCTTCGGGCCAAAGCCACAACTCCCACCGCATGCCCCCCCGGGAAGGGAATGGTATTGCAGGATGTAGACATATAGGAGTTGGCTTGAAATATCCTGGAAAAAGGAACTGAACATTTTTCTGGCAGGAGCAAATACCAGAGCGAACTCCAAACCCCTAAAATGCAGGCGTTGAAAAAAACAGCCGCAAATAACCAGAAAGGGTCCGCCCGGGAAAATTCGATCCATGCCCGATCCAAGTCAATCGATTGCAGGCAAAGATAAAATAACCCGGCCACAAAAAACCACAGTAAAATAATGAAATATCTCTTTTTCAAAGCTTCGTTTTACTCAAAAAATGAGTAGATAGTTCCTAGTATAATATCCTGCCCAATACAGAAAGGATATCTCCATAATCAATATTATATATACTTTCAAAAATTCATGTTAATGGTAATCTAGCGCCCAATTGAGTTGTCCGGAAAAAAACAGAACTGGGGAACAATAAATGTCTGATAAGCAAATCCTGGAAATCATGCAGACCGTGCATTCTGTCCACCCGGATACCAATGTGGAGGAAGCAGTACAGAAAATGTCCTCTCAAAGAGTAGACGTGTTACTCATAAAAGATCTGGGAGAATATACAGGCATTTTCACCAAAGCCGATCTTATAAAGTTACTGGAAAAAAATATTGACCCTGCTAAGGTCAGCGTTTCCACCGTTATGTCAAAACCCATTCTCTCTCTTGATGCAAACACTTCCGTGGAAAAAGCACGGCAAAAGATGGTGGAAAATAAGCTCCGGCATTACGCCGTAACCCAAAACGGAAAAATTGTAGGCCTCATATCAATCATGGAAATGGACTCATGAGCCCCATCCCATTTGCAGAATCCCAAGAACCCGAATCCCTCTCCCATCCCAAAAACATGATTCGGGTCCGGTACCATTTTTGTCACCCATTAACGAACCCCACATTCTCACATCATGGATGAAAACATTTATCGTTTAATTTCACTTACCGGGTTTTTTCTGGTGGCTTTCATTGCCTGGGCTACCGGCAGTCGGCAAAAGATCAATGTAAAAACCATCATGGGTAGCGTGGTGCTAGCCTGGGTTTTAGGGGTACTAACGTTTTGGGTTTCCTGGTCTCGGTCCGCTTTACAGTGGGGCAATGATGTGCTGGTAGCCATCCTCACCGCTTCCCAAAAAGGAGCACTGTTCCTCTTTGGGCCTCTTGCCCTCGGCCCGGGGCAAACCATGCCAGATGGCTCCGCCTCAATAGGATTCATCCTTGCTTTTCAGGTGTTCCCCTCAGTAATTTTCTTTTCTGCGGCAATTTCCGGACTGTACTACCTGGGAATCATGCAGGCTGTGGTCCGATTTTTCGCCCGCATCTTTTACCGCCTATTGGCCCTGTCTGGAGCAGAATCCTTATCCGCTGCCGCAAATATTTTTGTTGGAATCGAATCGGGCCTGACCATTCAGCCTTACCTCATGAAGATGACCCGTTCCGAACTGCTCACCCTGATGACCTGCATGATGGCAACAGTGGCCAGCACTGTTATGGGAATTTATATCATCGCCCTGCACGATATTTTCCCCCAAATCGCGGGCCATCTGATTTCCGCGTCCTTGATATCTATCCCCTGCGCCGTTATCGCCAGCAAACTTTCACTGCCCGAGCAGAAGATACCGGAAACCCTGGGGAAATTGCCGCAGACCGATACGGATACCGAAAAATCCTCTAATTTCATGGCCGCATTGTTAACAGGAGGATTGCAAGGTGTTAAAATGGCTGTGGGAATCGCCACCGTATTGATCGTGGTACTCGGGCTGGAAGCTTTGTTGGATCTGGCGCTCGCTGAATCATTCGGACAAAACATTTCCGCGCAATTCCTGCTGGGATGGCTGACCGTACCCTTTTCCGCCCTTCTCGGACTGCGACCCGAAGAATGGCAACTGGCAGGCCAAATTTTAGGTTCAAGGTTTATAGAAACGGAAGTATCAGCTTACTTTGCCTTGGCACAGGCCCAGATTGCCAACCCAGTGCCGTTTAGCCAGCGATCGGTAACCATTTTAACTTATGCGTTGTGTGGTTTTGTACATCTTGCCAGCATGGGAATTTTTATTGGTGGCCTGACCGCGCTGGTACCATCCCGGGCTCAGGACATCACCGTGATGGGAGGGCGTGCCTTATGGACTGCTTTTCTCGCAACAGTCCTTACCGGATGTATCGCCGGAGCACTAGTCATAGACTGATTTTTCGCACTCTCCATTGCCTCTGGTCGATTCCGGCACTCATGGAAAATTTTCAGCCGATGAAGGATAAATATATTAAAATATACCAACCAAGAGTCAGGGGCTTTTATGAATACTAAAAGACGTATCCATGACGGAATTGCCGGAGCGGTTGTGACGATTTGGGTTGCGTTGGGCCAATGGAGTAACCCGCTTTGGTTGCTGGTACCTGGTTTGTTGGGAGTCACGCTTGTTCAAAGTGCCTTCACCGGATTTTGCCCTGTCTATTTCATTCTCGACAGAACCTGCAAGACTAAAAAATAATCAATATTTTTTGAGAATCCGGTTTTAACGGCACCGATTCTACAGGAGGGTTTGAATCTGCCTGCACACCTTCCCCCCAATTAGAGGGTTACTATTCGGGCAAAGGCACTCCGGCAAAATCCCCCAGGTTCCACTTGTCATGCAGTTTTTGAACCGTCCCGTTTTTAAGGAGCGCTGTCAAACCTGCATCTATTTTTTGCTTCAGCTCAATATCATCTTTGCGCAAAACAATACCATAATACTCCGAGGTCAGTCTGGAACCCAGAAATCGGGTGTTTTGGGTTAATTGCTTATTTTTGTTAAAATAATAATTCACCTGCACCGAGTCCCCGACCACGGCATCGTTACCCTTATTGGCCAAATCGATAACTGCATGGCCAAATTTTTCATAGGTCTTGACTTTGATTCCATCATATTTCTGCAAAAAATAATAGGAGGTCGTGTTGATCTGGGCTCCGACCGTGGCCTTAACTTCAGCAAGGTCTTCGAGGTTGTCGACATTCTGGATATCTTTTCGGACCAGCACAGCAACCCCGCTTTGCAGGTAAGGAATACTGAAAGCCATGCGGTTTTTTCTTTCTTCAAGAATCGTTATTGAGCTGATAACCAAATCGAACTTTTTAGTGATCAAGCCTCCAAACAATCCACCCCACTCCACATTTACCAATTCATAGTCGTATCCGGCACTATTTGCTACCGCCTTAATCAGGTCAACTTCAAACCCATCCAGCTCTCCACGGTCATTTAAAAACGACATCGGGATGAACGTCGCATCAATGGCAATGACAAGCCTGGGGCTTTGGGATTCCTGAGAACCCTGTCCACAACCCAGGCTCAAAATAAAAAAAACAGCCAGGATGAATTGTAAAATATATTTTTTCAATACTGAGCAATCCTGCAGTCCATCATGGAGCGAAAATAAAATTGTACGGGGAAACAAGGGAGAATTGTTTTCAAACACTATCCTTACCGATCCACTTTTCAAATTCCAGCGTAAAACAGGTTCCGCCCCCGAGTTTGCTTTCCACATAAACCCGGCCACGCATAATCGTCATAAACTTTTTGACAACGGTCAACCCAACGCCAACACCATCTATACAGTTTTTAACATGGTTCTCAAGCCGATAAAGCGGATCAAATATTTTTTCATGTTTATCTTGCGGTATCCCGCCCCCTGTATCTCGAATGGCAACGCAAACTTTTTCGGGGTCACCTTCGGTCAGGCTCAAGACGACCTCGCCCCCCTCCTTATTATATTTAATAGCATTATCCAATACGTTCAAGAATACCTGTTTTATTTTACCAGGGTCCCCATTCACAAAAATATCACGGTTTTTATCAATCAAATTATCAAAGCTGACACATTCGCCTTCCGCCAAATCAGACATCGAGGTAATTGCCTCGCTTATAATTGCATCTAGAGAAACCTTCTGGGAAACACATTTCAACTCACCCGAATCAATTTTATTAATCTCCAAAACCTGATCAACAAGGTTCAACAGGTGCTTCCCTGCTTTCTTTATTTCATCAACGCTCTCACTTTGTTCTTCATTCAAAGGATCTCTTTCACGCATACTCAATAATTCAGAAAATCCGATTATGGCATTTAAGGGTGTGTGAAGCTCATGGCTCATTCGCCCCAAAAATTGGGACTTTGCCAGACTCTCTTGCTGGGCACTTTCCAGGTTCAGAACTGCTCTTTTTAAATCTGTAACCAGGCATTCATTCGTCTTAATCGTTTGGATTAGCTTTAGATGCGTCCCAACCCGGGCCAAAACCTCTTCGTCCCTGAAAGGCTTGGTAATATAATCGGCACCACCGGATTTAAATGCATCAACCACATCCTCAGTCTCAGCTTTCCCTGTCACAAAAATAATTGGAGTATTTTCAAAAACCGTGTCTTCCTTCAACTTCCGGCAAGTCTCAAATCCGTCCATTCCCGGCATCATTACGTCCATAAGAATCAGGTCGGGTTTGATTTTAGGCGCTATTTTTAATGCCACCTCGCCACTCGGGGCCATGGAAATGGAATAACCCTCCACTTCAAGGGTTTTACGTAGCACATCAACGTTTCCCGGAATATCATCCACGATTAAGATTGTAGTCTCGTTTTCCACTTATTTTTTCACCGAGTATTTTGAGGTTAGCAAAGCATGACTGTCTCTATAATGTATTAGATGTGAAAATCTCCCCCAGGGTCCAAATTTGGGGACAAACTCCCTTCAATCTTTCCCGGCTTTATCCCTGCCACGGATACTCAACCATTCCTTCGCCAGACTTTCAGCTTGCGCGATTTCTTCAGGTGTCATTCTTTTTTTGAGAAAGCCCTTATTGCTCACCGCGCCCGGATCGCCTTTTCCCGCTATGTTGAACCACATGCATGCTTTCACAAAATCCCGCCGAACCCCAACGCCAGTCATATACATCACGCCAATATTATTGGGAGCATCCCTATTTCCTGCTTCCGCCGCTTTCCGGTACCATTTCATCGCTTCTTCATAGTTCCGGGCAACACCTTCCCCCTCTTCATACATCACTCCCAGGTTATTCTGCGCATCCGCATACCCCTGTTCAGCGGAAAGCCGGTAATATTTTACCGCTTCTTCGGAACTTTGCGGAACGCCTTCTCCAAGATCATACATAATTGCCAAAGCATATTGCCCGCGGGGATCATTTTGCCCGGCAAGAATTTCAAATTCCTTCACCGCGGTCGAGTAATCTCCCCGATCAAAAGCGTCTCGTCCTTCCTGATAATCTGCGAACGATGGCATTGCCCACATCAACACCAAAACTAGTATTACTTGTTTCATAACGCGAATGGCCTTCTCCTTTCTTTTCAGTCCCTAATTCAGATTTTTCCTGAAAAATAATTCAAAAAGAATTTTCCCAGATTATGCCAAACGATACAATGCTATACAATTTCAAATAAAAACATGAATAACACTGATCCAAAGGTAATAAGGTACTCAGGTTGATTTTATCGTCATAAAATGGGAGTATCCGATTCAAAGACAGGACCTGACACCACCAATAATTTGGGCAATTCAAAATGAATGATAATGTTAAAATGATTTTTGGAGGTACAGTCAAAGAGTATATGACTTCTCCTATTCTCTCTGTCGACAATGACGCCACACTAAAAGAAGTTGCAGACTTTATGAATTCACATAAAACATCTGTGGTGCTGGTGAGAAATAAGAATCATGGCTACATCGGAGTGGTGACA
>JYMV01039965.1_pt1 | contig 19194 bp, 15 predicted proteins | sample 338911 | NCBI WGS metagenome assembly JYMV01 (sample SAMN03354496, study PRJNA234377) | hydrothermal vent metagenome | biome: Deep sea; feature: Hydrothermal plumes at the Eastern Lau Spreading Center, Western Pacific Ocean; material: Seawater | place: Tonga | collected 2009 | depth 2000 m m
TAGAATCAGCTGCACTTGTATTGTCACATCCGGAATGGTCAGCAAATGATTTACAGGAATGGTTTCGATCACAACCTGTACCAATCATTGTCCGTGTTCATGAAGAGCAAATTTGGCTGGATTTCCGAACAATTCTTCCACATGACTCTGATGAGCTAATGTCGGTAATCACTCGACTTATTTAAACCTGACATAACTGGTTTATCAGAAGCATAACCTAAATCTCTGCTGCCAAATTCAGGTCTATCCATTCTCCTTTTACCCAATTATCTAAAAGGTCTTTTTCTTGCTTGTTAATCGGAGCAGCATAATCTTCATTTAAAGTTGAATCAGGAGTTTTCGGCAGTGTCTTTTTATATCAGACAATTAAAAATCCTACATAACATGAATTCCCCCACATTTTTGGTGAAAACACTTCTGATATTTCTCACTTGTCTTTTCTTTACTACTCCGGGTTGGGGGCAGTCTAACAATTCAAGTGGAAACATCTTTGGTATACAACAGACTCAACTAAGCGGTTTTAGTGATGATGAGCGTGTAAAAGTATTATTACTAAACCTCCTACCATCAGGTATGACTGAGACTGCAGCAGAAGAAATTGCAAAGGCTCTTCAGTTGAATGTTTACAACACTAATCATTTTACAGTTGTAGGACCTTCAGAGTGGAATGCACAGATCAAAGACCGGGACCCTACACTGGCTGACTGTCATGACATTGCTTGCGGAGTTATGATTGGTAAAATGTTTCATGCAGACAAAGTACTGGTTGGTACAATTCATTCAGAAATAATACTGAATGATAATGGCAAAGAAGAGCCGAGTATTATCCTGTCAATTAGACTGGTAGATACACGAACAAACATCACAGATTTTACTGATGAGGTACAATTCAACGATTTGCAAATGCACGATGAGTTGTTTCGAATGGCAGAAAGGATTTCAGAAAACACGTTGTTACTTGGAAATGTGCTGGCAATAAAACACTCCGGAATTACCATAAATTTAGGACGTGCACAAGGTATCAAAATCGGGCACCGGTTAGTCATATCCCGGCGAAAATCATTTAAGTCAGATTCAGTAGAAAAAACAGCCGGAAAAACTTTTCAAAAAATCGCATTAGCTGAAATAGTTCAAGTTAGCGATTTGTCTTCTGAAGCAGTTATTGTTCAAAAAATTTCATCTGTTGCTAAGGGAGACCAAATTCAGACTTATGTCAATAATGAGAAACTAATTCACTTGATCACGCAAACACGTAAAGAACTAGATATTCAAAAAAAACTTAAACCAAAAAACCGAGTTATCCGCTTAGGGCCAACTGTTACAAAGGGAAGTACTGATTTTTCAAACTGGTCTAAGCGCTTTAATCTGACAAAATCGGAGCACGACCGCTGGCTCTACACCACTGCAGGAGCTGGAGCTGCGACAATACTATTTCTCAGCGGCACCTTCAATATCAGCGGTTTTCTTAACATCTTACCTTGGGTTGCCGGTGCCGGAAGTGTTTATAGCGGTATTAAATATTTCCATTATCGTGAAATGCTTAATGAGCTTTCTACAGAAGGACGTTCCCGTGGTTTTCTTACCAGTTCGCTAACTAATGAATTACCGGGTTGGCATTGGACTCCTGTTAAAAAAGGCTTCAATATAGCTTGGGTAAAGCATTTCTAAAATCTGACAGCTTGATTTTTCTTTTCTCTCTACAATAAATTCCTCTCCTGTCAAGTTTCTAATTTTCCGGAATCAATTTAACCGGACAATTGAACTCACAATGTAAAGAACATAAATTACATCTTGAGTTTAAGACTAAAAACTTGGAAACTGTGAAACATCTTTTAGTGGCAAACTGCTTAAAGTTACTGCCTAATTATCTAAAATAATCCTTCAAAGTTAAAAATCTAAAATCATCTATTCATTCCAAATAATGATAATGGGAAGCACATTTATTAACTGCTTGATAAAACTGACGAGCAAAAGTTCGCTTGATCCGAAAGGTGTAAATGGCTGCATCTGAAACACAAGAACAGCTGTATTTTGCTCTTCAAACTTTTACTGAAGTCAACAACATCATTGCCTCTTCACACAATTCTGAAGAGACTCTGGCCAGGACTGTCAGCATGATAGCAAAGCGAATACAAGTCGATGCATGTTCAATTTATATTTATGATACAGACCGTGGAGTACTGATCCTGAAAGCAACTCACGGTCTTGATCCTTCCACCATTGAGTCTGTTCACATGCCTCCTTCTGAGGGACTGGTTGGATTGGTACTGGAGCGCTCTGCTCCAGTGCAGGAATCTCAAATGCAGGAACATCCAAGATTTAAAGCATTTCCTCAAACAAAAGAAGATTCATTTTCTTCTTTTCTGGGAGTTCCTCTGATAGAACATCGAAAATCTTTTGGAGTACTTGTAGTTCACACTACAGAACCACGCATATTTTCTCCCGAGGAAGTGCTAATACTGAGTTCAATCGCAACTCAAATCTCCAGCCTTGTTTCTAAAGCCCTCCTTCTAAAGCAACTTGATACAGCAACACAGGAACCAACTGTTGCTGAGAAAAGAAAAGGAACTACTCTTCGCCTGTCCGGACAAGCGGTTGCTTATGGTGTTGCAGTTGGAAAAGCAATACGCCTGCAGCAATCTGAACTTGAAGAACCACAGCAGAGCAGTACCAGATCTGCAGAAAATGAAATGTCTGACTTTCAATCTGCAATGGATCACACAATTTCTGATACTATGGACTTGATTGAAAAAGTCTCGGATCGTGTTGGTACTGAAGAAGCTTCTATTTTTCACGCACATCTGATGTTTTTGGAGGATCATCATTTTCAGAGCAAAATTAAGACAAAAATAGAATCTGGAAATACTGCATCATGGTCAATTTACCAGACAGTTCACGAATATCTGGGTGCATTTGAAGAAATTAAAGATCCTTACCTCAGTGAAAAAGGCTCGGATTTAAAAGATGTTGGCTACCGTCTCTTACACTATCTAGGGCATGAGGTCCTTTCTGTTACCAAAAAGACAGGGATTCTTATTATGCGCCAACTCCTTCCGGGAGATATCGCCAGGATGGACACAACACGGATTAAAGGAATTATTTTGTCAACTGGAGGTATAGTTTCACACGCAGCCATTCTGGCTCGTTCTTTGGGGATTCCTGCAGTTTGTCTTGAAGACCATGAATTGGAGTTGATTAAAGATGGAGACCCGCTGGTTATTGACGGAGATTCCGGGTTAGCAGTAGCTTATCCGGAAAAAGAAGTACTTGCTGAATTTAAACATTTGCTGGTTGAACAACAGCATTATTTTAAGCACCTTGAAGAGTTTAAGGATATCCTATGCAAAACGAGTGATGGTACACGAATAAATTTAATGGCCAATATTGCCCTGGGAAGTGATCAAATTCAATTACCCCGCTATGGTGCTGAAGGGGTTGGGCTGTTCAGAACCGAAATTTATTTTCTTTCACTTGATCGCTACCCTGACATTTCTGAGCAAACGCAGGTATATCGTGAATTGCTTGATAATGTTGCAGAAGATAAGCCCGTGATTTTCCGGACTTTGGACGTTGGTGCAGACAAAGCAGCACCATACATGGGTTTTCAAGATGAGGATAATCCCTTTCTTGGTTATCGTGCAGTACGCCGTCAGTTGAAACAAAAAACTGTACTAAAGGATCAATTGAAGGCTTTACTTTTGGCAACAGGAACTCGTCCTAACGTTCGCTTACTGTTCCCAATGATTACAAATGTTAAAGAAATCAGACAGGCAAAGGAATTATTCGAAGAGTGCCGTATTGAAGTTGAAGCATCCGGTGAAGCTATAGCAAAAATAGAAGTGGGTATGATGTTTGAGGTTCCAAGTGCCTTTTTGATTTGTGATAAATTTATGTCGGAAATTGACTTTTGTTCGATTGGCAGCAACGACCTCACTCAATACGTACTGGCTGTTGATCGTAATAATCCCCAAATTGCTGACCTTTACGACCCTCTGCATCCTGCTGTTCTGCAATTAATTCATCGACTTGTGCAAACGGCAGAAGAACATCAAAAATCTGTTGAATTGTGTGGTGAAATGGCTTCAGATCCTGACGGATGTGTGATTCTAGTCGGTCTTGGAATCAATTCACTCAGCATGAATGCGCCTTTAATTCCAGTTGTAAAAAAACGTCTCTCAGAAATATCACTGCCTGATGCAAAAATTCTGGCTCAAAATGCCTTGAATGCAACCTCTCCGGAGGAAGTGCGTAACTTGATTCGTGAATGTTTTCCAGATACTCATTCCAAAGAAAAACATAAACAATGATGACTCAAAACGATCCTCATAAAATCTGTTTGATTCATGGTAACCAACTGTTATTGGTAGAGGAAACCGCGAATACTTTAATAGATCAGAGACTTGAGGGCCGGGAACAGGATTGGAGTTTGGAGCGCTTCAATGCGCAGGAAATGTTGAAAACGATTGGAGAATCTGGAAAAAACAGTATCGATGACCTTTTGATCAGTTGTGAAACATTACCGATGCTAACTGACCGCAAAGTAATCCGGATCGATAATTTTGAACTGATCAAGAAAGCAGCAAATAAAAGTGACAATTCTCAAGCGGTCAGGCTTTTTGAAGCACTTGAAAACATCATAAAAAATCCTCCGGAAAGCTTGTGGTTTGTCTTTACCAGTCCGGCAATGCGTGAACAGGATTTCAGTAAACCACTCTATCGCAGCATCAAACAGGGCGGTGGTCGGATACAAAAATTTGTAGCCTACGATAATAGTACTCCATACAACTGGGTTATTCAGCGAGGAGAGCAAAAAGGATTGCCCCTTACAGCGGATGTTGCACGTTTACTGATAAACATTGTGGGCAACGATTTGACTGATCTTGACCACGAACTGGAAAAATTAAGCCTCTATTTATCAGGTAAAACCGTCTCAGAAGAAATGATCAAAGAACACATTCGCGGTCACAAACATTTTTCTGTTTTCCGGATGACTGAAGCTTTGTCCCGGAAGGAATTACTGCCTGCCCTGGAAATTCTTGATCATCAGCTACAATCGGCTCCCCGTGAACACGTGCGCCTTTTCGCACTCATCATTATGCAGTTTCGCCGCCTTCTCATCATTCACAGCATGTTTGAACAATTTTATAAGGAATCAGAAATTATTGGAAAAATATCTCTTCCACCATTTCTCAGCAAACAAGTTTTGGCACAAGCTCGAAATTTTACCAGTGAAGAATTACAAAATATCTACACAGAACTTTCTAAACTGGACTTGCGGGTAAAGTTCAAAAATACACTTGCACCTCTTCTACTTCAGGACCTTTTTCAGCGCATTTGTTCCGGACAGTTCCAAAATGCAGTTAAATAACGATCAACCTGAGTTGAACAACGAAAACTTTCCACGTCTTTTTTCTCCAATTGATCTGTGCGGACATTCCCTGCGTAACCGCATAGTTTTTGGTGCGCACACCGCCAATATGTCTGAACAGGGCCTTCCGGGAGAAAGGCATCTTGCCTATTACCGTGAACGTGCGCTGGGAGGTGCAGCGATGCTGGTCATCGAACCGATACCGGTGCATCCTGCAGCAGTTTTGACACGGGGTAATTTTCGGAACAGCACTGATGAAGTCATTCCTCACTTTAGAAAAATCACGGATGCAGTTCATGAAGAAGGAGCCTTGATTCTGCAGCAGCTTTACCATGTAGGCCAGCATGGGGATTCCGACAATTCATATCACGCCAACTGGTCTCCTTCCGGAATGCCGAGTTACCATGATTCCGACGGAAGTCACACTATGAATGAAACAGAAATAGAGGAGACTATTGAGGGCTTCGTGCAGGCCGCCAGAAGATGCAGTGACGCCGGTTTTGACGGTGTAGAAGTCTGGGCTGCTTATCACGGCATGGTTGATCAATTTTGGACACCATGGTCAAATCAGCGCACAGACCGTTGGGGTGGATCGCTGGAAAACCGTACACGCTTTTCACGGGAAATCATCACACGAATCCGTAAAATATGCGGTGATGATTTTATTGTCGGCATTGCAGTCAACGACGAACCGGATTTCGAAGTCGCCCTCCAGCGTGAATCAATTGCGGAAATCATCGCCCTTCACGATCGCGATCATCTGCTTGATTACGTCACCTGCGGTACCGGAAGCTACTTCGATTTCTACAAGCTGATGCCTACATTTCTCTATCCGGAACGATTGGGAGCGGAACTTGCGGAAGTGCTCAAAGGTGCTGTAACCCATGCCTTGGTAATTGCGGAAAGCCATATCCGCACACCGGAGAATGCCGAGGCCGTGTTATCTGCCAACCAGGCTGATCTGGTTTCCATCGTATCGCGGATCCGCATTTGGCCAACAAAGCCCGGGAAGGACGAGCCGAAGACATTCGTACCTGCCTCTCCTGCAATCAAATGTGTTGGGGCAGACGCAGTCGTGATTACTGGATTTCCTGTCTCGTCAATCCGTCTGCCGGCCGTGAATTTGAATGGGGTGGAGATCGCTTTCAAAAATCAAAAACACCTAAACGTGTTCTTGTAGTTGGAGGAGGACCTGCAGGCTTGGAAGCAGCAAGAGTATCCGCGGAACGCGGTCATAATGTCACTCTCGCAGAGGCCGGTGACCGCCTCGGCGGCCAATTCCGACTGGCGGGAATGCAGCCTCGGCGTGGACAAATTATTGATCTGCTGGACTGGTATGCCCGACAGTTGTCACAACTTGGCGTCGAGGTACGACTCAATGCTTTTCTGGATGCGGATGAAATCAAGGAATTCGCCGCAGAGAAAACTGTAATAGCTACAGGCTCATACCCGTCAGATACCGGATTTCAGAAAGCAATACCGCATGTTGATAAACTGCCGGGAATTGAACTCGGTGGCGTTTTTTCAGCAGAAGATGTGATGGCACGTCGGGCACGTCCTGGAAAGCGTGTCTTAGTCCTCGACGAGGGTGGAAACTGGAAAGGTTGCGGAACCGCCTGGAAACTTGCTGAAGACGGACACGAAGTAACTCTGGTTACACCGGACCCACTTGTAGGCAAGGAACTTCAGCGCACCAATGCAGACTATCCTCTTCGACAGCGGCTGGCGAAACTTGGAGTTAATTTCATTCTTGAATCGGCAATTACAAGCTGGAACAAGGAGGGCGCGGAAGTCCTCTGTTTTTTAGACGGAAACACTCAGTTCATTGAGTCGGATACCCTGGTCTTTGCCACTCCAAACGTTGCAGAAGACTCCCTCATGCAGGAGCTTCAAGGTTCCGGACTAAATGTTCTCAATATCGGTGACAGCGCAGGACCTCGCCAGGCTCCTTTCGTTATCTACGAAGGTCGCCGCACTGGCTTGGAAATTTGAAATAATTCATTTTAAACAAGTAATAAATTAAAACAAAACACTTGATTGACATTCCCACGAAGCTTATTCTCATCCAGATCGGGGAGCGGTAAAATATTAATTTAGATCCTTCGAAGTTTCTAAATTGCACAAATGTGAGTCAAATCCTCTCATGTCACGCCCATAAAGTACTAGCCTACTTGAGAAGATTGAGTAATTAACCGAACGTCCATTGAGTGGAGTTCTCGGGAAATTTCTGACGGAATAGGAGGATTTGTTATAAGAATATCAATTACTTCCATTTTGCAAATCTTTGCAAGACCCACTCGCCCAAATTTGGAACGGTCCGCAACTACGATCACTTCCTGCGCCTGCTCAATAACTGCTCGAGATAACTCTGATTCCAAAGGGTAATAATCTGTTAAATTCAGTTGATTATCAATTCCTCCAACAGAAATAATGGCCCAATCAACGTTGAATTGCCGGATGTACTCAACAGCAGATTGACCAAAAATCGCTCCATCGTCCTGGCGTACTTCTCCACCCGGCATGTAAACATGATTTCCGGAAGGTGGTAATAAAATTCCGGCAATATCTGTTGAATTAGTAATCACTGTCAGGTCTTTGTGTTTGGCGAGAGACCTGGCAACATAGCTTGTCGTGGTTCCGGAATCCAACATCAGTGTGGTTCCGTCTGGAATCAATTCCGAACAAATCTCGGCAATTTGTTGTTTTTCCTCACGCTGTTCAGCCATGCGTTTTTGAAAAGGCGACTCCATCGTTTCATGCAGGGTCGCAACTCCACCGTGAACTTTGCGGACAAGGTGCATTTCAGCAAGTTGCCGTACATCTCTGCGAACAGTTTCATCGTAAACCGAAAAAACTTCAGCCAATTCAGTAATGTTACAGAACTGCTGAAGCCGTAATCGTTCCAGCATCTTCGACTGTCGAATTGAGGAGGGGTACATAACTGAACCTTGAAATAGTAAATATGGAGTTAACAGTCTCAAGCATTTTCCACAAAATTCAACATAATTCCACAAAATTCAAAATATTTTTGCATATTTTTGTGGAATTGTGTACGATTGCTTTCCTCTTAACTTAAAAAGATTAATACAAGGGATAGTTTAAAGAAAATAAATTCTGATGATTAGCGGTCATCCATCTCAAAAAAGGCAGTCTCTGTCCGCGTTCAAAAGAAAAACTTTGCTTGTTATCTAAATAAGAGGGAAGGAGTGTCTACACTGTGTAGACACACTATAATTAACTAATCTGAAAAGGAGAATAGTATGAAAAGAGTATCTCTGGCAATGTCTTTATCATTGGCCTTGTTGTTAGGAGGTGTTTCCTCACAAGCGGTTGCCGATTCAAAAGATCCAATAAAGATAACTCTCCATGACTGGACGGGACAGTACATCACCACAAAAATTATGGGTGAAGTACTTAAAAAAGGCGGATATGCGGTGAAATATGTGCAAGCAGATTACATCGCTCAATTCGCAGGCTTGCAGTCCGGAGACCTGCACGTCGCCATGGAAATTTGGGAAACAACCGGTAGGGATGCAATGGATGCCGCCACCGCTACCGGAAAAGTGGAAAACCTCGGCGAAACAGGAATGCAGGCCATTGAAGAATGGTGGTATCCGAAATATATGGAAGAACGCTGTCCCGGATTACCGGATTGGAAAGCCTTAAACGCTTGTGCCGAGGCCTTTTCCATTCCGGAAACCGCACCTCGCGGGCGCTATCTTGGTGGTCCTGTGACATGGGGAGGATACGACGATGAGCGAGCTGAAGCACTTGAATTGGATTTTGAAGTGGTTCATGCCGGAACTGATGCGGCGCTTTTTGCCGAACTCGAATCGGCTTATCAGCGCAAAGCTCCGATTCTTTTGTGGGTTTATGCACCACATTGGGCGGTTTCAAAGTATGAGGGCAACTGGATTGATTTTCCAAAGTATTCCGCAGAATGTTACAATAATCCTTCCTGGGGAAGTAACCCCAATCTGGCTTATGATTGCGGAAAACCGCGTGGGCCGATTTGGAAAGTTGCTTGGAGCGGCGTCAAAGACAAGTGGCCCGGGGCTTACAAAGCTCTTAAAAATTTCCAAATCAACAATGGCGAAATGGGACAAATGATCTCCGATGTGGACCTCAACGGGAAAAAAGTTGAAGTCGTTGTAGCCCAATGGATTAGTTCTAATAAAGCACGTTGGAGTCAGTGGTTAAAATAATTAAGTTTTAACATCAAAGCACACTGAAGAAAGTGGCTACAATAATTGAATGCCGCAAAGTTTGGAAACTCTTTGGAGTTGGTGCAAAAAATATATTTCAACAACACGGCTCTTCACTTTCTCCTCAAACCATTGCGGATGCCAACCTGATTTGTGGTGTCCGTAATGTCTCCTTTGATATTGAAGAGGGAGAAAATTTCGTAATCATGGGTCTTTCCGGATCAGGTAAATCAACACTTGTTCGTTGCCTGACACGGCTAATTGAGCCCACCGGAGGAGAAATTCGTTTTGAAGGTGCTGATCTTCTCCGAGCAAAAGAACAGGATTTAATAAACCTGCGCCGTCACAAAATGGGCATGGTGTTTCAGCACTTTGCCCTTTTGCCTCATCTGAATGTGCTGGGCAATGTGGCCTTTCCCTTGGAAGTGCAGGGTTCTTCCAGAACAGAGCGCGAAAAACGAGCTTTTGAAGTTATTGAACTCGTCGGTCTAAAAGGAAGGGAATCTCATTTTCCCCGTGAGTTATCCGGAGGACAACAACAACGAGTAGGCATCGCCCGAGCACTTGCAGTCAATCCAAATGTTCTTTTCATGGACGAGCCTTTCTCTGCACTTGACCCACTGATTCGTCGGGAAATGCAGGATGAATTTCTGCGTTTGCGTAAACTCCTCAACAAAACCATTGTTTTCATAACACACGATTTTAATGAAGCAATCCGAATTGCTGACAGGATTGCAATTATGAAAGATGGTGAAATTATCCAGATCGGCACTCCTGAAGAATTACTTTTACATCCGGAAACTGATTATGTTGCTGAATTTACAAAAGATGTTGATCGTGCAAAAGTTTTGACTGTATCAGCAGTAATGAGTGCTGCCGATATTCCTTCCACTAAAAATATAACTGTCAGTGAAAAATCAACTGTAGGCCAAGTTGCTTCACAGGTTCTGAGATCAAACCAAGCAGTTGATGTACAAAACAATGCTGGAGAGTTGATCGGAACTCTTACTCCGGAGGCAGTTTTGAAAGTCCTGGTAGATGATTTGGACGGAGAACAGTAATGAATTGGTTCTCGTCGCGAAAATCAATTCATTGGTGGATACTTTTGGGAGTTTTGGTCGTAGTTTCCGGATTTTATTTTAGCGGCTTATTTCCGCAATGGTCGCTCAAATATCCGTCGGGTTGGCGTGTGCCGTTACGATTTTGGATTTCAGATTTAATGCGCTGGTTAGTCAGCGATGTGCCGAGTGCCATCAATTTTACCGGAATAACTTTTAAGGAAGTTACTCGATTTTTTGCCGCAGTTTTAACTTACCCGCTTGAATTTGCCATTGATTTTCTTTCCACCGGCTTTCGTTTTGATCCCGGAGACGGTCCTGCAGACATTCCACGCCTTCCGTGGTTAACTGTGGCAGGATGTGGAATTTGGTTTGCCCATCGGCTAGGAGGTTTACGCCTAGCATTGATTGTGGGAGCTTGCCTTTCTTATCTTGTTATCTTTGGTCAGTGGGACAGTGCAATGATGACTTTTTCTTCTATTTTGATTGCAGTACCTATTGGAGTAGTTGGCGGAATTAGTTTGGGAATTCTGGCTTTTCGCTTTCCACGCCTGGAAAAGCCTACCAGTACTTTGCTGGATATGATGCAGACTGTTCCGGTTTTTGCCTATTTGGTTCCAGTATTATTTTTGTTTGGTTTTGGACCAGTTGCCGCAATGATTGCCACTATCATATATGCTATGCCGCCGATGGTGCGTACCACCATGCTGGGTTTACAAAGGGTTTCTGAAGAAGTGGTCGAGTTTGGACAAATGGCCGGATGCAGTTCAAGGCAGTTGCTCTGGAAAGTAATGATGCCGTCTGCTCGGCAAACTGTGATGGTCGGAGTAAATCAGGTAATCATGCTCTCACTAAACATGGTTATTATTGCCTCAATGATTGGTGCAGGTGGACTCGGATTTGATGTGCTTTTTGCACTTAGAAGACTCGACATCGGCGTAGGTTTGGAAGCCGGTGTTGCAATTGTAGTCTTGGCAATTGCTCTGGATCGACTCAGTCAGGAATACGCGAAACTACAGGCTAGACGCGAACATCTTGTCCAGCACCAATTATTTTTCCAAAAGTACTCCTCTCTGCTTTTGCTGGCAGGCGGATCTTTGTTACTGGGAGTTTTGTGGTCTCCATTCCATACATTTCCGGAATCATGGCAAATCACGACAGCTCCGTTTTGGGATGCACTGGTGAAGTGGATCAATCTGAATTTATTTGATTATCTGGACGGTTTCAAAAATTTTATTCTGCTCAATTTGCTAATTCCGTTCAAGCGTTTTCTACTTGCCACACCTTGGCCGGTAACGGTTGCGCTGGTAACTTATCTGGGATATCGTCTCGGTGGTTGGAAACTTAGCTTGAGTATATTGATTTTAGCTCTTTTTCTTGCAGTCAACGGCCTTTGGCCAAAAGCAATGGTTACAGTTTATCTTTGTGGAATGTCAGTATTGTTTGCTGCATTACTGGGAGTACCTTTAGGAATTTGGGCGGCAGAAAACGAGCGGGCGCATCGGGTATTGATGGTTTTGGTTGACACTCTGCAGACCCTGCCTTCTTTTGTTTATCTCATGCCAGTAGTCATGCTTTTTAGGGTTGGAGATTTTTCTGCAATGATTGCAGTCGTTGCCTACGCCATTGCTCCAGCGATTCGTTATACTGACTTAGGTATCCGTAAAATTCCTCAAACACTGATTGAGGCGGCAACTACTTCAGGATGTACACCGAGTCAAATGCGCTGGAAAGTCAAATTGCCTCTGGCCTTTCCGGAAATAATGCTGGGTATTAATCAAACCGTTGTCATGGCCTTAAGCATGCTGGTGATTACAGCTCTAGTCGGAACGCGCGAACTTGGGCAGGAAACTTACATAGCCCTCACCAAAGCCGACACCGGACGCGGATTGGTTGCAGGTGTTGCTATCGCCTGCATTGCCATGATAGTTGACCGTCTGATTAGTGCGTGGAGTTCTCAACGCAAACAACAACTTGGCCTGAGCTAACACAAATATCTACGTAACATGGAAAATTGGCAACCGATTTTTTCGCGCATCCCACAACTTTCCGGCGCAAATCCGGAAACAGCGGAAATCGAAAGACTGGGCGGCTTGACAAACCGTAACTATAAAATCACACACGAAAATTACCGTTATGTTTTACGTATTCCCGGAGAAGGAACAAACGAATACATCGACCGCAAAGCTGAAGAACAATGCTCGCGAATAACCGCCGAAGTCGATGTCAATGCTGAAGTGTTATTTTTTGATTCCGCAGACGGAGTGCAACTGACTCGTTATATTGATAATTCTGTGACAATGAATTCCGCCTTATTTCGTGATTACGGAGCATGTGAGCGGGCGGCGATTGCTTTCCGGAAGGTGCATACTTGCGGAAAATTGTTTGCCACCCGCTTTGAATTATTCGTCATGATTGACGAATACCGAAATTTACTTGAACAAAAAAAAGCACAACTTCCGGAGGGCTACACTCAAGTTTTGCAGGAAGCAGATCTAGTTCGAGAAGTACTAAATTTGCGAGAATTACCTTTGGCCGCATGTCACTGTGACCCTCTTGCAGAAAATTTTCTCGACACCGGAAAACGAATGTACATCATCGACTGGGAGTATTCCGGGAACAATGATCCGATGTGGGATTTGGGCGATTTGGTAATCGAAGCCGAAATGGGACCAAAACAGGAACAAGCTCTAATCGAAGCCTATTTTGACGGCAAAATTCCGCCTGTCGAGCAGGGCCGAATGGTGATTTACAAAGCAATGTGTGATTTACTTTGGACGCTTTGGGGAGTTATCCAACATGTCAACGAAAATCCCGCTGATGATTTTTGGGGCTATGCGGTTAAGCGTTTTGATCGCTGTAAAAAACTAATGGAAAGTAATTCTTTTTCCCAGGCAATTGCGGCAGTTCGACAAGGTTAATTATCTTTTCTCCAATTCCAATGACCCCAGAATTTCTCGATAATAAGCAATACACAGAACTTTCCATTCTGCGTTATGAGGCCATTTACGGACACAACTACATCAGTCCCGGAGGAGAAAATACCACCGATCAATTCATCGACACACTGAAACTTCTGCCGGAAATGCGGGTGCTGGACATCGGTTGCGGTTTGGGAGGTCCGGCCTACCGTTTGGCCAGCAAATACGGGGTCCATGTTCACGGCATCGATCTCTCTGCAAACATGATCCGCATTGCCAAGACCCGCCTGAAGGAAGAAGGATTGCAACATCTGGTGACATTGGAACAGGGAAATTGCCTGGAAATACAAACGGAAACGACCTTTAATGTGGTTCACAGTCGTGATGTTTTTTTACACATCAAAGACAAAGCACGTTTGTTTGAAGTAATCGCTAAGACTTTGGTACCAGGTGGACGCTTATGCTTCTCGGACTATTGCCTTGGCCAGGCAAAATCTAGTCCGGAATTTAAAACATATATGAGGGAGCGAAATTATTCATTGCATACGGTTGAAGATTACACAAAATTACTGGAAGAAGCAGGATTTAAAAATGTTTGCGGAGAAGACCGAACAGACATATTTATACAGACTCTCAAACATGAATTGAAAAATTTGGAAAAGTCGTCCTTATTAAAACAAGAGAAAAACAACTTGTACAAAATCTGGCAAACGTGGAGAACAAGGTTGGGGCTGGTTTTCCGGAGAAAAGTCACAATGACAGAAAATATAAACAAAAAAGTTGAAGCACTCACTTTTTGGCAACAGCCGATTCTGTGCGAGCCGGTGAAAGGAGGAATCACCAATCTTAATTTTCGGGTGGAGCATGGGAATGAAATGTTTTTTGTGCGTTTGGGAGAAGATATTCCGGAGCATGGCGTTTATCGTTTTAATGAATTGGCGGCGAGTCGGGCTGCGTTTGCTTGCGGGATTTCTCCGGAAGTTGTTCATACAGAATCCGGAGCAATGGTTTTGCGTTTTATCGAAGGTAAAACTTTGGTCGAGGAAGATTTGCGGGATTTTTCTAACTTGGAAAAAGTCCTTTCTTTACTGAAAAAATGCCATCGGGAAATGCCTCAACATCTTCCGGGAAGCACTTTGATTTTTTGGGTTTTCCAAGTGATACGGGGTTACGCAAAAACTTTGCGGGAAGGAAAAAGTAGAATGATTCCGCAACTACAAAACTTTTTAAACATCAATGCAGATTTGGAAAAAACGGTCGGAACGATTGATTTGTGTTTCGGACACAATGATTTGCTTGCCGGAAATTTTGGGATTATGCCGGATTCAACAGCCCCTTATTTGACCTCGCCAACCTTGCCTCGAACAACGAATTTCCGGAAATATTGGAACAAGAATTGTTGGAAATGTATTTTGAACAAACGATTTCTGCAGATTTGTGGAAACGCTATTTTGCGATGAAATGCGCTTCCCTGTTGCGTGAAGCAATGTGGAGCATGGTTTCTGAAATTCATTCCACACTTGATTTTGATTACGTAAAATATACCACCGGTAATTTGGAACGCTTTGAAAATACTTTTGCCAAATTTGAAAAATTATGACTAACACTTTACCAAAACAAGCACAAATTATTATCATCGGCGGCGGCATCATCGGTTGCAGTGTCGCTTATCATTTGGCGAAAGAAGGTGCGAAAGATGTGCTTTTGCTGGAGCGCGGACAACTGACTTGCGGCAGTACTTTTCATGCGGCTGGCTTGGTCGGGCAGTTGCGCAGTTCTGCCAACATCACCCGTGTTTTGAAAAATAGCGTGGAACTGTACCGGACAATCGAGGGCGAAACCGGACAAGCCACCGGCTGGAAAATGAACGGTGGTTTGCGTTTGGCCTGCACCAAAGAACGCTGGACGGAACTCAAACGTCAAGCCACCACTGCTCACAGTTTTGGTTTGGAAATGGAGTTGCTCAGTCCCAAAGAAGCACATGAATTGTGGCCGTTAATGGAAGTTGAAGACGTAATCGGAGCGGCATTTTTGCCAACGGACGGACAGGCCAATCCTTCGGACATCACGCAGGCATTGGCCAAAGGCGCACGGATGTGCGGTGTCACCATTGTTGAAGAAACTTCGGTAACGGGTATCCGGCTTGAAAATCAACAAGTCGCCGCTGTGCAAACCGAAAATGGAGAAATTCTTTGTGAAACCGTGGTCAATTGTGCCGGACAATGGGCCAATGAACTGGGCAAAATGACCGGCGTGAACGTGCCTTTGGTTTCGGTGGAACATCAGTATTTAATCACCGAAGCGATTCAGGGCGTGACTGCGGATTTGCCTACTTTGCGTGATCCGGATAAGTTGACTTATTGGAAGGAAGAAGTGGGCGGTTTGGTGATGGGCGGTTACGAACCGAATCCGATTGCGTGGGACTCAAAACCCATTCCAAAAGATTTTATATTTCAATTGCTTCCAGAAAATTTAGAGCATTTTGAGCAATTGATGCTTCCGGCAGTTGAGCGTGTTCCTGCTTTGGAAAATGCCGGAATTCGGAAACTGATGAACGGGCCGGAATCCTTTACTCCGGACGGCAATTTTATTTTAGGCGAAGCTCCGGAAGTTAAAAATTATTTTGTTGGAGCCGGATTCAATGCTTTCGGAATCGCCGCCGCCGGAGGTGCCGGAAAAGCTTTGGCGGAGTGGATTTTGGCCGGAGAACCGCCGATGGATTTGTGGGTTGTGGACATCCGCCGTTTCAGCAATCTCCACAAAAACGAAGACTGGGTGCGCAACCGAACTTTGGAACTTTACGGCAAACATTACACCCTCAGTTGGCCGCACGAAGAACACGAAAGCGGTCGCCCTGTTTTGACCTCACCGATTTATGAAATTTTGAAAGAACAAGGAGCGTGTTTTGGTTCCAAACTCGGTTGGGAACGCCCCAACTGGTTTGCTCCGGAAGACGAGACAGCTCAGGATATTTATTCTTACGGCAGGCAAAATTGGTTTCCGCACGTCGGCGAAGAACATCGTGCGGTGCGGGAACGTGTGGCACTTTTTGACCAAAGTTCGTTTGCAAAATTCCGTATCATCGGCACCGATGCAGAAAAAGCACTGAACCGGATTTGCGCCAACAATGTCGCCAAACCTTCCGGAGCATTGACGTACACGCAAATGCTCAATTCCAAAGGCGGCATCGAGTGCGATTTGACCGTGGCACGTTTGGCAAAAGATGAATTTTATTTGGTGAGCGGAACCGGATTCCGGACACACGATTCAGCTTGGATTCGCAGTCAATTCCTTGCGGATGAAAAAGTTGAACTGCATGACATCACCGAAGAATGGGCGACCTTTTCATTGATGGGGCCGTTGGCGCGTGAGGTTTTGGCGCAAGTTACGGAAAACGATTTGGAAAATGAAAATTTTCCCTTTGGAACGTGCCGAAACATTGAAATTAAAGAAGAACTCGCACCGGACGTTCCGGCGGTTTTGGCTTTGCGAGTAACTTATGTAGGAGAATTGGGCTGGGAACTGCATTTGCCTCGTGATTCCGCAGAATCGGTTTACGACGTTTTGATGGAAGCCGGAAAGAATTCCGGAATCGCCAATGCGGGATATCGGGCGATAGAATCTTTGCGTCTGGAAAAAAGCTATCGTACCTGGGGAGCGGACATAACCGCTGACACTACACCCTTTGAAGCCGGATTGGGTTGGGCGGTTAAACTAAAATCCGGAACTGATTTCATCGGTCGCGAAGCATTGTTATCTAAACAAAAACAACCATTGAAAAAGCGCCTGGCCTGTTTCACGATTAATGATCCAGATGTTGTTTTGCTGGGGCGTGAAACAATTTACCGCAACGGCGAGGTCGTCGGTTGGTTGACCAGTGGAGGCTGGGGCTACACCGTAAACAAAAATATTGGCTACGGATATGTCAGAAATCCGGAAGGCGTGGACAGTGAATACTTTATTTCGGGAACTTACGAACTCGAAGTCGCCACCGTCCGTCATTCATGTAAACTACAACTTGGCCCGCTCTACGATCCGAAATTGGAAAGGGTGCGGAAATGATTCCACGAGGTTATCTATATGTTTTCGGCTGTGCCTCTTCTTTTGGGCTGATAACTACCCTGGCCAAACTAACGTACGACGAAGGTGCTTCGCCACAAACAGTTGTTTTTTTCCGCATCCTTGCAGGAAGCCTGCTGATGGGAGTCTGGTCTGCATACTCTCACAGGAATAATCTAAAATATGTGATTCGTAAATCTTTGCAGGCAACTAATTTACCTATTGTTTTTTTGATTATTGCGATAGGTTTTTGCATTGCAGGAATGAGTTTGGGATATTTAGGCTCAGTAAAATACATTCCCGTCAGCCTCAGTGTTTTGCTGTTCTTCACCTTTCCATTTTGGGTTTTGCTTTTAAATTTCATCATTCACGGTATAGTCGTAAGTTGGCTAAAACTCTTTGCGTTCGTTCTCGCTTTTTCAGGTCTGGCTCTGAGCCTTGGACCAACTTGGGAAGTACTTGACTGGCGTGGAATAGCACTTGTTCTGGGAGGTTCAATTTGTTCAGCGGGAATGATTGTCGGCGCCACTAAAGCAACTCAAATAATATCCATGTCTGATCTGGTATTCTTGTCTAACACAATAGGAGTCATCTTGGTTGGATTGATTCTATTTTTCACTGACTCTTTTTCATTGACTCAGACTACATGGGTATGGTCAGGAATAGCACTTTGGACAGTTGAGTTTATTTGCTGCTACAAAAACCATCGGTTCCGCGCAAACGAGTCTAATGCTGAATATTGAACCGCTGGTTTCCATTTTAGCTGCTGTCATTTTACTTGGAGAAAGTTTAGTGCTGTCTCAGACCTTGGGTGTTGCCGTTATTTTGGTAGCACTTGTACTGGCAAGTGCTACTCAGCAAGGATTTAGTTTCTTCAAAAAGAAAAACAGATGATCTGCATTTACATATTTTCCTTAATTGATCATGCCAAAATTAACTAAACGCAGAGTTTCAGAAGCCCAGGATTTAGAGGAAAGCTACCGACTTGCCGACATAGTGAAGCAACGGCAGAAAACTTTGGCTGCACTGAAACTTAAAGCTGGTGAGCTGGTTTTAGACATAGGTTGTGGTGTTGGATTCCTCACACATGAAATGGCACTGCAGGTTGGAAAATCAGGTAAAGTAATTGGTTTAGATAAAAATCCTGAAATGATCAGCCACGCCCGAAAGCGTTGCGAAAGCTTGCAGCAGACAGAATTTTACAAAGGAGATGCTGGCAAGTTGCCCGTTGATGATCAAACTTTAGATGCAGTTTCCTGTACACAGGTTTTGCTCTATGTAAAGGATGTTCCAAATGTGCTTGCTGAAATGCGGCGTATTCTAAAACCGGGAGGGCGGCTTGTTATTGTGGAAACCGATTGGCGGGGAGTGGTTTTAAACAATGCCGATGATTCTTTGACAAATAAAATCTTCTCAGCGTGGGATAATTCTGTTCCAAGTCCAAATCTTCCGGTGCATTTAAAACCACTTCTGCAAAAACATGGATTTTCGAAAATCAAAGTTGACCCCATTCCTATTCTAAATACAGAATATTCTCCAAGTAATTTTTCACACAGCATGCTGAAGTGGATCTCAAAAAATGC
>JYMV01011099.1_pt1 | contig 19180 bp, 16 predicted proteins | sample 338911 | NCBI WGS metagenome assembly JYMV01 (sample SAMN03354496, study PRJNA234377) | hydrothermal vent metagenome | biome: Deep sea; feature: Hydrothermal plumes at the Eastern Lau Spreading Center, Western Pacific Ocean; material: Seawater | place: Tonga | collected 2009 | depth 2000 m m
ATAAAGCGCTCAAACAAGAACTTAAAAAAGTAGAACTTCCTCATTTAAAAATCGTGCTTACCGGTAGCGGAAAAGTAGCTAATGGCGCACGAGAAATTTTAGAAGAACTCAATTTAAAAGAAGTGAACGTTCAAGATTATTTAGTGAACGATTTTGATGACGCGGTGTTTTGCCAAATCGACGTGTTAGATTATAACAAACGTAAAGATGGAAAAAATCTAGATCGCTACGATTTTTATAACAACCCCGATGAATACGAATCAGATTTTATGCGCTTTGCAAAAGTGAGTGATCTATTTATTGCCGGGCATTTTTATGGCGATGGCGCTCCATTTTTATTTACTCGAAAAGACGCCAAACATCCGGATTTCAAGATTAATTTAGTTGCCGATATAAGTTGCGATATCGACGGTCCGGTAGCAAGCACGCTAAGGCCTTCTACCATTGCCGATCCTTTTTATGGCTACGATCCAACCACCGAAAAAGAAGTTGCTTTTGATGCTCCAGAAGCGATTACCGTAATGGCAGTTGATAATCTACCTTGCGAACTGCCAAAAGACGCTAGTGAAGGTTTCGGAGAAATGTTTTTAGAGCATGTGATCCCTTCATTTTATAACGATGATGCTAACGGAATTTTAGAACGCGCCCGAATGACTTTTCAAGGGAAACTTACACCACGTTTCGCTTATTTACAAGATTTTGTTGACGTTAAAGAATAAACAATGAAGAAATTAATTGTAGCTTTAATTTTTATGGTTTCGAGTTTTGGTTTATTGGCTCAAGAATTTACAGCGATGACCTATAATATTAAATACGCCAATGAAAATGATGGCGAGAATAGTTGGTCGAAGCGTAAAGATTTTTTAGCGAATCAGCTTAAATTTTATCATCCACAAATTTTTGGTGTTCAAGAAGCTGTGAAGTCGCAAATCGATTTTATAACTGCAGAATTACCTACCTATAAATCTTTAGGATTTGGGCGAGAAGGTGGTGATCAAGGCGAGTTTAGCGCAATATTTTACGATACTACAAAATTTGAAGTTTTAAAGAGTGATACCTTTTGGCTTTCAGAAACACCCAATCAAATTTCTAAAGGCTGGGATGCCGATTACCATCGTATTTGTACTTACGCTTTGTTGAAAGACAATGAAAGCGGTAAGAAATTCTATTTTTTCAATACGCATTTTGATCATCGTGGTAACGAAGCCAGAACAAATAGCTCTCGATTAATCATTCAGCAGATAAAGAAGATTAACGTAGAAAAATATCCGGTGTTGTTAACCGGAGACTTTAATCTAGAACCAGAAACTGAGCAAATTCAGTATATAAAATCTTATTTGAAAGATGCTAAAGATGCTTCCGCAGCAATAAAATTAGGTCCGTCGGGTACATTTAATGGTTATGATTTTAAAACTCCGGTAACTAGAAGGATTGATTATATTTTTCATTCCGAAGAAATAAACATTGAAACCTACGCCGTTTTAAGTGATAATGAAGATGGAAAATATGCTTCAGATCATTTACCGGTTTTTGTTAAAATCATATTAAATTAATATTATAAAATTAGTACTTAAAGTGTTAAGTTTGTTTCAATAAAAACGACTTAACACATTTTTAATGCGTATAATTTATATTTTTTTTATTTTTTATGTTCTTTTAATGGTTTCTTGTAGTAGTGATGACTCGTATTCTAGAGTTGAAGAAGAAGAACCTATTGAAGAAAATCCGGAAGAGGATGTTGTGAATTTTGATGTATCATCGGTTCCTTACCAGACTTTATCAGAATATAATTTTTATGAGGGAAGTTTAAAAAATCTTGAACCGGTTAATAGCGTTTTACTTTACGACTTAATAACCCCATTGTTTACCGATTACGCAAAAAAGAAAAGGTTTGTTTGGATGCCTAATCAAGTGGAAGCTACTTATGCAACCGACGATGAGGTGCTTAACTTTCCGAATAAAACAGTGCTAATTAAAAATTTTTATTATGAAAATGTTCTGCCAGAACTCGAGCAAAAAATAATAGAAACTCGTTTATTATTTAAAAGAAATGGAAATTGGGAATTTGCTAATTATGTTTGGAATGAAGAGCAAACCGAAGCTTATCTTGATTTAGATGGTAGTTATGTACCGCTTAAGTGGGAAGAGAACGGTATAGTTAAAAGTACTAATTATAGAATTCCTTCAGGTAATGAATGTGTTACTTGTCATAAAACAAATGAGGTTGCTATACCTATTGGGCCAAAACCCCAAAACTTAAATAGGTTAATTAATTATACAGATGGGCAGCAGCAACAACTTCAAAAGTGGGTAGATAAAGGTTTTTTAGAAAATTTCCCATCAGACATAGTATCAGTTAAAGATTGGACAGACGAATCTGAGTCTTTACAAGAAAGAGTTAGGTCTTATTTAGATATAAATTGCGCTCATTGCCATTCAGAAAATGCACATTGTTCTTATAGAGCGTTACGATTAGCATATTCAGAAACTAATGTGTTAGAGCATCTCGGAGTTTGCTTAGAACCAGAAGAATATGTAGCGCCGGGTTTACCTTATATTGTAATGGGCGGCAATAAGCAGCGATCTAATATGTACTATCGATTAAATACTGAAGATGAAGCTTCGAGAATGCCTTTATTAGGCCGAACTTTAGTTCACGAAGAAGGCGTACAATTAGTTGAACAATGGATTAACTCAATAGATGATAACTGCCAATAATTTTAATAAAATGCTTATGAAAAAAATTACCTTTTTAATTTTATGTTTTTTGACAATAAATTTTTGTTTAGCTCAAAATACCTGTGAAGAAGCAATTGAAGTAGATCTAGGTATGTACTCATACGATACAATCGATGGAGATCCTGCTCCTATAAATTGTGCAGGAGTTTTTACTAATGGAGACCACGGAGAATGGTATAAATTTATACCAGAGAATGACTCCAGTATACGAGTAACTACAGATTTAGCAAGTAATGCCGGTGGTGATTCTAGATTTCACGTATATGAAGGATCTTGTGATAATTTAATTTGTATAGGAGGAGACGATGACTCTGCTACTGGTCCGAGTCTTTTATCTGTGTTTGATTTTAATGCTGTGCAAGGGGTAACTTATTACATCGTATTTGATGATTATTGGTCTAGTGATGGCTTTGATTTTGAAATTTCAGAATATGTAACACCAGGAACAGTTATAGACTTTAATACGGTAGTCATCAATCCTGTCACTTCCGGTAATACATTAGGAGTTGTCGATATGAATGGAGATTATTTAGATGATATTATTTCAATCTCGTCAGATAATGTAAATATCTTAGAACAAACAGAAACGAATGTTTTTAATGAAAGAAATATCACTACTTCAAATGCTCAATATTTAGCCTCGTGGAGTTTTGCAATAGCAGATTTTGATGCTAATGGTTATAATGATCTTTTATATGGAGCTAGTAATGGAGTAACGTTTATGAAATCTTCAGACGACGGTAACTCTTTTACCCAAATTAGCGGAAATGAATATGTATTTTCTCAACGTTCAAATTTTGTCGATATTAATAAAGATGGCCATTTAGATGCATTTGTTTGTCATGATATTGCTCCAAATGTATATTATATGAATGATGGTAGCGGAAATTTAACTTATAACCAAGGTGGTTTGGGCGATTCTGCAACTGGAGGTAATTATGGTTCTATTTGGATCGATTACGATAACGACGGAGATTCAGATTTATTTATTGCTAAATGCAGAGGTGGTAATAATGATATAAAGATCAATCAATTACATCGTAACAATGGTGACGGTACTTTTACTGAAGTAGGAGAAGAAAGTGGTCTTGCAGATCCTGTACAAACTTGGTCTTCTGCTTGGGCAGATTACGATAACGATGGATTTATGGATGTCTTTGTGGGTGCAAGTGCTTTTGCAGATGGCAGTCATAAATTAATGCATAACAACGGCGACGGCACATTTACAGATATAACCTTAGGCTCGGGGATCGATAATATTAATTCAACAGGAATTGAAAACGTTGCTTACGATTTTAATAACGATGGCTATGTAGATATTTTTGGTATTGGTGGAAAAATCTTACTAAATAATGGTGACTTAACTTTTACAGATGCAGAGGTTAACATTGTTAATAATCCTGTTGGAGATCTTAATAATGACGGTTTTTTAGATATCGTTTCAAGTAATAATATTTATTATAACCAACCCAATGGCAACAATTGGTTAAAAGTTGCACTCTTAGGTACAGAAAGTAATCGTAATGGGATTGGCGCCAGAATTGAAGTAACTAGTAGTTTAGGTACTCAAATTAGAGATGTAAAAGCAGGAGTAGGTTTTAGATATATGAATAGTCTAAACACTCATTTTGGAATAGGAGAAGATACAGAAATTACTAAAATAACTGTAAATTGGCCTTCCGGGATAATTGATGAAATTGATTATCCAACCCTAAATTCAACTTTAGTTATAGAAGAAGGAAGTTTCTTATCAGTCAATAAAACCGAATATAAAAATCTAAGTTTATATCCTAATCCTGCAAAAAATCAAATAGCGATTAATGCTGCTTTTGGGATAGACGGTGAATCATTTGAAATTTATTCTATAACCGGGCAAAAGCAAATTACAGGAACATTATACCAAGATCAGCCTATCTCTATAGAGCAATTAAGTACAGGTATATATTTTCTGAGGATTACCGTAAACGGCAAATCTTTTCAAAGAAAATTTATAAAAGAATAGAGTTTTTAATTAATAATTTTAATTTATAACATGAAAGCCAAATTCTTAGTTTTTCTACTTTTTATAGGGCAAGTTTTAGTTGCTCAAGAGAGCTTTTCAGAAAAATTATCGGCGGCGGCAATTTCATTAACAAATCAAGAAGTTACTTACGATCCTACTTATTTTTCTATAGATTACCCAAACGGAGATATTCCTAAAGATAAAGGAGTTTGTACCGATGTTATTATTAGAGCTTATCGAAAATTAGGAATCGACCTTCAAAAAGAAGTTCACGAAGATATGAAAGCTCATTTTTCAGCCTATCCAAATTTATGGGGACTTTCTTCCACAGATAAAAACATAGATCATCGTCGGGTGCCTAATCTTATGAAATTTTTCTCTAGAAATGGTCAAGAGTTAACTATAACTCTAAAAGCAAATGATTATCAACCGGGCGATATTGTTTCATGGAATTTAAATAGTGGTTTAATGCATATTGGTATTGTAGTGAATAAAAAGTCTTCAGATGAAGGGCGTTATTTAATTGTTCATAATATTGGCACCGGTCAAGTGATGGAAGATGTTTTGTTTTCCTATAAAGTAATTGGTCATTACCGCTATCAACCAAATTTAAATTAAATATGTTAATATGATAATTTAAACTGTCTAGATAATTTCTACCTAGACAGTTTTTTTATTTAAGAAGCCGAGCTCCAATCTATTTTTCGGGAAGCGAACATAATGATCGCAAGAATAATAAACAGGCCAATACTTCCTATTAATAAAGCATAATTTTCAAGTTGAATGATCACGTAAATAAAACTATAAACCGCGGAGAGTGAACAACTAATGAGCAACGGAAATTTAATATTTTTGAAAATAAAGCGAGAATAAATACCGATTAGAACTAAAACAGAACTTCCGGCAATGAGGTAAGCTTTAAAATAGGTGGCGTGTTCAGAAATCGAAATTAATAAACTGTAAAACATCACGAGTGCTAAACCGATCATTAAATATTGAAACGGATGAATATAAATTTTACTCACTAATTGAATTAAAAAGAATACAATAAGTGTAAGACTAATCACCATAAAGCCATATTTGGCGGTGCGATCTGTTTTTTGATAATCGTCTACCGGAATAATCAAATTCGTACCAAAAGCAAATTGAGTAAGATCGGGTAAATTGCCTTTAAAAGATTGTTCAAATTGTCGATTAATCTGTAAGATCTTCCAGTCGGCTTTAAATCCGTTTTCGGTGATTTCTCGCGAGCCGTCTTCGGGTAAAAAGTTACCGTCAAAACTTGGTGAAGGCCAATTTGATGTCATTGTAGCTTCGGTGGTTTTTCCGATCGGGATAAACTTTAAACTCTTGCTTCCGTTCATATCTAAATGAAGCTGAAACGGGATTTTCTCACCTTTTACTTCAGCAAATTTCGAAATAGCTTCCGACTGTAAAGTCTTTAAATTTTCTTGATTGTAAATAGGCATCAATTGCGTAGAAAGTGAACCAAGCTGAATTTCAAGCTGACTTTTAATTCCCTTTAAGTTCGAGGTTTTTACGAGAATGCTCGCTTTTTCCCAAAGCACATCTTCCGTTGGAATTTCAAATTCTTCCGAAGAAATTTTAGGGAAATAACCTTCTAATTTCAATTGTGAATGATAAACGACAGATTTGTAAATACTTCGTTCTAAAGGTTTGGTTTCAACTTTAGCATCAATATCTAATTGATCTGGAAAGTAGTGTAAATAGGAGAGATGTTCTTCACGTTTCGTGATCATTTCTTCCTGTTGTTTGTCGAATTCTTTAACTTCTGTGTAATAATGATAAGGGATTTTTAAAATAGGTCCGGAGAGTAAAATCTCGTTTCCCCACTTTTGATTAATTTCTGTGATCACCTGCGATTGCCTGAGTGATCGTTCGTAAATGATGTCTTTTACAAAGCTTAACGGGATAAGTAAAACCAAGGCTAAAATGCCAATAACGAGTAGTTTGGCGGTGATCGAATTTCTTAACCAATTGCCGAATTTTCCTTTTTGTTGTTCCATAATGATTGATTTATATTGAATGAATTTGTAAATGAGTTTTAATTGTTTTTTCGCTGAAAATCATCGATTTAAATTCAGAATAATTGAGGTGTAAAACCTGTTCGAAATCAAAATGATGAAATGGGTTAGCTTCTTTCCCCACGAGAAACGACTTCACGTAAAACCCAAAATATTCCGGTAGAATAAGCGTACCCAAAAGAATGGCACCATACATATATGGGCTTTTTTTGCCATTGCCCATGCATAAATATTGTAAGCCAATTTCTTCTTCAACCCGAGTGCCGTAATTGGTGAGCGTGTGGTAAGCATCGTGGCGTTCAACTTTAGGGATAAGCTGAAAATTATTTTGTTGTAAAAATTCACCTAAATGGAAGCCAAAAGTTTCTGTTGGGAATTGCAGTAAATCTTCCGTAGAAACTTGCCAAGCGATATGATCTTTTTTAAAGAATTTGGTATAAATGTTTTTTGAAATTTCAAATAAAAAGATGACCAATAGTTTTCTCATAATTAAAGTTTTAAAGTACTTTGAAATTCAAAGTTTATAGATAAAAAAATAGTGTTAGTTAGTGATGCGATCGAGCGCTTTAATTTCTGATTTGTAGGTTTTAGGTAAAATAAGTTCTTTAAAAAAGCTGTCTAATTTTAGCTTTCGGCTTAATTGATAGATCGGGATAATGATTGTTAATATGGAGAAATTTCTAAAATCGAGAAGTTTCTTAATGGGTTGAGGTACCAGCAAAATTTGAGCTTCTAAAACTAACCGGTAACGAAAAAAGCCTAAATGTTTTTTATACTGAAGAAAAAGATCTTTAGTGAAGTCACTATACGCGAAATTTTCTTGAAGTTGTTGTTTCCGCTGAATTTCCCAAGCTTCAAAACTTTGTGGTAAACCGGGAACTTGCATTAATTTACCCACACGATTAAACACGGAAAAAGCTTCTTCTTTTTCTACGGAAGTTAATTTTCGTTCTAAATTTTCGTAAGCTCTAATAGAATAATCAATGAGCATAAACAGCACATCGCGATAAGCCCAATCTGGAATATTATAGCCGCGTTTTTCTTCCACTTTTTGGTGAATATGATTCATTTGTTCAATGGCCTGGATGGCTAATTTCTCTTCAGCAAACACAATAACTTTTGCATAGTTTACCGTGGTAAATAACCTTCCTAGCGGATCTTTTGGCAATTTACCGGTAAAGTATAACCAGTCTACCGCTTTATTCAGCGCAAACTCTGCTGCGGCGCCGGCAAAAATAAACATCACGGTATCGGCGTTTCCCCAGATTTTACGAACAATAGAATCTTGTTGAACAAAGTAAGTTTTCATAGTTTTTGTATTTAATCCCAAAGTCCTACTTGTGCTAAACCAAAGACTAAACTCAGCCAAAACCCTACTAAAAATACAAGTGCACAAGCTGCATTTATCAAAAATTTATAGTTAGATTTTGCAAACCAATTTTCACTTATTAGATGAAAGAAAGTTCCGCCACATGCGCCGCCAATACTCGCGGTGAGCATCGGAATGTAAATCCAAGATTCAACTTCACCAATAATTAGTAATAAAATTGAAAAGAGGAGAAGAGCTAAGACAATCCCTTGTAAAGCTCGTTTACTTAGTTGAGTAAAATTGAGATGAAATAGTGAGTTGGAGAGTGTCATACTTTTTTATTTTTACTTTGAAATTCAAAGTAGATTAGTAAAATTTTTTAGTTTATTTCATTTGCTTTTTGATAATGTTCTCTAAAGCTTCAATGTGCTTTTTAAATTCGGCTCTTCCGAGTTTTGTTGCCATATATTGGGTGTTGGGTTTACGATCGATAAACGATTTTTCAACAATAATGTATTCGGCTTTTTCGAGCGCTTTAATATGGCTCGCTAGATTACCGTCGGTCACTTCTAGCAATTCTTTTAAGCGTTTAAAGTTTACCTTTTCATTCACCATCAAAATCGACATAATTCCCAATCGAATTCGGTGATCAAAAAGCTTATTAATGTTATCTATAATACTCAATCTATTGTCTTTTTTCTGCTCTATACATTAAGGTTCCATAAACGATATGAAGCACGCCAAAACCTAAAGCCCAAAAATATAAACCATAACCGGGAAATGCAGCACAAATTAAACCTAAAATAATTTCAGCATAACCTAAAAATTGAACATTACCTATAGTGAATTTTGAAGCGTTCACTAAAGCGAGTCCGTAGAAAATAAGCATCAACGCGGCACTTAGCCCAAAATGATTTTGATAGGCTTGGATAAGAATATAAGTACCGCCTGCTGCCAACGGAACCATAAAATTAAGTAATAGTCGCTGGGTGGTTGCATCCCAAATTTTTTCTTGGTTGCTTTTTGCTTTCTTCATCGTTAAGATAATTGCGGTAACAATGCTAAAAGTGGCGACAAGTATAAGATCTAGAATGATATAATTTACCTTAATTTCTTTGGTTGAAGAATAATCTATATTAATGGCTGGCGGAAGAAAGTAGAGGTAAGCTACCGCAGCGCCGATTAATGCATAACAACCGGCTAAAATACCAGACAAACCACTTAACGAAATAAATCTTGACGATCTATTCATCAAATCTTTAATTTCTGAAATGTCTTTAAAATAATCTTTTTGCATACTTAAAGTACTTTGAAAAACAAAGTAAATTTAAAAATATGAGATTTGCAAGTGGGCGAATAAAAAAAAGCCTCACAAATTTTGTGAGGCCTTTTTTTATGATATAATATTAAGATTTATTCTCTACTCAATTCTAGCATAATCTCTATTTCTTGTAACATTTTTTCATTGTTCCCGCTATAGCCAACCTTTTTAAAGTTGATATTACCATCCGGACCAATGATCACTTTAGTAGGAATGCCACTTATTCCATAGTTTTCTGCAGTTGTAAACTCTCTTGAGTTTTCTTTCTTTTGATCGAAAAATACTTTGAAAGGGTAATTATTCTTCTCCATAAATTCTTTTGATGAGGCAACTCTGTCTGTTATTTCTCCATTTTCGAAAGTGTTTATAAATAAAAATACAATATCCTTATTGTCCTTATATTTTTCTACAGCCTTTTTCATTCCAGGGAAAGAAGCTTTACAAGGTCCACACCAAGTCGCCCAAAAATCTAGAACTATTGTTTTACCAGCAAAATCTTCAACTTGAACAGGTTTACCGTTAGCATTTTGTAATACAAAACTTGGAGCTTTTTCATTCAACTTTTCACCTTTTATTTCTTCAAGTAGTTTAAAACGCGCCTTATTTTCTAATTCATTAAGTTTACTTCTGTATAGAGATTCAGAAACGTTAGTATTATTTTTCATAAACATTTCTTTGTAAGAATCTTTAATGTTTTGTGTTGCTTGGTTTTGAGCAATAAATTTAGCAGAAGCATCTTCAGCAGCTTTATACATTTCAGCATCAATTAATAACTTTATATATCGTTCATTAATATCTGCTTGTTCACCTTTACCAACAGCAGTTTTTTGATAACGTACAGCTTCTTTGATCTTACCTTGTTTAGATAGTATGAAAGCATAAGTATCTGCATACATTTGATAATCGTAGTCTAATCTTTCTCTATATTTTGAAGCACTTAAATACGTTGGTTTTTTACTAAGCGTTTCTTTTTCTTTTGAAATTATTTCAAGAGATTTTTCTGAAATTTGAGCGGCTTCTTCTAAATTTTTATTTTCTTCAGCTAGATCCCAAGCAGTACTATTATATAAATTAGCAAGAGCGCTTTTATCGTTAATTTCCATGCTATATTTTAAGAAACTTCTAAAGTCATTTAGCTTTAAATGTTCTTGAGCTATTTTAGATAGCATATAGTCGTTTTCTTTTTTAATCTGCTCTCTTTTAAATTTTTTATTAAAATCTAATAAGACCGTATTTTTTTCTTGAAGTGAAGTGGTGTTTGAAAAAGAATCCAGTACTGCGGTTTTCGCTATTTTACCATTAGGGTAATCTAAAAGTGCCTGTTGCTTTAACCCTTCTGCTTTTTTATCTTCTTTAAGCGCTTTATAAAAATTAACAACTTTTAAACTTTCTTCTTCTGTAGTTTCTTTTTTATTTTGATAGAAATCTATTCTACTTTGAGCATAAGCTTTAGCTTGATTTGGATCTACAGAATTTAATATTTGAAAATATTCTTCATCCCAATTTTCTTCAATTTCAGGATTGGCTGTTATATCTGCTTTCATCCAAGCAAGAAGAGAGTCATTTTTTGGTTGAATATCTAATAGGCTTCCGTATCGATAATACATATAGGCCTTTGAAGCCTTGCTGCCCGGTTTTAAAGAATTGTCGTTTGAGTAGATATTTGCTACATAACCCAAATTATCGTTATTTTCTATTTTGTTTCCTTTCTCGAAGCTTAATGCAAAAACACCCGCAGAATCGGGTACAACAAAATTAGCTTGATAATTATTTTCTTTTCTTAGAAATTCAAGATCCTGAGCATATAAATTTTTGTTGGCTTGATAAAAAATTTCTGCGTGATCGTGAGGTTCTGTATAAGTAAAAGTTAGACTATCTCCAGCTTTTGGTTTTGCTTTAGAAATAGTTAGGTTACCGATATTTTTTGTATTTGGTTCAGAAGTTTTAGTCTCGTTTTCTTTACAAGAAAACAATAGAAAAGTTACGGTTAAACCCAGAATAAGTGAGTTGTATTTCATGAATTTAAAATTAAGTTAGGATGTAAATCTACAAAAAAAGCCTCACAAATTTTGTGAGGCTTTCCATTTAAAAATTGTTGAAATATTATTTCACTATAAGCAGCGGAGCGGTTAAACTTTCATCAAAAAGTTCTTCGGTTAAACTACCAATTAATAAAGATGAAATATTATTACCACCTTTATCTGAAAGTACAACTAAGTTTGGTTTTCGTTTTTTAATTTCAACTAAAAACTTTTCAGAAATACTTTTATCTCGTGCAAATATGAGTTCATTTTTTTCTGGTGGCGTAACTACAAATTTCTTAAAAAATTTAGCTGATTTTTGCTGAAGGTGTTTTTCTATTTTATCTACGGCTACACTGTTTGGAATATAAGGTGAAAACTGAATAGGCACATGATAGAAATGTATAGCATTTAATTGAAAATCTATTTTGCCTCTAAATTGTTCAATAAATAAAAAAGATTTTCTCGAGTGTGCAGAAAAATCTGTGCCTACCCAAATTTGTTCTAAATTTTGAGTTGCTGTTTTTGGTACCGATAAAATGCTACATTTTAGTAAGCGAAGAAGTTTAGCTGAAACTACTCCGGTTCCTTCTTTTGAAGCTTTATTACCAATAATTGTTAAGTGAATTTGGTATTTATTTACGATATAATCGATTAAAGATTCGGTATTAGAATCTTCAGAGATCAATACTTCCCAATTGGTGTTTGCTTTAAATCTGTTTTCGATTTTTTCGTTGAGCTCATCACCAATTAATTCATCTAAATTTACCTCACTCAGTTCTTCTTCAAATAAAGATGAGATCTCATATTTTTTAATATTGTGAACAAAATAAACGTTATCTACTTCGAGCTTTTCAGCTAAATAAGAACTGTATTCAATAAGATGATCGTCTATTGAAGAGAGATCTAAAGCAACTAATATATTTTTTACATTTTCCATGGTTAGTCTTTTTTATTTCTTCTTGCAACAATTTCTTTTACTACTTCTTCGTAGTCATCCATTTGCTTTTCAGATTTTTTCTTTTCAAGTTTGATAAGATCTTCTTTTAAACCTTTATAGAGCGAATAACACATAATAAGCAGAATGATGGCGAATGGGAGACCGGTAACGATCGTTGCGGTTTGTAAAGCTTCTAAGCCACCACCAATTAATAAAACAGCTGCAACCGTACCTTCTGTAACCGCCCAAAAAATACGTTGCCCAACCGGAGCATCAATCTTTCCTCCGGAAGTTAAACTATCTACCACTAAAGATCCAGAATCTGAAGAGGTAATAAAGAATCCCGCAATTAGTATTACTGCAACTATATTTATCACCATCGAAAGTGGATAATCTTCAAAAAATACAAATAGGGCAGTAGCTACATCGTCTTGCACTGCGGTAACAATGTTCGTGTCGCCGCCCAAAGCTTGCTGTATAGAAACGCTTCCGAAGGCAGACATCCAAAAGAAAGTTACTAGAGAAGGCACCAACAATACACCTAAAATAAATTCTCGAATGGTTCTTCCTTTAGAAATACGAGCAATGAACATCCCAACGAATGGAGACCAACCGATCCACCAGCCCCAATAGAAAACTGTCCAATCATTTTGCCAAGAAGTACCGTTAAAAGTTTCACTCCAAGTAGAAATTTTTAAGAAATTGAATAAATAACTACCTGTATTCTCTACAAAAGAACGAAAGATAAAAAGTGTAGGACCCAATATTAAAGCAAGTAAAAGTAGAACAACTGCTACTCTCATATTCCACTCACTTAAAATTTTTACTCCTTTATCAACTCCTAAAACTACCGATGTGGTTGCGATTAAAGTAATCCCCGCAATTAGAAGCACCTGAGTTAATGTACCATCGGGTACGCCAAATACGTGATTTAGACCACTTGCAATTTGTTGTACTCCAAAACCTAATGAAGTTGCCAGACCAAAAAGTGTCGCTAACACAGCAAAAATGTCTATCGCATCACCAATCCAACCATGAATTTTATCTCCTAAAAAAGGATAAAAAATCGATCGAATAGTTAGAGGTAATCCTCTAGAAAAGGTAAAATAGGACAGTGCTAAGCCGACCAAGGCATAAACCGCCCAAGCATGAAAACCCCAATGTAAAAAGGTGAAGTTCATTGCTTCTTGTGCAGCAGCAACGGTGTTAGGTTCTGCAGTGGCAGGATTTACTAAATGTTTTACCGGTTCTGCTACTCCAAAAAAGAGTAGACCAATACCCATACCTGCACTAAAAAGCATTGCAAACCAAGACATGGTTTTAAATTCTGGTTTTGCTTTTTGACCGCCAATTCTAAGTTTTCCGTATTTACCAACAGCGAGGTAAATAAGAAATACTAAAAATAGGTTGATGGTAAGGATAAAAAACCAGTCGGCATTTTCTGCTACCGCATTTTGAATGTTTGCAAAAGCTTTTTCAGCCTTCTTTTCAAAAATGATCGTGAGTGCAATACTTACAATAATGAAAATAGAGGAGATGAAAAATACCGGTCCGTTAACATCTAGTCCAAAAATTGATTTTTTTTCGTCGCTTCGAGTAACTTTCTTAGCCATAAATTATATTTTGATTAAAAGTAGTATCCTACATTAATATTAAATCTTGCTTCCCATTTAGCTCCCGGTGTTCCCGTAGAGAAATCGTCTACAAAGTTTCCGCCTAACCACGAGTGGTTATAACCTGCAGCATAATCAACAAACGTGAGTAAGTTGCCGGCGGTAATTTTAAAACCTGTTACATTCATTAAGGAAGAATCAAATTCATCTTTCTTTTTTCGCATCCATCCAAAATCATTATAGGCTTCAATTTTTTCAAAAGGTCCCCAGTTGATATCAAATTTTTTAGAGGCTGAAAGCGTATAAATGTCAAAATCTGCAGCGATTTCATAAGGAGCTCCGTAAGCACCCATTTGAAGAATATCGTTCGAAGAATCTTCTCCATTTTCAGGATTATGTGCTACGTGATTTAAACTAATTTTGAAATTCCATTCGTGGTAATAAACTTCATAATGAAGCGCAATAGCATAATGATCTCCGTTCTTTTTGGTATCTAAATTATAGAGTTGCCCATATTGTGCAGAGAATCCCATACGATGATTAACGTGCCCGCCAAACTTCCATACAAAATTACCGTTTACCTGATTAGTTTCTTTATTTCTGCCGACTACATCGTAAGCATACCGGCTCGAGCTATGTTCTTCGCCCCCTAAAAATTGCATTTCTTCAGCATTTTTAAAAAAGGCAAAAGCATATTCAAAGTTTTCATCTTCATGAATATACTTAAATCCCATATCGTGGTCATCTTCTAAACCAACGTAATAGGTGATATTAAAAAACCAGTTATTCGAATTATATTGCTGAATCCCAAAAGGAACATACACAAGACCGGCGTGGATCTGATTTTTCTCATTGAATTTATAACCAATCCAACCTTGTTTAAGAAAGCCGCCGCCAAAAGCTTCAGAATAAAAACGATATTCAGCATTAAGTACAACTCCTTTGTAAGAAGCACTGGGTTTCAAGGCGATCATATCGTAACCAAATTCTCCTCCTTTGGTTTTTTGCTCTTCTTTCCAAGAAGAATTGATGTAGTTAAAACGTACTGCGCCGCCCAGATCTAATTTGGGTTTTTCTTTTTCTTCTGAAGTATCCTCTTGGCTATAACTGAAAAAAGGAAAAAATAAAAAACAGCTTATGCACAAGAAAAAAGAAAGTTTTAGAATTTTCAAGATTCTTAATTTTTTGGTTGGATTTGAAAATTAAGATGAAAATTCTAAAACTTTAGAAAAATGCCGAAATATTAATAATATTTTAAAATTTACTAATGGTTTTGCGAATAGCAACAAGATTAGATAGTAATTTCTCTAAATATTGAAGATTAAGCATATTGGCGCCGTCACTTTTTGCGTTTGCAGGGTCAAAATGAGTTTCAATAAAAAGTCCGTCAACATGGTTTACAACTCCCGCACGAGCGATCGTTTCGATCATATCGGGTCTTCCACCTGTTACGCCACTACTTTGGTTAGGCTGTTGTAGCGAATGTGTCACGTCTAATACGGTAGGCGCAAATTTTCTCATCGTTGGGATTCCGCGAAAATCTACGATTAAATCTTGGTAGCCAAACATGGTGCCGCGATCGGTAACCATAACCTGTTCGTTATTACAATCGGTTACTTTGGTTACGGCATGTTGCATACTCTCCGGACTCATAAATTGTCCTTTCTTTAAATTCACAACTTTGCCGGTTTCTGCTGCGGCAACAACCAAATCGGTTTGACGAACTAAAAATGCAGGAATCTGTAAAACATCTACATATTCTGCAGCTTTCTTTGCATCGTCTATTTCGTGAATATCGGTTACTGTAGGAACATTAAAAGTCTCTGAAACTTTGCGTAGAATTTTTAAAGCTTTTTCGTCGCCAATTCCTGTAAAACTATCAATACGGCTTCGGTTAGCTTTTTTAAAACTTCCTTTGAAAACGTAAGGAATGCCGAGTTTATCGGTAATGTTTACTACTTTTTCTGCGATGCGTAAGGCCATTTCTTCACCTTCAATAGCGCAAGGTCCTGCTAGTAAGAAAAAATTGTCTTTATCGGTATGCTTTATATTTGGGATGTTCTCTAATTTCATAAATAGAATTTTATTCAGCAAAGATAATTAATTATTCAGTAGTGAGAATTCTATTATTTTTTGAAGTATAATTCTTTAAAGTGGTTCCAACGCAAAGTATTGAAAGGAATATAAATTTTCCAAATGTCATCTTTTTCGATGAAGCCTTTTTGGTAGAGGCGCATTCCATCTAAAAAAGGTCGATATAGCAAAGCGTAACTCAATATTGAAATTAAAAAAGCATTGCTTTCTATTAATTCAGTATTTTTCAACCAAAAAATTAAAATAGCGGGGCAAAAAATAGCTAAATAATAATAAAATAAATTTCTCATAAAATTCGCGATAGGCTTCAAAGCTAAGTATTTACAAGTAGAATTTCAACATTCTATCAACTTAGCGTTATATTTTTAGGTTAAAGCTTTATTTCCAGAAAATTAAGCTTACATTTGCAGCCTTTTAAAAGAGGCTTTTTTATGACAGCAATTAAAAATATTGCAATTATTGCACACGTAGACCACGGTAAAACTACTTTGGTAGACAAGATCATGTATCATTGTCGTTTATTCCGTGAAAACGAAAACACAGGAGATCTTATTTTAGATAACAACGATTTAGAGCGTGAACGTGGGATCACGATTACTTCTAAAAACGTTTCGGTAACTTATAAAGATACCAAAATTAATATTATCGATACTCCTGGTCACGCCGATTTTGGTGGTGAAGTAGAGCGTGTTTTAAACATGGCCGACGGAGTTTTATTATTAGTAGATGCTTTTGAAGGCCCAATGCCGCAAACTCGTTTTGTACTTCAAAAAGCGATCGATCTTGGGTTGAAGCCTTGTGTGGTTGTTAACAAAGTAGATAAAGAAAACTGTACTCCAGATATAGTACACGAAAAAGTGTTCGATTTAATGTTTGAGTTAGGAGCAGAAGAGTGGCAGTTAGATTTTCCAACGGTTTATGGTTCAGCTAAAAATAACTGGATGAGCGACGATTGGAAAAAAGAAACCGACAGTATCGAGCCTTTATTAGATATGGTTATGGAGCATATTCCTTCACCAAAAGTAGATACAGAAGGTACACCACAAATGTTAATTACCTCGTTAGATTTCTCTTCATTTACAGGAAGAATCGCGATCGGTCGTTTACAACGTGGAATTTTAAAAGAAGGAATGCAAGTTTCGTTAGTAAAACGTGACGGAAGCATCAAGAAAACAAAAATTAAAGAATTACATACTTTCGAAGGTTTAGGCCGTAGAAAAGTAGAAGAAGTTGTTGCCGGAGATATTTGTGCGGTAGTAGGTTTAGATGGTTTTGATATTGGAGATACAATTGCCGATTTCGAAAACCCGGAAGCTTTACAAACCATTGCGATCGATGAGCCAACAATGAGTATGTTATTTACCATTAATGACTCTCCTTTCTTTGGGAAAGACGGTAAGTTTGTAACTTCTAGACATATTAAAGATCGTTTAACAAAAGAGTTAGAGAAAAACTTAGCCTTAAGAGTTCACGAAACAGATAGCGCCGATAAATTTATGGTTTACGGTCGTGGGGTTCTTCACTTATCGGTTTTAATCGAGACCATGCGTCGTGAAGGTTATGAGTTACAGATAGGTCAGCCACAGGTAATCATCAAAGAAATTGATGGTGTAAAATGTGAGCCGGTAGAAGAGTTAACGATCGATTTACCGGAAGACGTTTCTGGTAAAGCTGTAGAATTTGTAACCCTTCGTAAGGGAGAAATGTTAAGTATGGAAGCTAAAGGTGACCGTATGGTTTGTGAGTTTATCATTCCATCGCGAGGCATCATCGGTTTACGTAACCAATTATTAACCGCAACTGCCGGTGAAGCTATTATGGCGCACCGTTTTAAAGAATATCAGCCGTTAAAAGGAGGTATTCCGGAGCGTTTAAATGGTTCGTTAGTTTCTATGGAAAAAGGAACTGCTATCCCATATTCGATTGATAAATTACAAGATCGTGGTAAGTTTTTCGTAGATCCGGGAGAAGATATTTATGAAGGTCAGGTAATTGGTGAAAACTCACGTCAAGATGATATGACGGTGAACATCACCAAAACCAAAAAACTTTCTAACGTACGTTCTTCAGGAGCAGACGATAAAGCGAAAATCGTACCTGCGATTAAGTTTAGTTTAGAAGAAGCTTTAGAATACATTCAGAAAGATGAGTATGTTGAGGTAACACCAAATCACTTAAGATTACGTAAGATTTACCTAACAGAAAACGAGCGTAAAAGAAACAAGATCATCTAATCTTAGAACGTTCTTATAAAACAGAAAACCCTTTGTCTACTTAGATAAAGGGTTTTTTTATGGGTGTGTCCCTGCGGGTCGCGCTATCCGTTATATCTTTTTTGCCATTTACGAAAGCAAAAAAAGGATGCCACTTCTATCGCTCACACAAAAAATATCGATAGAAAATTGTATTTTCGTTACTTATGAAATTGCCTAAACTATATAAAAGTAATTTACTTTTAAAAGCCTCTTCTTTAAACTTTGTTTTGGTAGCAGTTAAAGTAATTGCAGGCTTAGTATCTTCAAAAATTACTGCTTTATTGTTAGGCCCATCAGGTTTAGCATTATTAGGAAATCTTAAGAATTTTCTTCAAACTAGCTCAAGTTTTACGGCTGAAGGTTACCAAAATGGTATCATTAAATATACAGCAGAGTATAATGAAGATAAACAGCAGCTTAACAAATTTGTTGTAAGTATATTTCAGTTGAGTTTGTTTCTTTCAGTAATTATAGGTCTTGTGGTTTTTTTAACTTCAGAATATTGGGCTGTAAGTATACTAAAAGATAAAAACTTCAATTACGTTTTTGAGGTATTTGCCTTTTCACTTCCTTTTTTTTCTTTCAACTTATTATATATCTATGTATTAAATGGCTTACAAAAGTTTAAAAAATTAGTTTTTATAAATTCTTTATTGAGCCTATTAAATATGGCGATTTTAGTATGGTCTGTTTATTATTTCCAACTTTCCGGAGCGTTAATTGCCACGATTGCTAGTGGGGTAATTATATTTTTTATCAATTTATTTTTTCTAAAAGATGATAAATTTATAATTGAACAACTATTTGATTTTAGGCGTTTTTCTTTTTTAGAAATAAAAAA
>JYMV01034003.1_pt1 | contig 19170 bp, 15 predicted proteins | sample 338911 | NCBI WGS metagenome assembly JYMV01 (sample SAMN03354496, study PRJNA234377) | hydrothermal vent metagenome | biome: Deep sea; feature: Hydrothermal plumes at the Eastern Lau Spreading Center, Western Pacific Ocean; material: Seawater | place: Tonga | collected 2009 | depth 2000 m m
GGCTGACAAGTCAGCGATATCCTGATCTGACAAACCTGCGGCCATACCATTCATTACGGCGTTATTTCTACCTTCTGCACCGCCTGTTTGAGAAGCCAGACGAAACTCTTGCAACTGCTTGATCAGGTATTGTTCATGTTGACCCGCAATTTTTGGATTCATTGGGATCATGCTATTCCCGTCATTACCATGACAGGCTGCACAGGTCGCTGATTTAGTTTTACCTGCTTCTGCATCACCTGCCGCAAAAGCCATTTGACCGAAACCTGCGGTCAAAGTAAGCAATAAAAGCCATTTTTTCATAGTGGTTCTCAAGTAATTTCTTGTTAAAATTGTTTTGTAATCAGTTATTTTACACACTTTAAAACACAGGAAAACAGGATAAGAGGTTTTCTGAGCAATTATCTGCTTAAGTTTTAGTGATTCTGATGCCAAAACTTTAGCAGAAAAACAGAGATTAGATTAATCGTGAGTATATATTCCAAAGCCGCTTTCACCATTAGCGCACCAGATATTAAACATTTAATGCCAGATACCGGCATTGAAATTGCCTTTGCTGGACGCTCTAACGCAGGCAAGTCCAGTGCTTTAAATGCCCTGACGAGACAAAAAAGTCTGGCGCGAACCAGTAAAACACCCGGGCGTACCCAGCAAATAAACGTGTTTAACATTACTGAAGAGCAACGTCTGATCGATCTTCCCGGCTATGGCTTCGCTCAGGTACCGCAAGCTTTAAAAGAAAAATGGCAAAGAGCACTGGGTGAATATCTTGAAAAACGGGAAAGCTTAAAAGGATTGGTGGTGTTAATGGATATCAGACATCCTTTTAAAGATCTCGATCAACAACTCATCAGTTGGGCTGTGGCCAGCGATATACCGGTATTAGCCTTGCTGACAAAAGCCGATAAGCTGAAATCTGGTAAACGCAAAGCACAGGTTAATATGGCCCAGGAAGCTGCTATGGCATTTTGTGGAGATGTAGAGGTTGCCGCTTTTTCGTCGTTAAACAAACTGGGTTTGCCCATTTTAGAAAACAAACTCAATAGCTGGTTTGGCATCGAGCCACCAGAAAGCAAATAAAAAATGTAGCGCCAGAAAAAAGAAACCCCTCCAGAGGAGGGGTATATAACTTGAGAAAACACACACAACTATTTATACAGACCGAGCTAAATTCGATTAGTTCAAAAATAATTTAAAATATTTTAAATTTTTTCAAAAAATCCTATCCCATCCCCGGAAAACCCCAGTAAACGCGTCGGATTCGCAGTTGCAAAAAAGTGGCTGGAAAAGAATAAAAAACTGCAGACATAAAAAAACCCCGGTAAAACTACCGGGGTCAAAGCAAAGGTTTGAAAGATAGAACATCTTACCTCTGTACCCTACAAGTGCGAATATAGAGGGTTTAATTTTGAAAGTCAATAACAATAATGTAATTAAATTACATTAAGTTTATGCCTGTTAGTGAGCCTCTTCCCAGTTATCACCAACACCAACTTCTACTAATAATGGTATTTTGAGGGTGTTTTCTGCTTCCATAAGAGACTGGATTTGCTCTGTATGTTCTTTAACCTTTTGTTCTTTTATTTCAAAAACCAGTTCGTCATGTACTTGCATGATCATTTTGATCTGTTCCGGATCTTGTCCTTCCAACCATTGATGTACTCTTAACATGGCGCGCTTTATTATATCGGCAGCCGTACCCTGCATAGGCGCGTTGATGGCTGCCCGCTCAGCCGCTTTTCTTCTGGCTCCGTTTTTAGCATTGATTTCTGGCAGATATAATCGGCGTCCATAAACAGTTTCAACGTATCCTTGCTCAGCTGCTTTAGCGCGAGTGTCTTCCATATATTGCAAAACCCCTGGATAACGTTGGAAATACAGATCCATATAATTCTGTGCTTCGTTACGAGGAATGTTTAGCTGTTTGGCCAAACCAAAAGCTGACATACCGTAGATCAATCCGAAATTGATAGCTTTGGCACTGCGTCTTTGCTCAGCGCTGACATCTTCCAAACTAACACCAAACACCTCGGCTGCAGTGGACTTGTGAATATCTAACCCTTGCTGGAAAGCTTTGATTAAACCTTCATCTCCGGAAAGGTGGGCCATGATACGCAATTCAATCTGCGAGTAATCGGCGGCCACAATTTTACAACCCGATGGCGCCACGAAGGCTTTTCTTATACTTCTACCGGCTTCGTTTCTGATGGGAATGTTCTGGAGATTCGGCTCTGTTGACGAAAGCCGTCCGGTCACAGCTACCGCCTGGTGATAACTGGTGTGGACCCGACCAGTTTTGCTATCCACCATCTTGGGTAGTTTGTCGGTGTAGGTATTTCGCAGTTTAGTCAGCCCGCGGTATTCCATAATTTGCGCTGGTAAACTGTAGTCCAGCGCTAACTCCTGAAGTACTTCTTCTGAGGTAGATGGCGCACCTTTTGGCGTTTTTTTCAGTACCGGCAGGGACATTTTGTTAAACAAAATCTCCTGTAATTGCTTGGTTGAGCTGAGGTTAAAGACTTCCCCGGCTTCTTCGTGCACCGCTTTTTCAAGTTCTGCTGCCCGCAAAGCAAAACTATTACTCAATTCACTTAATTGTTGTACGTCTATATATACACCGTTTTGTTCAATACTTGCTAACACGCTAGCCAATGGCAGCTCAATGTCTTGTAATACATTCATTAGTGTTGGTTGTTCTGCCAGCAGCTTGTTCAGCTCATTGTGTAGTCTGAGAGTGATATCGGCGTCTTCTGCTGCGTAGTGCGCGGCTTTCTCCAGTTCGATTTGATTGAAGGTCAGTTGTTTTGCACTTTTACCGGCTATTTCTTCAAAAGACACAGTGGAACAATTCAGGTAGCGTTGTGCCAGGCTATCCATATCGTGTTTACCAGCAACACTATTCAACACATAAGAAGCCAGCATAGTATCACTGGCAATGCCTTTTATTTTAATGTCGTAATGGCTCAATACATTTTGGTCGTATTTAAGGTGTTGCCCGACCTTCTTGATATTCTGGTTTTCCAGAACAGGCTTTAATTTGTCTAAGGTGTCCTGAAAGGGGAGTTGTTCCGGTGCGCCGGGATAATCGTGCCTTAAGGGTAAGTAGGCGGCTTTATTTTCCTCTGTCGCGAAGGATAAGCCCACTAATTCAGCCTGCATATAGTTCAAACTGGTGGTTTCTGTATCTACGGCGAACAGTTCCGCATTACTTAATTTATCCAGCCATTTTTGCAGTTGTTCTTCGGTTAAAATGGTTTCGTATTCAACACTGACTTCCGGTTTATTGGCTGTTGTCGCGGTTGCGTTATCGAGCGGACTGTCAGTGTCGAATTCCTCTGATGCATTGAGCAATTCCTGATGCCAGCGTTTAAACTCTAACTCTCCGAAAAACTCGGTAAGCTGTTTATTGTCTGCTGGCTTGATGTGTAATTCCTGAGGTTTTACATCCAGAGCGACATCCAGTTTGATGGTTGCCAGCTCATAAGACAATTTTGCCTGTTCTTCAAAGTCACGTATTTTGTTGGCGAAGTTTTTTGCGCCGCGAAATTCCAGCGTGGCGATTTCGTCCAGGCGGGCATAAATCTCATCAACGCCACCAATTCCGTTGAGCAGACTCACGGCACTTTTATCACCTACACCTGGTACGCCGGGAATGTTATCGACTTTGTCACCTTTCAGGGCGAGATAATCAATAATCAGCTCTGGGCCAACACCAAACTTTTTATGAACACCTTCGACATCCATAACGGTATTGGTCATGGTGTTGATCAATTCGACATTGTCATTGACCAGTTGCGCCATGTCCTTATCACCGGTGCTGATAACGGTCTTCATACCCGCTTCGGATGCTTGTTTTGCTAAAGTCCCAATAACGTCATCTGCTTCCACGCCCTCTATGACTAGTAGTGGCAGCCCCATAGCTTCAACGATTTTATGTAAAGGCTGGATTTGCTCTCTGAGCTCATCCGGCATTGGGGGACGATTTGCTTTGTATTCCTGATAGATTTCGTCTCTGAAGGTTTTGCCTTTGGCGTCAAACACCACCGCCATTAGTTCAGGGTTATATTGTTTAACGAGACTTTTAAGCATGTTAATAACGCCATAAATAGCACCCGTTGCCATGCCTTTAGAGTTGGTCAATGGCGGTAATCCATGAAATGCTCTGAACAGATAGGAAGAACCATCCACCAGGATGAAAGGAGCGTTGTTATTTGTTGTCATTGATGAGCGTCCGACTGATTTGGTTAGCGATACTAAATGGTGATGTTTTCATGATAACGAATTGGCAGCTAAATGCGGAAATTATTCTCGCGTAAACACTGAACTTACCTGTGGATAACTGTGTGGAATTTTTTAACAGCAACGCGAAGATCCGTAATTAAACGGCTTATAGGTCTGAAAATTAATTTTTAATTCAATAACTTAGAATAAGATAAATGAATCTTGGATTTATTCTTATTTTTAGTTTTTATGTGGATAACCTTGTTAACAGGATTCTGTATCGATTGATTTTTGAACACTGTTTTTGTCAAGGGTCGGAGAATGTACCATATCTGACGCAAAATAGAAGCGTTAAATTTATAAATTATTAGATGTAATTACTATTACGAAAAAGCTAATTGTACTAACGTAAAATTTGACAAATCATCAGGTGAAAACTACCCGATAGTGGGGTAATTAAATTGCTATTTTCTGATGTTTATCAAAAGCGGCTTTCCAGGCCAACATAATAAAAGCGGCCATTAAAGCCAAAAGGTGCCGCTCGTCGCGAATAGTTAAACACACCGGGGGAATCCACAACCACTTCTCCCTGATAAGTTTCGATCCTGCCAGCACGGCTTTGTCCGATAAGATTGCTGTCAGGGTAGGTATTCGTCAGGTTATTTATACCGGCATGTAAGGAAGTTTCTTCCGTTAACTGAAAACTGGCTCTGGCATCTGCCAGCCATTTAGCGGAGTACCTTTGTGTCTGGTCTGCATCAATTACCCGGTATTCACCGTAGCGGTTGGTGGACAGGGTAAACAGCCAATTTTGCCATTCATAGTTGGCACTCAGAATGGCGTGTGAGGCCGGTTGCCATTCTTCAATAATGGATCTCGCTTGCTGCCCAAATAAGTCCTGTTTACTGATCTCGTTTAAATTACCTGTGGCTTTAACTGCAACAACTTCTGTGTCGGTAACATTTAAAGCGAAAGTGACATCAAGATCCCCAACAGAAACTTCCGGGAACCAACTGACCACCAAATCAACGCCTTTTGTTTCGGTTTCCGCAGCATTTAAAAAGAACTGAGCACTTTGCACGCCGTTACTTTGCAGAACACTATCCAGGGTCGGGCTACCCAATCCCTGCGTGAGTTGCTCACTGATAACAATGCGGTCTTCGATATTGATCAGATAAAAATCCAAGGTGGCAGTAAGGTTGTGACCTGTATATAAAAATCCTGCATTAATACTGATTGAACGCTCTTCGTCTAATTCTGGAATGCCTAACTCTTTAGCCAGAGAGCTGTCGTTTCTGAAGGTTCCTACCTGAGCAGCAACACCATCATTAAATTGAGTACTGATATTATTGAAATACAGTTGCTGCATTGAAGGTGCTCTGAACCCGGTGTTAAAAGAGCCCCTTACACCAAACTGATTGTGAAAATCATGGCGGCCGGCAAGTTTCAGATTGATGGTGTTACCAAAGCCTTCATAATGATCAAAACGCAGTGCACCATTGACCAGACTCTTGCTACTGAGATCCCATTCGGCATCAAAGTAGGCGGAATAAACAAAGCGCGATTCGTTGACACTGTTCATGGGCGAAAAGCCCGGGAAAACCTGAATTCCGGCATCTGCACCACCTTCTATGCCATCGTAATCAAACCAGGAGTACTCGCTGCCTTCATCAATTTGGTATTTGTCTAACCTGAGTTCGCCACCCCAGGCATAGTTCTTTCTTATCCGCTCACTAACAAAATCAATGTTTATGGTGGCAAGGGTGGAGGACAATGTTCCGGAGTCAGCACTGGTTGCTGTTTGCGCTAAAATTTCAGCTGCCGAAGTATTGTTATTTACCAGGTTTTGCACGAATGAAGCGTTGACCGAGTTTCTGACATCAAATTGCATCTGATTGCCGCCGAATGTAGCAGAGACATCCATCTTTATATTGCTTTGCAGCAGGGTGGTGTAGCCAGCACTGACAGAATAATCAAACAGGGTTGAATCTATTTCAGGTAAAAAACCATCTGGGTAGAAACTATTTTCACCATCAATGACAGGGTTTTTCTGTGTTTCATTGGCTCTTCGAAAAAAGCCGCTGGAAAGCGTGTTTCGGTGAGACAGGGTAAGAAATCCATAATATTCGCCGCTAAAGGTTTCCTTATAACCATTCAGGACCCCTGATAATTGCCTGACCTGAGCATCGCCAATATTGAAGTTTTTTCTGTTGAAAGTGAGCTCTCTGACATCGTCTGTTTCCAGAATCCCATCATTATCTATATCTGAACATGAAAGTATGTACTGACAAACTCCGCTCAATCCGGCTCTGTTGGTGGAGCCGCGATCACGGTATTCCAGGGTGGCATTAATGCTGCCGGTGTCAAATTCAAAACTATGGTTCGCTGATAACAGGGCGGTATTGCCATCGCCTTCCTGATGCACCCCGTAACTGCCATAGAGAGTCGAGTATTCTTCATCATCCTTTAATATGATATTGATGACACCGGCAATGGCATCAGAGCCATATTGGGCAGCGGCACCATCTCTGAGAATTTCTATGCGCTTAATCGCAGCGGCTGGAATGGCATTGAGATCCGTGCCAGAAGTGCCTCTTCCTACTGAAGTATTAATGTGCAACAGTGAAGCCGTGTGACGGCGTTTGTTATTGATTAATACCAGAGTTTGGTCGGGTCCTAAACCGCGGAGCGTTGCAGGCCGAATGGCATCGGTGCCGTCGCTGATTGACGAACTGGAAAAATTAAATGATGGCGCAGTATTCTGCAGCATCCGGCCCACTTCCATATGACCACTACTGCGCAATCTCTCGGCATCTATTGAGTCAACCGCTACAGGCAATTCGGCACTACTGCGGCCAAAATTTCGGGTGCCTATTACATGAACCTGCTCTATCTCGTCGTCATCACCCTGTTCTGACAAAGGCTGGGCTATCAACTCAGGAGCCAATATCAATATCAGAGGGATGCTTTTTTTTATAATACTTTTAGGTACTTGCGCTGTTGCCAAACCGGTTGCTTTCATTGAGATTAGAATTTTTGGTAAGTATAGAATGGAATTTCAGGAATACATATTAATCATTGGTAGGATGTCGTGCCTTATAATTTCTGTGTTGTTCAAAAAATGAACCGAAATTTGATTTTTTTACTATAAGAGTCCATATTCTAATATCGACAACAGGAAAAAGTATACAGCAGTGGTTTGGCAAGTATATTTAGCAGGTGAAATCCACTCACAGTGGCGCAAGGAAATAACAGGGCTAAGTGAAGCTCTGGGGATAGGTGCGGAGTTTAGTAGCCCAATTACCGACCAGGCGCTGAGCGACAACATTGGCAAACAATTGTCAGGTGATCAGTCGCAACAATTCTGGCATGAATACAAAAGCGCTCGTTTAAACCAGGCCCGTAATAAAGTCTTACTGGAAAAGTCAGACATAGTTGTGGTGCGTTTTACAGAACATTACCGCCAATTTAACTCTGCTTTTGAAGCCGGCTTTGCCGTAGCGCACGGCAAACAACTGATATCCTGGCATGATGAATCTCTGAATCACGCTTTAAAAGAAATCGATGCTGTGTCTGTTGCTGTCGCAAATAGTGCCGATCAGGTGGTCAAGGCGCTTTCCTACATTTGTAACTAAGGCGTATCTACAGTCTCAATCTCTGCTTAAGTCGCTTTTCTCCTTGAGTATCAGACGCTTTGCTTTTAAAGTGCCATATCTCTTGAGAACTTAATTTTCTTTGTTTCCCTGATTCATGCAATATCGCTCAATCGTCCGAATCCTTGGTTTATTGGTGGCTTTGTTTAGCGTCACTATGGTGCCGCCAGCTTTGGTTTCCCTGATCTTCCAGGATGGTGGCGGCTTACCTTTTTTATTAGCCTTTTTTCTGTGTTTAATCACAGGCCTCGCAATCTGGTATCCAAATAAGCATGCCCGGGATGATTTGCGTGCCAAAGAAGGCTTTTTGATCGTTGCTTTATTCTGGGCGGTACTGGCCAGTTTTGGTGCCTTGCCACTGATATTGATGGAACAACCTGAGATGTCAGTAACCGATGCCTTTTTTGAGTCCTTTTCTGGCCTGACTACCACCGGAGCCACGGTGATTGAAGGCATTGAGTTTTTGCCAAAAGCCGTGCAGTTTTATCGGCAGCAGTTGCAATGGCTGGGAGGCATGGGGATCATCGTTTTGGCCGTGGCGATTTTACCCATACTTGGTGTCGGGGGGATGCAGCTCTATCGGGCTGAAACTCCGGGACCGGTAAAAGATTCTAAAATGACCCCCAGAATTGCAGATACCGCCAAACACCTTTGGTATATCTATCTTTCACTGACAATTGCCTGCACCCTGGCTTATTGGCTGGCGGGTATGAACTGGTTCGATGCCATTTGCCATGCGTTCTCCACCATCGCCATCGGTGGGTTTTCTACCTACGACGCCAGCCTGGGACATTTTGATTCCACCCTAATTAATCTGGTGTGTGTGGTGTTTTTGTGGATAGCGGCTTTGAATTTTGCGCTGCACTATGCCGCAGCGACAGGTCGGTCATTGAAAACCTATTTTTCTGATCCTGAGCTAAAAGCGTTTTTCAGTATTCAGATTGCTTTGGTGTTGATGACTTTTTTAGTGTTGGTGTACTACGAATTATACGACAACGCCGAAATGGCCTTTGATCAGGCATTGATTCAGGCGGTATCCATCAGCACAACAGCAGGCTTTGCCACCACCAACTTTTCTGAGTGGCCGGTGTTTTTACCCATTGTGCTGATTTTTGCCAGCTTTATTGGCGGTTGTGCGGGATCCACCGGAGGTGGTTTAAAGGTGGTCAGGGTGTTGCTGTTATACCTGCAGGGTAAGCGGGAAGTAGACCGACTCATTCACCCTAAAGCGATTTATTCGGTAAAACTCGGCGATCGGGCCTTACCCGACAGAGTGGTGGATGCGGTTTGGGGATTTTTTTCTGCCTACGCGCTGGTATTTGTCATTATTATGATTTGTTTAATCGCCACTGGGCTGGATAACCTGACCGCATTTTCCGCGACGGCAGCCATGTTAAATAACCTCGGCCCTGGGTTAGGTGAAGTAGCGGGTACTTACTCATCTGTAACCGATGCCGGTAAATGGTTTCTGATTTTAGCTATGTTGTTTGGCCGGTTGGAGGTGTTTTCTCTGCTGGTGTTATTCTCACCTACCTTTTGGCGCAGTTAAAAGAAGAAAGCGCTGGGTTGGAACAGCTTTTCCACATCGGAAATAAACTTTTTATCTACTAAAAACATAATGACATGGTCGTCCGGCTCTATCACGGTATCACTGTGGGCGATAATCACCTCTTCCTTGCGTACTACAGCACCAATGGTAGTTCCGGGGGGTAAGCGAATTTCTGAAATCTTCTTACCCACTACTTTTGAGGTGTTTTCATCACCGTGCGCAATGGCCTCAATAGCTTCCGCAGCACCGCGACGCAAAGAATAAACGTTAACTATGTCACCGCGTCGAATATGGGTTAACAGGGCAGAGATGGTGGCCTGTTGTGGTGAAAAGGCAATGTCTATCTCACCGCCTTGTACCAGGTCAACATAGGCACCTCGTTGAATAAGCACCATGGCTTTTTTAGCACCCAGACGCTTGGCCAACATGGCAGACATAATATTGGCTTCATCGTCATTGGTTACGGCAATAAAGGCATCAATTTGTTCGACATGTTCTTCTTGCAATAACTCCTGATCGGAAGCATCGCCCACAAATACAATAGTTTTATCAAGGGTGGTGGAGAGGTACTTTGCTCTGTCGTAACTGTATTCGATCAATTTTACGTGATGATCGTGTTCTAGCTGTCGCGCTAGTCCCGCCCCAATCAGACCACCGCCGGCGATCATAATGCGTTTATAGCTGCCTTCCAGTTTTTGTAGTTCACTCATTACCGCCCGTATATGCTTGGTGGCGGCAATAAAGAAGACTTCATCATCAGCTTCTATAACGGTGGTTCCCAGTGGCCTGATGGGCTTACCACGACGGTAAATAGCGGCTACCCGGGTTTCTACATTGGGCATGTGCTCTTTAAGAGCTGACAAGGCGTGGCCTACTAACAGACCACCATAGTAGGCTTTAACCGCCACCAGGCTGGCCCGGCCTTCGGCAAATTCCACTACCTGCAAGGCACCTGGGTAATCAATCAGTCGTTTAATGGATTGCGTTACCAATTGCTCTGGCGCGATAAGGTGATCTACCGGTACGTCCTGATGTTTGAACAGTTGTTTTTGATAAACAATATATTGTTCTGAGCGCACCCGGGCGATCTTGGTGGGAGTCTTAAATAAACTGTAAGCCACCTGGCAGGCCATCATGTTACTTTCATCACTGTTGGTAACTGCTACCAACATGTCTGCATCTTCGGCTCCGGCTTTTTGCAACACTTCCGGGTGGGAGCCTATTCCCTGTACCACTTGTAGATCCAGGCGATCCTGCAATGCCCGTATTTTTTCGGAGTCATAGTCTATAACGGTGATATCGTTTTTTTCACCCACCAGGTTCTCCGCCAACGTAGCGCCAACCTGACCAGCTCCCAAAATAATGATTTTCATACGGTTAAGCTTATTTTTAGTTTTTAAGTGTTATCGCTTTTGCAGTTTAGCGTAATAAAAGCCATCCATACCAGATTCACCCGGCAGGATTTGTCTCTCATAGCTAGAGTCCGGATCCGCAGAAGCCAGTGGCACCGCTATGGCATCCTGAGTACGCTCAAGAAATGCTGATATCTGCTGGCTGTTTTCTTCCGGCAAAATAGAGCAGGTGGCATAGAGTAAAGTGCCGCCAGATTTCAACTGTTGCCACAAGGTATCCAGAATTTGTGCCTGCAATGCTACCAGGTTGTTAATGTCCTGACCTTTGCGCAACCACAGAATGTCGGGATGACGACGAATAATACCTGTGGCTGAACAGGGAGCGTCCAGCAATATCTTATCAAACTGTTGCTGTTCGCTATTCCATTGCTCTACGTCATTGGCATCAGCAATCCGCACATCAGCAGTAGTAAACCCTAAACGCGCGGTGTTTTCTAAAATACTGTCACTACGGCTGGCGTCTATCTCCAGAGCAATACATTGTTTTAGGTCAGGCTGCAGCTCCAGGATGTGACAATATTTACCGCCCGGTGCAGCACAGGCATCCAGTACGGTGTCATCTGACTGTGGTGACAAATAATGCGCTGCGTGTTGCGCGGCCTTGTCTTGTACGCTAAACCAGCCATCTTCATAGCCTGGTAATTGATTAATGCGATTGCTGTCCAGCAGTTTGAGGGCCGATGGAAATTCAGTATCCTGTTCAAACTTAATGTCTGCTTCAGTTAAAGCTGCAATAAATTGCTCACAAGTAACCTTATGCAGATTGATACGTAACCAGATGGGCGGTTTGCTAGCCTGTTGTGCCGCTATGTGCTGATATTGCGCCGGATAGGCGGTTTTTAATTTTTTAAAATACCACTTGGGTAAATTCAGCTTAACTCTTTCTTCATTTGGAAGGTTCTTAGCGATTTCTTTGCGTTCGAAGTTGCGCAGAACCGCATTTACCAGGTTTTTAAGATGAGGCTGCTTAAGCGTCTGGCAAGCCGAAACTGTTTCAGACACCGCCGCGTATTGGCTCACTCTGGAAAAATGCAGTTGGTACAACCCCAGATAGAGCAGGTGCTCGATTATGCGATTGTCATTTTTGATGGGAGACTGCAATAACTGGCGCAGCCAGAATTGCAAAGTAGGCAGTTGTCTGAGTACCCCATAAATCATCTCGTGGAGCCAGGCTTTGTCCTGTTCCTTTACCTTCATCAGGGTTTCAGGCAAAACTTCCTGCAAGGATTTGCCTTGTTCTAACACCGAGAAAATAGCTTTTGCGGCGATTGCCCTTAAGTTATAGCTGGATGGGGTTTTAATGGCTGGCTCCCAAATTTGTTCCTTGGGTAAACCAATCCGGACGGGCATTTAAAATATCGCTGACCGGTTGTGCTTTCTTACCTGGGATCTGAAGCTGCAATAAAGTGATACTACCGTTGCCGGTTTGCACTTCTATGCCATCTCGGGAGGCACTGATAATGGTTCCCGCAGGACTTTGATTGCTATTGGCTTGCCACTGTGCCTGCCATACTTTGATATTTTTGTCGTCTAATTCAAACCAGGTGCCGGGCCAGGGATTAAAGGCTCTTATATTGCGCTCGATTTGCTGTCCGTCTTGCTGCCAGTCAATTAAACCTTCCGCTTTATCCAGTTTTTTAGCGTAACTAGCGAGTTCATCATTTTGTTTTTCTGGTACCAGCGAATCGAATTTATCTAAAGCTTCTATGAGAGCTTGCGGTCCTACGTTTGCCAACTTCTCATACAGACTGGCACTGGTATCGTCAGTCGTGATAGCGATTTCTGATTTCAACAACATATCGCCGGTATCCAGCCCGATATCCATGTTCATGATGGTTACACCAGTGGTTTTGTCTCCCGCCCAGATTGCACGTTGAATGGGAGCGGCTCCTCGCCATTGAGGTAACAGTGAACCGTGAACATTAATACAACCCAGACGGGGAATGTCTAATACGGCTTTGGGCAGGATGAGTCCGTAAGCCACTACCACCATAATATCGAAATCAATACTGGCTAGTGTCTGTTGCGCTTCGGCGTCCTTGAGTGACTTCGGTTGATAAACTGCAATATTGGCATCTGATGCCAGTTGTTTTACCGGGCTGGCTTGCAACTTTTTACCGCGACCGGCAGGGCGGTCTGGTTGCGTGTATACCGCCACCACCTTGTGTTGGGAATCTAACAATGCCTGCAGGTGCTTTGCTGCGAAATCTGGCGTTCCGGCAAACACCACCTTAAGGGCAGAAGAACTTAAATTAGACACTGTATTGATTATCCTTTTGCCGCTAGTCTGGCTTCTTTTTCCAGTTTTGCTTTAATGCGTTGTCTTTTGAGCGGTGATAAATAATCAATAAATAGTTTGCCGCGTAAATGGTCCATTTCATGTTGGATACAGACGGCCAGTAAGCCTTCGGCGTTTAGCGTGAATTCTTCGCCTTTTTCATTCAGGGCTTTAACTGTTATTTCTTCTGCGCGTTCAACTTTGGCATAGTTATTTGGTACAGATAAACAGCCTTCATCGTTAATCATCTTGCCTTTTTGCTCAATGATTTCAGGATTGATAAATACCCTGGGTTCGTTTTGTTCTTCCGAGACATCCATAACAATGACTCGTTTATGCACGTTTACCTGAGTGGCGGCCAGTCCAATGCCTTTTTCTTCGCGCATGGTTTCAAACATATTGTTTACCAGCTCTTTAACTGAATCATCTACCTCAGCCACAGTGTCAGCCACTGTTCTGAGTCTTTCATCCGGAAATCGTAAAACTTCTAAAACTGCCATAACTCATCTTCTTCTTTGCCGTAATCTGGTATTGGTACACATACAAATATTTAATTAAAAACACGACCAAAACCTTTTAACCCGCTATTCTAACTGATAACGTCAGGATAATGACAGTAGCACATGTAACTAATCACTGTTGGAGATGAGATTGAAATACCGGATTTTCAGTTTGATTCTGGCTCTACTGGTCAGTGTGACAAGCAGCGCTGTTGAAATAAAAGCATCAGCCCCCGATGTCTATGTGGTCAAAAAGGGAGATACCCTATGGCAAATAGCCGGGATGTATTTGGACAAACCCTGGAACTGGCCGTTGCTGTGGCAAAAAAATACCCAGATTGAAAATCCCCATCTGATCTATCCAGGAGATCGCTTGTTATTGGAGCGCAGCGACAATGGCGAAGTGATGTTGTCCATGGTGCGCAACCAAAAGCGTCAGATTCAGCTGTCACCCAAAGCCATTCGCCAACTTAAAAATCCGGATCCTATTCCCACTATTCCCTGGGCTATAATTGAAACTCATATTCGCAATGATCTGGTGATGGAGAAAGCCTTGTACGAGGCACAACCTTATTTGCTCGGTGATCAGGAAGGCGCAGTCAGATTTGCTCATACTGATGTTGTGTTGGGCAAGAAAGGCGGTTTTCAACCGGAACAGTTTCAGGTGGTCAGAGAACACAGTGAGTTAACCTCAATGGAGGGGGAACCACTGGGCTATCTGGTAAAGCATGTGGCGATTGCCGAACCCATCCAGACTGAGCTGGAAACTGAAATGCTGGTGCAAATCAAAGGCGCCAGTCAGGAAATAAAACGAGGAGATCGTTTGATTCCACTGGAACAGAGACAAATATCCAGCAATGTGGATATGGTGCCAGCTACCACTCAATCGGGAAATATAATTGCCAGTTTACAAGACCGCTCTTTATTGGGAAAATATGATACCGTTGTTGTGGATGTGGGATTTGAACAGGTACAGCCCGGCACTGTAATGGGCATTTATCTGCAGGGCCCCGACATTATCGACGACGAACCATTGAAATATGATGAGTCAGGCGTATCCTTTTTAAGTTTTCACGGAGAATCAGGAAGGATCCGTCAGCCAGCAATTAAAGTGGGCGAAATGGTGATATTTAAGAGTTTTAATAAAGTCAGCTACGGACTAATCACTGCATCCACCAGTGTTATTCGCAAAGGGGCCATCGTAGCCAGGCCATAAACATTGCATAAAGGACAGGGTGTCCGACAAAGGAAATAGATATGGAAGTTAAGAATGATTCCTCATGGAATGACTTTGAGCAACTGCATTTGTGGTTGTTACTACATAAAATCCCCGGTTTTGGTTATCAAAAATTACAGCAATTGTATCGCCTTGCCGGTTGTGACTTACGCAATATCCCGACGCGTTCCACCAGTCAATTCCAGAGCGCTGGCTTACCCCGCAATTGTTTTTCTGAATTGCAAAATCAATACGAAAATTATTTAAAAGAAGTGGAACTGTGGTTGTCGGCATCGCCATTGCATTTTGTGTTACCGGTTAATCATCCCGACTATCCCCCCAGGCTCCGTGAAATCAGCAGACCTCCAATGTTACTATTTGGCATTGGTGACCCAGTACTGCTACAGCATCCTCAGTTGGCAATTGTTGGTTCTCGGCGAATGACCCCTGGTGGCAGCAAGGTAGCGCGACAATTGGCCGCAGACCTGGTTGAAACTGGCTGGCAAATAACCAGTGGCCTGGCGTTGGGAATCGATACCCAGGCGCATCTTGGGGCATTAGACGGCAATGGTATTACAATCGCTGTAATGGCCACTGGCATAAACAGTGTTTACCCCCGGCGAAATCAGCAACTGGCCATGGATATTGTAAATCAGGGAGGCTGCTTACTCAGCGAATTTCCTTTACACAGTCCACCTAAAAAAGAACATTTTCCGAGGCGGAACCGCATAATTAGCGGCTTGTCTAATGGAGTATTAGTGGTGGAGGCTGCAGTGAAAAGTGGTTCTCTGATTACAGCAAGATATGCACTGGAGCAAAATCGCGAAGTTTTTGCTGTACCGGGTAGTGTTTATAATTTGAGCAGTCAGGGCTGTCACTACCTGATCAAGCAGGGTGCCAAGCTGGTGGAGCAAGTGACTGACATTAATGAAGAATTCCCCAATATCCAACAAATAAAGGCAGATACTGTTACAACAAACCCGGAAAAAAACTGCAAATTACCCTTGGCAACGGAGGGATTGTTAGCTAGTGTTGGGTTTGAAGCAACATCAATTGATGTTGTAGCGCAACGTAGCGGTCTGCCAGTGACGGCGGTGATGTCAGAATTATTAGAATACGAGCTACGTGGTTTGGTAGCCACTGTCCCTGGTGGTTACATTAGATTGGGGGAATAATAAAAATGTTCGATATCCTCATGTATCTTTTTGAAAATCTGGTACATAGCGAGTCTGAATTCCGCGTTGACCAGGACGAACTAACCGAAGAGCTTATCAGAGCGGGTTTCCATCACGACGAGATTTATAAAGCGTTGGCCTGGTTGGAAAAATTAGCCGCTTTGCAGGAAACAGACAAAAATCCCTATCTTTCTACAGTTAACAGCCATGCTGTAGCCAGAGTGTTTACTGCCGAAGAGGAAGTACGCCTGGACGTAGAATGTCGCGGTTTTTTGATGTTTCTGGAACAAATCAATGTGTTAGATGCCAGTACCCGAGAGATGGTGATTGATCGGGTGATGGAAATCGACGTCAACGATTTTTGTCTGGAAGATCTGAAGTGGGTGGTGCTGATGGTACTGTTTAATGTACCGGGCAAAGAAAACGCCTATGCTCAGATGGAAGACTTGTTGTTTGATGAACCGGAAGGTCCGTTGCATTAAGCACATCTCTTTCTGACAATGTTCTCGATCGCGAACTATGGCAATGATTGACAATTCCTTATTCGATAAAAATAAAGAATCCATCAAGCACGCATTTGGCGATTGTCCCAAGTGTCAGTCTGAATTGCGTATTCGAAATGGGAAAAGCGGAAAGTTTCTGGGCTGCTCCGCTTATCCTGAATGCGATTATGCGCAGCCCCTGAGTAAACATCAGGGGGTTGAGACGCTTAAAGTCATGGAAAACTCTTCCTGTCCGGAGTGTCAGTCGCAGTTGGCGGTTAAAAAAGGCCGCTTTGGTATGTTTATAGGTTGTACCAATTTCCCTGAATGTCATTTTATCCAACATGACGAACCCGCAAAGAAAACCGAAGCGGAAGTGGCCTGTCCTAAATGCCAAAAAGGTCAGTTAGTGCAAAGAGCCAGTAAGAATGGAAGACCTTTTTATTCCTGCAATCAATACCCTGACTGTAAGTACATTTTAAATGAACAGCCGGTGCCGCAAACCTGCCCACAATGTCAATGGCCAGTGCTGGTGGTTAAATCAGAAAGCACGCTGCAATGCCCGCAAAAGACCTGCCAACATAAAATATCGGTGTAACCAGACGCAGTAAAATTTGCCAAGCGGTACGTTGTTTTTGTAACTTACGACTATACATCAGCCTCACATCATCGAATTAACAGGTCAGTTATGTCCCATCAGTCAGCAAGTACTGAACATGTCGATCCCTTGTTGGACGCATTTAAATCTGGAAAAGTGTTTGTTTATGCCACAGAAGCTGTCATAGGCATTGGTTGCGATCCAGACAATGAAGCAGCGGTAAAACAAATATGTCAGTTAAAAAATCGTCCTCTGCATAAAGGCGTTATCCTCATCGCTGATAATTATTCGCAGTTGCTGAAATACGTTGACGATCAGGCTATTCCTATGGATAAACGCACTGAAATATTTTCCAGTTGGCCGGGGGCTAATACCTGGCTATTGCCAAAATCCAAAACCGCGCCTGAATGGATAACCGGGGAACATGATTCGATTGCCGTTCGGGTAACGGCGCATCAAGGGGTTAAATCATTATGCCAACGTCTGAATAGTGCGTTGGTGTCAACCAGTGCCAATCTTGCTGGTGAAGATCCTTGCCGCACCATTGATGAAGCAAAAGCTGTGTTCGGTGATAGTGTTATCTATATAGAAGGCGAAACTGATGGAAACGCAAATCCCAGCGTAATTCGACATGGCAAAACCGGCGAGATTATTCGAGGCTGATGGTGACTATACAAGAAACACAAATAGATGAGGTTAAACGCTTTTTGCTGAAATTGCAGGATGATATTTGTCAAACCTTGCAACTAAGCGATGGCAAAGGCGTGTTTAAAGAAGATAACTGGGATAGGGAACAAGGTGGAGGCGGACGCACCCGGGTTTTAACCGGCGGTGACGTGTTTGAGCAGGCAGGTGTTAATTTCTCCCATGTTTATGGCGGCGAACTTCCACCATCTGCTACCGCGGCCCGACCGGAACTGGCAGGCAGGAGTTTTCAGGCTCTGGGCGTGTCTTTGGTGGTGCACCCAAACAATCCATATATTCCGACGTCTCACGCCAATGTACGATTTTTTATTGCAGAAAAACCAGGCCACGATCCGGTTTGGTGGTTTGGGGGGGGGGTTGATCTAACGCCTTTTTATCCCTTTTTTGAGGATGTAAAGCACTGGCATAAAACCGCTCAACAAATATGTAGTCCTTTTGGCGAGGATGTTTATCAGCAATACAAAGACTGGTGCGATAAGTATTTTTATCTGAAACATCGAGAAGAAACCCGGGGAGTAGGGGGATTATTCTTTGATGATCTGAACCAGTGGGGCTTTGAAAAAAGTTTTGAGTTTATGCGCAATGTCGGTGAAGGCTATTTGTCTGCCTATATCCCCATTGTAGAAAAACGTAAAACAATGCGATTTGGTGAGCAGGAGAGGCAATTTCAGTTGTATCGACGTGGTCGCTATACCGAATTCAATTTATTGTTCGACAGAGGCACCTTATTTGGTATCCAAAGTGGCGGTCGCACTGAATCGATTTTAATGTCAATGCCACCATTGGCCCGTTGGGAGTATGCGTTTAAGCCAAAACCGGGTTCCAAAGAATCAGAGTTATATGACTATTACCTAAAGCCACAGAATTGGTTGGCTATTTCAGAGCAGGAATTGCGCGTTTGAAAAAGTTCGTGGTATTCGGCAACCCAATAGCCCACAGTAAATCACCACTGATCCATCGATTGTTTGCTGAACAGTTTAACCTCGAGATAGATTATCAAACGCAATTGTCTGTTGAGTCCAACTTTGAAACTGATGTGCGCGCTTTGCAACAGTCAGGCTTTAGTGGTTGCAATGTAACCTTGCCTTTTAAAGAACAAGCTTTTCAATTGGCTGACGAATTATCTGAAGGGGCGAAGATCGCGGGTGCAGTAAATACACTTAGTTTATTCCCCGATAAAATAGTTGCTGATAACACCGATGGCCAGGGACTGGTGGGGGATCTACTTTTATCTTTGTCGTTAAAAGGAAGGCACATTTTGTTGTTAGGGGCGGGTGGTGCAGCAAGAGGCTGTATTTATCCTTTGTTCCAGGCCGGTGTCAGTAAAATTAGTCTTTGGAATCGCAGCCACGATAAGGCGGAACGCCTGGTTACTCAGCTA
>JYMV01021320.1_pt1 | contig 19165 bp, 17 predicted proteins | sample 338911 | NCBI WGS metagenome assembly JYMV01 (sample SAMN03354496, study PRJNA234377) | hydrothermal vent metagenome | biome: Deep sea; feature: Hydrothermal plumes at the Eastern Lau Spreading Center, Western Pacific Ocean; material: Seawater | place: Tonga | collected 2009 | depth 2000 m m
CCTATCGTGATTCGTGGGGGTAAGGAAAGGGTATCAACTAAGGGCAGCTGATACCCGCCTGATTACCCCGTACACGAGTTATCTTTTGCGGGGTATCAGTGAGTGCCTAGCTGCTTAAAACTTTTAGTAGAAATCGGGAATGAAAACCCGCCCATTTTATTTTCATCAACCAAAAACAGGAGCTGAAAACAGATCTTTGGTTCTACCGCTGGCTTTAGCCCGCAAATACTCTATTTCATAAGGTGACTCGATCAGCCGTCTGGAGCCATTTCGAACATCGTTTCCTAGATTAAACTGCGCTGGGTAATGACTGTATATCATCAACCGCCGAGGTCGACCCGAGGTGTTTGGTCTGGAATTGTGAACCAAAACAGAGTGAAAGAACATTACTGATCCGGCTTCACATAGAATCTCCTGTCCAGCGTTGAAGTCGATCAACCCGTCTTTGACCTGCAATCCCAGGCTGATGCTTTGATGTTCGAGATGTTTTTGGTGCGACCGAGGCCAAACACAAATTGGTCCGCTCTCTGAGGTACACGCATCCATACTAACGGCGGAGGAGATAATTTCTTGCGGGTAGTTCTGCGCCTGATAATAGGCCCAGTCGTTGTGAACGGGAAACCGATCTTCCATCTCTGCCGATTCGATATCGACCGGTGTTGGTAACGGTTCCTTGTAGTTTAATTTCTCTTCCATTAATATGGGTTGATCAGCCATGAGTTGGGCCAACGGACCCAATAGACGTTGTTCGGTAGAGAGGTGACTCAGGCAGAGCGACAGGTCGTTAATCGGTTGTATTTTTCGCACAATCTGACCAGCGTGGGTCTGGCGAATATCCAACCGTCCGCTTTTTCGCTGATGATACAGGGAAGAATTGACTATTAATTCTAAGATGAAATTGGCCCCTTCTCGCATTGCCTTGACCTCGGATGGATCGAAGACTGATGGTAAAACGAGATAACCATCGGTCTTAAACTGACAAATTTGTTGCTCTGAAATTTCGAATCCCACTTATTAATATCTCCCTTAACAATGCATGACATGTATTTTGGATGTTTTCCAAGCGATACGACCATCATATCGTGATGTCATCGGTTTGCCAAGGAAAACAGGAGCAGGCAAAGGATACTGGGTACTAACCTTACAGAATTGCCAATTGGCTGTTAGCGTTAAGGTTTGAGGTCCAACATCAGTATTATCGCTAGTAGCGGTTAAAGTGCCTCTTCATTCACTTTCGGCCCCATTAGTGCCACTTCGCTTACCACATTAGGAGCGTATAAAAGGCTTCTCCATCCTATGAAGGATTTCCCTGCCAGTAGACTTCCGCAGGTGTAATCAGCAATAACCACTGTTCCGTATTGTGTCTGAGTCCACCCACTATACCCGTTGTTGCCCACCCAGAAGTTACTTCAATCTATCATCATTTTTCGGTATGTTAGGAGAAGAAAGAAACTAGTTGGGAGAAGCAAAAAGGGTACCGACTAAGGGCAGTTGATACCCGCCTGATTACCCCGTACCTGGTATGTGCTAAGATCGGATAATTTTGTTATCATGCATCAAGTAGTTACAATCCAACGAAAATCAAGACCATAATCATGCTCTTTAACGCTTACTCCAATTAAGTAAAAGTCTGCTTAGTTTGGGAGTCTTGTTTTCAGCCTACAGGCTCCCGATTCATTGCTATCATTAGATTTGGGCTGGTTAGCTGTCATTTTTCTCAGCTCCGACTGCGAATAGTAGCAATTTGGTACCCTTATTATTTTTTGATATAATTTATGACATGGCCTAGACGCTGCAGTAGAGAAGGCCATATTCCGGACGCTATAGAATGCGTCGGGTATAACACGATCGTAACAGGAAAACAGGAGGGACATCATGCGAATCGATTCTCACGTGCACGTGTGGACACTCGGTGCTCCGCCCTACACTCATAATGACGACATGTCAACCCAACGGCCCGAATATCCTGGCTTAGTAGAGAACCTTATCCGCTACATGGATCTCAATGAGATCGATCGAACTGTGCTCATCCAGTGTATGTATCACGGATACGACAATAGTTATCTATGCGATTGTCTCCAGCGATTTCCGGACCGTCTACACGGGGTAGCATTACTGGATCCTCGCAAACCCAACGCGGCTGGAAAACTCGAGCGTCTGTATCGAGAGCATGGAGTGCAGGGCATGCGGTTGTATCCGATCAGAGATAAAAATGCAGCGTGGTTGTCAGACACCAACCAAAATTCACTCTGGGAGACAGCCCGGCAACTGCGGATTCCGTTTACTTGGTTTGGATATTGCCGTCAGATTCCGATGTTGGAACCGATCCTACAGCGGTTTCCCGAGGTCAACGTGATAATTGATCATCTGGGTGAGCCTCGGTTGTCCGAAGGCTTGGATGGCGACTTCAGTTTGCTGTTGCAGGCAGCCCGACATCCCAATCTCTATGTTAAGGCCACCCGGATCGACGGCATTTCTAACCAGCCCTGGCCGCATCAGGATGTCCATCCTTACATAAAAGCAGTATTGGAGGCTTTCGGCCCCGAGCGCATGCTAGGATGTACCGGATTTCCGGAGAATCCGCAGCGAGGAGAGGCAGTTGGTTTCCGCGTTATTGAAGAAGGTTTGGATTTTCTCTCTGCCAAGGACAAGTCGTGGCTCCTGGGAAAAACGGCTGATGCGCTCTATCGCAGGAGTTTAGATTGAGTTAGGCATGGAAAAATCCCAGAGGGGTAGCAGATCTACTAGGGTGACCCGGATACCGCTGTTTCCCAAGGCAGGTAGCTAAAGCTGCCCAATTTTAATGATTGTCAAAACTGAAGGAGGATAAGCGAATGACTCAAACATATCGAGTCGGCATTATCGGATGTGGTGGTATGGGAAGGAGCCACGCGAGTGCGTATACACAGAATCCAGCAACAACGCTGGTGGCAGCAACGGATATCAGGCAGGAATCGGCGAAGAAACTGGCCGAAGAATTTTCCATCCCCGCTGTATATACCGACTACAACGAAATGCTGGAAAAAGAGGATTTGAACATCGTCAGTATTCCGACATGGCAAGGAGTGCGCGCTGAGATAACCATGGCTGCGGCAAATGCGGGCGTCAAAGGGATTCTTGGCGAAAAACCGATGGCTGCATCCTTGGGCGAAGCAGACGACATGATTGAGGTGTGCGAAAAACACGGTGCCAAGCTGGCCATCGGACATCAGGGACGCTTCTCGGCAGTAAATACCGAGATCCGAAGGCTGGTCCAAGACGGTGCGATCGGAGAACCAACGTTGCTTCACCGGCGTAGCAAGCCCAATGCCGGGTTGCTTAATATCGGCACACACCTGATTGATGGCATGCGGTACCATTTATCAGACCCGGAAACGCTTTGGGTCATCGGGCAAATTTCGCGCACCACCGACAGGTGGGAACGTCGTACCCGTTGTGAAGATTTGTGCATGGGCCTGATCTGCTTTGAAGGAGGGGCAAGAGGAATATATGAAAGTGATCTACCCCAGCCACTTCTGCCCGCGGCGACGATTTACGGCACAGCGGGGCAAATTAAGACCATGGAAGGTGGCGTTTTGCTTCAAAATGACAAAGCGAGCGGGTGGAAAGAAATACAGCCACCTCCAGAGGGAAGCAATCAGTTGCAAGAATTAATTGATTGGATGGGGGGGAAGATTGCGAAGCACCGAAGTAGTGGGCGACAGGCGCGATATACCATGGAAATCATGATGGCCATATACGAGTCATTGCGTATCAAAAATGTGGTTGAAATACCGCTCAAAACCAGAGAATCGCCCCTCGAATTAATGGTGGAAGATGGAACGCTCCCAGTGCTCAAACCGGGACGTTATGATCTTCGCAAACCATTCCCGGAGCAGCAGAAGTAATACTATTTGTAGATTTAAAGGCGATGAATTAAGTGACATACGGAAATTTTTCGAAATTCCTGAGGCTAGAATCACTGTCAACACCTAGGCAGTGATTCTAACCAACGTTTGAACCTGTCTTCCAACAGCTATCAGAATTTCCAACCTAGCGTTGACGAATCGTGCAGGCACCTTCTAGATGACGGGATGCAGTGCTACGCTGTTTTGGAAGCTGTTCTTTTACGCTGGAAAATTATCCGACGTAATGTATGTACCGCCGTGGGCCTATCGTGACTCGTAGGTGTAAGGAAAGGATACCAACAATAGGTGCTGATACCCGCCTGATTAACCCGTACACGAGTTATGTTTGCGCGGGTTTGGAGAAATCTCATTTACCATCAAAATAATGAGTTTACTAACAGTCGGAACACTTAGCATGTTTGTTCTAATTATGATCCTAGGAAATGGTTAAAAATCAAAATCGGTTTTTTTCTGTTGCTTCAACTTCAGTTTCAGCATTAACAACTAAGATTCGACCCCTGAGACTCAGCCATATTAACAAACTTGCTGTAAAGATCCTCTTCAACTCGAATTGTAATGGTTTTTTTCATAACTTCTTGATGGTGACTAACAATTCTATAGACTTAGCTACTAAGGGAATTGAAAGATCTTTTGATCTGACAAAACCATTAAATCAAAGAAGGTCTTAATATTAACTACCTCCGGATCTAAACCAAAAAGCTTAACTACGCCGCGGGCGAACAACTCACGTCGCCTCTCTTTAGGTCCATAATTTGAGAGCATTTGTTCGAAGTTAACCATTTGAAACTTTTTGTTAAATTCAGCTATTTGTTCTTCGTTTATAGTGGCTTGTTTCATTACCCATTCTAGTACTTCTTGATCTGTAGGTAATTTTTGCAGCTGTTCGGTGAATTCATCCACTGGTATGTTTAGAAAACGGAGTAGCTGAAGGTCATTGCCAGAGTTTCTGCCATACCAATACTCACCGAGTGTTTGGCTATTGAATGCTCGACCTTTATCAATTAAACGTGCCAAGTAAACTATACCACCAAGATCCCGATTGTAAGGACTTCGGGGGGGCGTCGGGCCAGATCAATGATACCGAAACTTTTCTGGTCATCGTAATCCATCAGGTCAAGCCAGTTCTGAACCGTTGTATCTCCTGAGGAGACGATTTCTCGCCTTTTATCAAAATTCTCTCGATAGAAATGAGCAAAATAAGGTTTACCGGGATCAGACTCTAAATGTGCTTGTAAGCCAAAAGACTTAGCTTGCTGGTTATAGAGAGGCAAGGCCAATTTATTGATGTTGGTATGCGATAGTACCCATTCTGCCAATTCTACATCGTTTGGATTGGCCACAACCGCTTGTTGAAATTGATCAGCCTCAGTGCCAATAAGTTCCAATAGGTATTGATCAAAGGCTGATGATTCACCGTACTTGTAGTCGCCATTTTTTCGACAACGACTAGCACGCGCTTTGTCAGCCATTCGAGCTAGGCCAAATAAGCCTGCCACATCTCGGTTGTAGGGACTACGAGGCGGACACACTTGCAAATCGACTTCCCAAAAACTCCCCCAGTCATCGAGTTCCATCGACTGTAATACCGTTTTGATATCTGTTCGGTCGGGCGCATATTTGTCTATCCGTTCTTTCAATAATTGAACTTGCCAATCGTCGGTAGGTACTCGATCTAGTTCTGATTGGTTAAAAGCGGTAATCTCATCCAATGATTTATTGCTTCGTTCAGCCACCCATTGACCCAGTTCAGTATCATCTTTTATACCCCACGAATTACCTGTGTACGGCCCATCGTCTGTAGCCTGAGCGAAGGTTTCAGCTGTCAGACCCAGAAAACTGAGGATACGTCGATCCAAAGCCGAATCCTCTCCATACAGATATTGGCCTATTGTTTCATTGTTGTAGGCTCGGGCCTTATCAGTCATGCGAGCTAAACCTACAATTCCAGCGATAGATAAGTTAGTCGGGCGACGAGGTGGCTGTTTGATCAAATCCATTTTATTGCTCCTTTCAGATCGATCAATTGATCGGGCTGCCATTTCAGACTTTAACGGCCGATAATTCTCATTATGGTCATTTTTTGCTTGGTTTAGACATCAATCGCTACTGATTAATCTTCTTAGCCGATAAATTGGCATCTACGATTGAAAGTACATATCCTCCAAATGCTGTTAAGTTACCCATTTCTGAATAGTCAACTAATAGAAATAAACTTACAACCGCATGAAGAAAGAAACCAGCTCCCTTCAAATACTGCCGTTTATATATTTGTACACAACCTTGAAAAACTGGGAAGAAAAATGGAATCGGAACTGCAAGCCCAGCGGCTGCAAGTGTTTTAGCTAGGATTCGATTCTGTAAGTCTAATTCCACCCGTCCTTTCAGCCGCATCGTGGCGTAGTGCCGTAAGTATATCAAGAGAGACTGTATGAACAACTTATCACGCTCGGCTTTGAATCCTGGATCACTTTTTACTAGCTGGCGGCATTTTTTGATTAGATATGGTTTTTAGTAATAGAGCCAAAGAGTGTAAGAATGAACAGCAAAAAAATTAACTGAAAGTATACAACTAAAGAGTGTGGATTCGAAAAAAGAGAAAGGGGACCAACTGCGCTGATACCCGCCTCCCGTACACGAGTTGAACCCGTGCTGATCGTTACGCCATCTTGGCACCTGTTCTTTTGCGCTGGAAAATTATCCGACGTAATTTATGTACCGCCGTAAGGGTGATATCATCGTCTCGCTCTTCATCCTGTAATCTTCCACATCATTGATAATGGTATCCGCGACCTCTTCTATTGGCATTTCAATTGGGGTACTCGACAACACTTCATCGAGCCGACCTGATCCCTCGGACACCGAGCCGTTAGCGTTACCATTAGTCATCAGCAACAATAGATTACCTGATTCCAAATCTACCATATTTAGACGGATATTTTATCAGGTGCTCTTAATTCCACGGCAGGACATAGGAGGGATTGTTGACGAAACGCTCCATACCTAGGTCGAGCCGGATCGCCGCTCCTGCTGCAAAGTGGACGGTGAAATACCGGTTGTTTACCTCCACTGTCTTCTCCTCTAATTGTCCTTGTATAGTCTGTTGGTATTGGGCTTCGTGCGTCTGCCCACGGCCTGCCTCTTTGGCTGTGACCTGTCGACGCTGTTGGTAGGCGATCTGGGTGAAACGGTGCTCTCCGAAGACACCAGCCTGCAACAATACCTCACGCTCCTGCGTCGGGTGCAGATTGACCAGATGTAACACTGTGTGCTTGTCTTCCAAGGTTTCTACCAACGCCGCCACGTCTGGGGGCAGCCCTGGCCGGCGTCGGTCCATATCAAAGTAGCGCAGACGGGCCATCAGCAAACCGCCATTGTACATAAAGAGCGGGCCACCCATCGTAAGCTGAACTAGGCCTTCAACGGTGATAGGGTTGCGCACTTGGAGATACCAGTCGCCGTAGGTGGATGGGTCTTGCTGGTCATCGCGCATAAAGGCCAGACGCTGGTGCACTTGGGCGTGATTGTGACGCAGGATATCCACCGGATACTCGGGGTATTCGCCTTGTAGATACGCAGTCCAAGCGGCTTCGTGGCCGCCGCCGTGTTTGGAAAAGTGGGCGCTTACCTTCCGCCAATTGCCGGCTTCGTGGTTGCGCTGTTTTTTGAGCCTCGCCATATCCTCGTCCTGCATGCTCATACACCAGATGTGTGTTATAGGGTGCGCCTGCATTGGGCTGTACCCGTCCCAGCCCTTGTCGTGGTGGAAGTGAGGTGCGTGCAGGGTCTTTCCCTTTATTTCTCCCTGCTGCATCAGCACATCTATTTGCGAGCGAGGAAAGTCCATATAGCCCAAATCACCGGTAAGTAACGTGGCATTTTCGGCAGCAGCAATACTGGCATCACTCAAATGGTGCCAGCCGTGCGGCCAAGTCCAGCCATAGTAACCACCATACCACTTGCCGTTGAGATATTCGCCGATCTCGCCCGAGAGGCCAATGTTATCGGGCAGAATACCGTTGTTTTGTCGGGTGCGCTCGATCCAGGCCTGGGTGTATTCCACCACCCAGGCCTTGTACTTGTCGTCTCCAGCGTACATATAGGCGTTGGCTACCATGCTGGTCGCCGCCAAATTGCAGGCCACATCGCCACGGCCCATGCGCTCGACCAAAGTCTGTCCCATCTTCTCCTCCATACCAGGCTTTTGCAGGTCTTCGACCGTCTCGATACCGGGAATGTCGTGAAAGGGTAGAGGCCAGGGTTTCCACTGTGCGTAGCGGTAGGCCGTATAGTACTTCTCAAAGTTGCGATATGCCGGTCCCATACTGCCGTTGTGGGCACATTTAATGAGCTTCTTCTCGGTGTCGTAATTGAGGGCTTCCGGATCTTCGTTGAGATAAAACCCGGCATAGCGTTCGGCGCGATCGAGATTGTTTTCGCTGGTCGGGTCAGCCAGACAGAGTAAATAGAAGAACAGATACCCCTCACCTTGGTGCATCCAGTCGTAGCCCTGCTCATATTCCTTGACAACCATAGGGTGACCGTGGCCTGTATCGTAGCGGGCGAACTGCCGGGTGATGCCTTCCCATGTGTGGTGGGAATATTCTAGGATATGGTCACCACCACCCAACAGGTAAAAGAGCGGCCAATTGTGGAAACTCTCGTAAGCGTCGTCCAGGCCATCGATGCCACTGAAATCCTCGACCGGCCACAATATGGAGCCGTCCGAGCGTACATAACGTTTCATGACGGGATCGACCGATGTATTCATCAAACCGATTAGGCTGCGCTCAAGTATGGCCCATTGGGGTGGTTCTATAAAAGGTATATTTGCTTCGATACGGATCATTCCCGTTACTCCTTGCTTACGAGACAATACCCTTTCTTAAAACAATTGAACGTCAATCGTCTGGGTTCAGTTGCCTATCTTCTCAGAACTAACTACTGATACCCATACATTATCCGATGCATTGTTATGTACCGCCGTGGCGTATGCTGATATTCACTGGTGGTCATCAGCGGCACAGATCCAGTAAAACCGAACCGTACTTTACTTCAGGATTATCATCTTCTGCGTAGACACATAGCCTTCCGTCTTCAGCGTGTAGAAATAAGTGCCACTGGCTACTCTTTCACCTGTATTCGTCCGTCCATCCCAGTAGATGGCTCGGTCTCTCCGCAGATAGGCACCAGCTTCCTGAAATCCTAAATCTAGACGCCAGACTAGACGTCCTGCCATGTCGTAGATGGTCAAGCTGACCTCTGAATCCTGATTCAGTTCAAAGGGGATCCACGTTTCTGGATTGAAGGGGTTGGGATAGTTCTGCAGCAAACGGGTATGCTCTGGCAGAAACAGTGAGGGGCTTATGTCGTTTCTGGTTGGCCGGTGCGATCGGGCGGCTTGCGCCGCACCGCTAAACGCCCTTTCACTCCCACCCGTAGGATCGGAAGAAAAAAGGTGGTACTCGTTCGGCCACATTGTCACCGGCCAGGCGGAGAACAATTCCCATCGGAGCGGGACCGAAATCAAGGAACTGGGCACGTGCGTTGTAGACGTTGCCACCCCAGCGTTTGGTCACGACTACCACGTTGAAAGAGACAAACTTTTTCGCCTTTTGATCGTAAACCGCATGGCCCTCAAGTTTGGCATCAACGCCGCGTTTTTGGAGTTTCGGAATGCCGGGTCCAGGGCGGTTCCATTTTCCTTCGATGTGTACGCCTTCGTGGACTTCCGAAGTGCGGGTCCGACCCTTGTAGCGCAGCGACACGAGATTGTCGTTCACATCAATCACCTCGGCCGTTAAATCCGCGCGCTCCACCGCCTTCTGCGGGAAGGGCGACGTGTGGCCTCGCACGAGATCGACGAAGTGAAAGCGAGCCAACCTTTCCACGAGGTCGCGTTTAACTTTCCGCTTGGCGCCCTTGATCGGCTGTTCCGGCAGGAAGGCCCGAGCCTCGGATTTGCGGAACCAAGCGTAATCTTGGTTGTACATCTTGCGATGCACCTGGGAAACGTTTTTTGCATCGGGTCGGGGAAGGTCACGGCAGATCACGCTGAGCACGAGCCCGCCAGCGGGATACCGTTTTCTGGCCTCTTCTTTAGCAAGCTCTGCCACTGCCTTGGAGAACACTTCCTTCGTCATGAGGCGATCACTCGGTGAAGTGGTCTTCCACTTTTCCAGTCCCTCTCGCAGCAGCTTTTCTACTTTCCGCGCATCGCGAGCATCGTGATGGGTTCCGGCCAACAGCAGACCGCTGGGTGTTGCCACAAAGATACCTTGGTATGAATAGAAATCGTTGCATTGCGTCTTGATCTTTCGCACCAGCCGACTCTCAAAACTCATGTTGGTTTTGTCGTCCAGGGCCTTTCCCGGTCGCTCGATCGCGTCGGCGGCGGGTACAAGCATCTGGGACAATTCCTGCACTTTGGGGTCGGTCCAGACAGACTGTCTGACAGTGACACCGTTGCCTCACGTACAGCCGAGCGGATGTCCATTCATCAAGTAGATCATGACCGGCTTGTCATTCTTCTGCGCATCGACGATGCCTTGCAGGACGGATGTGCGCCACGGGATCTTCCGATACGACGCTTCACTCGGATTCGGCAGCACAAAATCACGTAACTTCGCGTTCTCGGTCGACAACTTCAGCGTTCGCAGGGGTTTTCCCTCGTCTGCATATAGACCGATACCTGGCACCAGTAACAGCAAGGTGGCGATCGTGCCGGTAACGAAATGACTCATGCGTTGCTCCTTGATTTGCTCAACCAACCTGTGCTAGCCCAAGTTGAAATCATCGGATCTGGAATATAGGCTATGTCTGGTGCCGTACCAGCAGCTACTAACTTGGTCGTATAATTTGAATTCGGAATATGTTGGGGACGTACTCGGATGTTGGAATGCTGTTGGTTGAATTTTTGGATTACCTTTTCAACGGCTTTCCGTTCAAAAGAAGAGCCCCAACAGGTGAAAACCAATTCGGCGGGCTTAGCTTCTAGTCGGAAGCAAACTAAGATAAAAACAACGATTGGAACCAGGCGGATAATGTTTGTCATTGGCTTAATTAGTTGTTGATCAGTCATCGTTTGTGGGGAATTTTATCATCAAAGTTGAAATCGAGGAAATATAGAAGCCCATCCTAAGACGAAATTTGATAACTGTCAAGTAAAGGATCAATCCAGTGAACCCGGCAAGTAAGAGCTAAACTAAGAAAAGACTAGCCTCAGTCAGTGCCCCTGCCAACCAATGCCAACAAAAGGGCAGGCCACCAAAGCCACAGCTCCACTGAGTGGACATAGCACATGCCTCGTCCACGTCCTTGATGCCAGGTGCGACTTTGAATTTGCATTCAGCTTCGTCGAGCCGCCCTTGACACATGTAAACACGCCCTAAATTATTATAGGTAGGTGATAGGTTTCGATCAATGCGGAGTGCATCTTTGTGTGAAGTTACTGCAGCTGAACATTGAGCGCTTGAACTTTCCTAAATTATTTTTAGAACTGAACCATCTGCTGTTTTTTCAATTTGCCTAGCACACAGACGTTGCCTTTCTTCTATCAAAAGGTTCCCCAGGTGAAGCCCATCATCGCTAGCTCTTTTTTTGCTCGTGATCTTGTAGTAGAGAGATCGCATCTAGGTGTTGATTTTTTTTGGCCAAATAGAGCGGCTGTTTCCAGTAAGGAATCTCACTCTGAGATATTTCTGCCCCTTTAGACAACAAATAACTAACGTGATCTACTTTTCCGGCGGCAGCAGCCTTGGCTAGTGGAGTCAACTGATCATGATTGATGAAATTAACATCGGCACCATGGTCTTCTACCAGAAATGTCAACGTATCCAGATTGGCGTGGTGAAATCCATCAGCGGCTCTGACCAGCACCTTGCTGGGACAACCCCCGTGCTGGTATAGAAAGGTTGCTACCTGCGGATAGGCCAGAGTAGTGTTGATTAACTTGTAGTCCCCTTCATTTTCAAAGGATGCGCCATAGCGTACGGCCAATGACATAATATCCAGAGCCAATTCAGGTTGATCCCACGGTTTTTTCCACTGGTAAGGCAATACGTCGTTACAAGCGGCAGGTTTGAGCTTGAGGATTTCCGCTACCACATCAATCCGATATTCCGAGGCGTAAAATTGGATTTCGGTTGTAGCTCCGAAGGAATAGAGGAGTTGAACCATCCGCGCATTTTGATTGTAATGGGCAATGATGATGGGGTCGCCACTGGAATCGACCCAGTGCTGTGGATTGGCACCGTGCTCCAGCAGTAACCGGGCCACCTGCAAGTGGTTATTAGCTGCAGCTGCGTGTAAGGCGTATCCACCTTGACACATCAATTCACGACTGTTCGGATCCGCCCCATGTTCCAGCAGTAACGCAACGATTTTTTTACTGCCGATCTCGGCCACACAGGATAATGGTCGTCTCTGCATCGGATCTAGTCGATCCGCTGCTGCCGGGTCTTGCTGCAAAATCTCACGTGCCAGTTTCAAATCGCCAAGGGCAGAGGCAATCATCAGGGGTTGACTGGCTCCGCGGGAGATCAAATACTGAATGATGTCCGATTTTTCATCTCGATGCCAGTAGCGGTGAAATCCAAAGATGGCCACAGCCAAAGGCGTTCGCCCGTCTCCACGTCTGACATCCAGTTTAGCCCCGGCATCGACCAGCAACCGCACCATCTTCAGGTTGTCACTTTCCACTGCCCAGTGGAGTCCGGTGTTACCTACTGTGTCCACTTGAAACAGGAGCTGCGAATCCTCCGCCACCATGTTTTTGACTGCCGTCACATCCCGCGTTCGAATATGGTGATGAAAGTTTCGACCGTCCAATGGAGGTCCATAAGTGTCTTCAATGGCCTTTTTCAAAAGACTCAATACATGATGGTGTCCCCGTTCACTGATGGTATCCATCCAGTCGGTAAAATCGTCTGAATGGTAACGAGCGGAAAACTCATGTGGGACAGGATTGGCTCCCTGATCCAGCAGATATTGAACCACCTCGTGATGTCCTTCCTGTGCCGACAGATAGAGCGGGGAGCGTCCGAAATGCGCGGGGTAATGGAATGTCATATCGTAGTCACCACCGTCCAACGCCTCTGGCACCTGATTTAATTGATCCTTCACTTGTTGCAAGTTACCTGCCCGACAAGAGTCATAAAGGGCTTCGACCAGCTCAACACGGCTTTGGATTTTCTGTTCTTTTCCAGCATTCATTTGTTCCCTGATTGTTCCGAGGTTGCCTGCTTCCTGATCGGGGAATATTGTTTCAGCAGATCTGCTATCTGAAGATTGTTCTCTGCCACCGCGTTTTCATAGTGTGATTTATGATTGTAGAAATCTCTGGAATCCGGGTTGGCGCCATGCTCAAGCAATAGGACCACCCGCAACTCGAAATTGCGCTTCACCGCGTATCCAAGCAAAAAATCGAGCATGCCATCCTGGCTGTTTTTCACCCAATTGACCTTATGTTCTGCATTCAGTCCGTAGGAAAGTAACAGTTTAATAGTTTCGTCGCTGGCTTCGAGCATGCAGTTATAGAGTGCTTGGCCATCGTTAGGGTTGGCACCTGCGTCCAACAGTAATTTAGCCAGTTCAAAACTATATTGGTGGGGTGGTTGGTTGACAGGCCCACGTTCCCCTTCCCCCAATGCTCCGGTGACAGCGGTGAATATAGAGCCATAGGGATAGGTGAAATTGGTATTGGGATCAGCCCCCTCTGCTAACAGAACCCTAGCCGTTTCCAAGATATTGTGGTCATCAACCGGACTGATGACTCTTCCGTAACATAGGTAGAGTAGCGGATCCCAGTTCCTTGGGCCTCCTTTTTGCCCGACCAGCGTCGGGTCTTGCTTTAGCAGATATCTAACAGTATCGGTATCGCCAATAATGGATGCAGTGTAGATATCTTGCCCAATATGTTCTGGTTGCTGATCCAACATGGCCTGGCCTTGTGCATACCTTTCAGGACAATCTTGATCTGTATATTGCAGACAAGCGAAGGTTAAGAATTCATCTGTTATCATGATACCTATAATTTAAAACCTTTCCGGTGGCAAATCAGTTCAGTCGATTTGTATGGCTACGGCTCCAATGGATGTTAGGTATTCGATGGCTCCCGCATTGTCTGATTCTAATGCTATCTTCAGGGAGGTTTTGCTTTTATAGTGTCGCGGGTCATTGGGGTCGGCTCCAGCTTCAACTAGGATCTGCAGAGTCTCAGCATATACCTCCTCTTCCCCTTTGCCCCGAGCCGACCCACCCCAAGCAGCCGCATGCAGGCAATGGAGTGAATTGGCACTCGCCCCCAAACCCAGTAAAAGACGAATGGCATCAACTCGTGCGTTGTTGGCAGCCCAGGAAAGTACCGATCGATACCAGTTGGCATTGCATGCGTTTACATCCGCTCCAAAATGTACCAATTCTTGAACTAAGTTTAGCTTACCGTCGTTGGCGGCATAGTGCAGGGCCGTACTGCCTTTGACAAAGGGGCTTCCTTCATTGTCGGGTCCCAGCCACTCAAAAGTTGCGATCTCAGGATGGTCTTTTAAGATCTGGATTCCGATTGTCTCCTTGTCCTTATCATATTTTGTTGCTAACAATCTATAAAATGGGGAGTTTACTGGATATGTTTCACTCTCCTTCATTATCCTGGTCAACTCCTTGCTCAGGTTTATCAATTGCTTCCTCTAAAATGACATCTATATCAGGGTGGCCAGTGGGGTATAGTTGTGTCAAATCTTGCATTCCCGCTTCCATCAATGCTTTGATTACTCCGCCGTAATTGACATCCGGGTAACACCGGGCCTGAGTCGCACTGATGATGGCCCATTTAGCCGCAGAGGCATGATGCTCGGGATCTAACTCGTCGATGGGATGTCCATGTGAAATCAGTAATCGCACCACCTCTGAGTTGCCACACCAGGCTGCGTTATGCAAAGGGAGGTAGCCGTGATTATACTCAGGAATCCCTACCGGAAAAGCACAGTCCAGCATCAGTCGAATCGCCTCGGTTTCGTTGTTGGTTTCCCAGCAGGCTTTGGCCAGCAACTGCCGATCTTCGTCATCAAAATCGTCGATCAAGCCAGGGTGTGCTGATAACAAGGAGTTGGCCAGATCCCGATTGGCCAGCATACAGGCGATCAGCAGTTGATGCTTGGCAGGTGTTGTTGCCATCATCAATTCATATGCATCGTGATGGCCGCGTTTCCAGGCTATCTCCTGTGGAGCCAGGTTAAAACCCAATTGCCACTGCAGCATCGTCCCTCCTCTGCCCTCAAAACCGATGCCGGGAAAAGGTCCACTGTTGTTGCCGATGCGATAAGTGACACTCTTCGGATCCATCTCTATCACCCTGTTTGCTAGAGCTAAATCGCCCAGGGCTGCGGCCAGGAATAAATCTGGAGCGGCACCACGACCTAATAACAGTTTGGCGACCTGTGGAGAGAATTTGATCCGCCACTGGGCCGGGGTGGATCGGTGGTCGTCGTCCCAGGCATCCAGATTGGCGTCGTAATCGAGCAAAACATTGGCTACCTCCACCGTACGGGCAAAGTGGAGGGCTGTAGCCCCATCTCCCCCAGGCGCACTTACCAGGGAAGTGTCTTTTGACAGCAACCCGGATACTATATCCGCCAGTCCAAGAGCCGCCGCAGTATGGATAGTGGGTTCCGCTCCTTTTCCGATTAAATGTTGGCTCACAGCGACAGGTATGTTCTCCAGCCAGAATCCGTTGGCCCAGAATTGAGTTACGGTCTCTATATTTGCCCCACCTTCCAGCAACAGGTCGACCATTTCCGGACTGGTGGCTTCCAGCAGCGCTAGGCGGCCATAGTCAAAAATACCGTTGTTGATTTCATTTCGAACGGCTTCGCTCTCCAAGGCCTTCTCAACCGCCGGTAAATCATTGTTCTGAACGGCCGCTTTAAATGAATTTAGTTCAGTGTCTTTTGCCATTTCACTTTGACCAGAGCTATTAGTTAAAACATTTTATTCAGTGCCCAGACTACTGGTCTCCGAAGCAGTAACACAGCCGATCCGGAGCTACAATGAAGAAGATTCCCTCATCGTTAATTTCACCCGATAGTGAGGCATTTTCACATTCGGCCAGACCACTGGCTGAGAAGAAATCATATGCCGCCTGGACTGAGTTGACTTTGAAATAACAGCCTTCCTGCTCCGGATCGCCACCGTTTTCTGCTAATCCAATCTTCACATCCCGACGCCAAAGGATGGCGGATTTATGAGGGGTATCATTGCGTTCAAGCACTTCAAACCCCATGAATTTTTCGTAAAACGGGAGGGCTTTATCCAGGTCTTTCACAGGCAAATTGAGTTCATCGTCCTGGTAGGGCGAGGCTTTGATGAAACACAGATCAGACATTGTGTCTTGCTCCTTTTTTATAATTTATCGCGATCGGTCAATTATTGTCATACAGCTCCGTGGGACTTAAGTATTTCAATGACCTGGTGTCTCTGGCGTCGTTTGGCCCAACTCAGTGGGGCAGCCCATTCAGCGCCACCTCCATTCACGTTAGCGCCACGTTCTATCAGCAACTGCACCAGGCGAACATCACCTTCACGACTGGCCATGCCAAGAGGGGTGGAACAATCTTCATCATCGATGGCCTCTATGTCAGCCCCATGTTCGAGAAACATGTTAACCAGTTTGGTGGCCGCAAGTCCGTCGTTTCTGGCGCAGATATCGTGCAGGGGCGTTCTCCCCAGCCAATCGGGCAGATTTGGATCCAGTCCGTTTTCCAGAAGTCGTTTCGTCATCCCTCCCACATGGTAGAGGTAAGTTTTGCAAGCGGTCAGGACAGTGGGCATCGGATGCTTTCTTCTTAAGAACATTTCAAACATCGCTTCGTGGGCGATGGTACTCTGATTCTGATCGTGACATCTTTTCCATCCACTGATGATAGCGGTGTAAGGGGTGGTCAAGAATTCCTCCGCTTCGTTGCTGAATGGATCGTCACAATACCGAAGAATTGAAGCCAGTGCCCCCAACTCTCCTCGTTGGGCTAACCCCCACGCGTTTTCCCCTTGACCTCCATAGACATATAATAGCCTTCTCATTTCATCTGAGGGGGCGCGGATGGTGGGAGTGGCAGAGGAGTCGATGTAACCGTTGGGGTCGGCTCCCGCCTCCAGCAACCACCTGGCTACTTCCAGCTGATTTGATGTCGAGGCGGTCATTAAGGCAGAACCGTGCGGACAACACCGCCCCTCTGCTAATTTAGGGTCAGCTCCATGATCCAGTAGATAACGCACCATCGCTTTGTGATCTTTTTCAACAGCAGTGGAGAGCGGCCGTTTCTCTAATGTGTCTCCGTCATTAGCGAAACGGGGGTCTTGTTGAATGAATGCTTGTAAAGCCTTTTGCTCCCCACGGAATGCCGCTAGGGATGGGCTGTCGGCAGCACCCGCTTGCAGCAGGATATCTATGATTTGGCTGGTATTCTCTTTAGGTTTCCAGTATTGATTGTGCCAACAGGCGTAGTGAATTGGACGGAACCCGAATTGGTCGGTTGTATCGAGTGATGAACCCCTTTTGATTATATTTTGGATGGCCGAAATATCTCCTTCTAGCACAGCCAAATGCAGATCGGATCGACCGTATTCGTCACGCTGTAGATGTATATCCTCAAAAGAGGTAAGTGCTGGGATGATATGTAGATATCCTCTGTCACGTGCAACAGTGACCAGTTTGTTTACCTCTTCATACTGATAAGCTTGCCACAATATTTGAGTTGCCGCCAGGTTGCCCTCTCGAACAGCGAAGTGAATTGGCGGCGTGTACCAATACTCAAGCCTGGCTGAGGAGGGATTTTCTGTTAGGCAAGATTGGATCGTCTCCACATCATCGTTGATTGCAGCGCAGATCAACTGCCAATACTTTCGTCCCTCCTCTGTATTGACACACCATTTGGGTTGGCGAATAGCCTTTATTTTTTCGATATTATCTTGTTTCCTATTTAATTCTGGTTCAATCATTATTATCTTTATTTATTATATGGATTGCAATTTATTATCAATGACTTGATATAGTTACTGGCAACCATAACTAGATCAAAGTATAGAAGGTTGCCATAGTACCAGATATCACCCAGAGTGCGTTTCCCGTCAGGCGAATCATAACCGACTAAAGCTCAATTTGCAATTTGCAACCTAAGTCCGCTAACCAGTAGATGCAGTCTTCTACATTCGTATCATAACCAGCCTTGGCTAACGGTACAACGGAAGGTGGTATCCAACTTAAGACATACTTTTTTCTCTCTTCCCTAACGTAACCAACCCATAAATCCCAAGGAGGACAATTGTGTTCATCGAGAAAACCTGCCGATTCAACACTCGAAACCCCGTCGGATATACTGACTTCTGGCTCGTAAACTCACAGTTGGCCGTCTTTAGCTGAAATCTCTTTCGCCGAATCCATCGCAACCATTTGGCTCAACGCCCTCCTCCGAGCCTTAATCACCCAATCAACGGTGTACCAAGGGTCTAAGTGAAAAGGATCTGGTAAAGGTAACGTGCGAAAGACCAAATCAATGTTATCCATCCGCCACGTCTTCAAAGCAGCCCATGTCGCGGCTTCTTGGATCGCTTGGATGATTTCTGGTTGGGTGTGACTTTTCAGATTGCTCATTGTGGTTGTCCCTGTCTACGGACGATTTTAGCCCTAATTCAGGCTCTGGCAAAAAAAGCGGCTTCCATATTAGCTTTTTAAGGCCTATGTTTTAGCCCCTCTCCCTCTAGTTTGAGCATTAGCATCATCATTTATCAAACCACCAATAACGATCCCAATAAACACCAAATAGCATATACATAGCTTTTTCAAGATTCTTCACAACAAAACCTCTATAATTTACCAGAAAATCTTAAGGCCAGATAGGGGCAGGCAATTGATACCCACCTGATTATCCCATACGGGAGTTGAACCTGTGTTTATCATTGCTTTACCCCTTCCAAGTGCAGTCCTTAGCTACTGAAAATATTGTGATTACCCCACCTACCGGTAGAAATTAACCAGTTGTGTGCAGAATATCCTCGAGCACATAGTGTAGCTTTCACATACCAAGGTTGCTCAACGCAATGAGCTTAGGCTTTCTCATAGTAGCATGATGGAGTATATTCTTCAAACCCAGTTGCTTTCTTGTCCGTAGTAGAGGTTGAATCCCTTGGGGTTGTATTCCCCGCCGCTTGCGGCGTAAAATGGAGGGATGAGCGAGTCTATTCATAAGAGCCATAATGTGACAGTACTG